>Ga0265297_10010232_pt1 | contig 11856 bp, 7 predicted proteins | sample Munlanlwell13791_FD_192502 | JGI IMG/M metagenome (GOLD analysis project Ga0265297, IMG submission 192502) | Leachate microbial communities from a municipal landfill in Southern Ontario, Canada - Leachate well 137-91 | ecosystem: Engineered > Solid waste > Landfill > Unclassified | place...
CCGCAGACTTTTCAGGGCTTCTGGGCAGGTTCTTCCACAGACCAGAGCCACCCAAAATCCCCCAATCCTCTCGCTGGTGCCCTTTTCCTCTCTCAGGGATAGCCAAACTCCAGGGCCGGGACTATGTCCCGGCGAGATTCGGAGCCATCGCTGGTTCGCAGAGCATGCCTACAACCTGCCGCGGAACTTGCGGCCGGCCGGCCACCACTACAGCCTTTCATGCCCTTCAGTGTATTTGGCGGGTAGCCTTCTTTGATCTCCATTCCCAACTTCCGACTGCCAGCGCCCATATCTCCCTTGGCCGGAAATCCTGCCCGTAGAAGTCATCAGCCAACAACTCAGCGACGGCATCAAAAACGCGCTTGCAGGCACGCCAAGCAATTGCAACAATATTGCTGCGCTTTCGCTAACCTCCAGCGACCTGCCGACGCAGAATGAGTTGCAGCAGATCGTGGACAAGATGCACGAACTGATCAGTGTGTTGTGGACGTAATCAGTGAGAAGAAAAGGACACCGGCATGAACACCTTTGAATGGCATTTCCGAAACTTCGACAAGTTCGTCGCAGAGATTTTATCATGGTCGCCTGATTACTTGGTCCCGGTCGCGCGGAAAGGCTGCAAACTTTTAAAAACGATCAGCCCGCCTGCTGAACTCCAACGCCGTCCTGACCTGATCAAATACAAACGTTTTTTTGAACTCACCAACACATCAGTAGAAAAAAAGAAAATCGCCGTGCTCGACGACGCCACTCAATACACTTCAACGCTAGAAGAATACCGGCGTTACTTCGAGAACCTCGGAGCGACTGTTCGAACTTCCTCTTTCGTGGGTCATGAAGGCCTACTTGACGGGACTCGATGGAAGGAGGATGGCCAAGCGAAGATAGCTGTTTATCTACCGGAGGCCGTGTATCAGGAGTATATCCTTCAGCAGTCTTATCATTTGCTGAAATCAACACAGCACTTCGATCTCGATCACCTCGTATTTGAGATTGGATTGCCTAGGCAGCAATTCGACGCGTTTCTTTCCTCTATAACTCCCACAGGAAAAGTGTTCTTTCTTGAAGACTACTTCTTGAGAACGGACATCCGCCGATTCAGCCTCGACGACGTGCTGTTTTTTAACTCCGTTCCTTTTATGGCGGACAAATCGATCAGTCTTGGACCAATCAGAAAGATAAAGTTCGCGTATTATGAGGCCGATCAAAAACTGTTCTTTAGTCCGCTCGTCTTTCCGACGTGGGACTCGAATTCTACGCAGTCCGGTAGCCGACTTTTTCAGAACGTGCCGTTTGCCGTTCCATTTACACTTCCTGCAACACTTGATGCAAAGAACAGAAGCTCGTTACTGCGTGCCTACTTCAACATTTGTTTCAGTTGTTCCCTTGCCTTGGCAAAGTCGTTTGTTCAGGAAGTATTGCATCCGCAAGGAATGGCGCACGATATAGGGATGCGACGAAACGATCTTGATGCAATTCTTGGTGTCGAAAGCGCAGACCGTTACATTGCCAGTGCGACAGAATTCATTTTGAGGGAAGAACGCACATGTTTCGCGGTTACACCGAAATCGTTGACTAAGGAGAAGAAGCATAAGCCCAAATACAGGAATATTGCTGAAATTATTGACAACTTAAAAGATGGGTACGCCAAAGTAGTAGCTGCGAAACAATCACGGATTGGGGTTCATTATTACTTGTCCTATGACCATTTGTTTCGCGAGGTCATCGATCCCACGGCTTTATCTGAAGACTTGGATTACTATTGCGACTTTGGAGCAATTGTGCCCGAAACAGTCATGCTTAGGGGCAAAATAACAAGAGCCTGCCGAAGCGGCGAAACCAATGTTGACTATAACTGGCTGAGAACGCGCGTTCTAATCCCGCTCGCTATCGATCAGTTTCGCATCGCGCTGGGCAGCCAAAACATAATTGGACCAACAGTTCTTAACAAACTGCTATCTAACTTCGCATTCGATTATCCATCCCAGATACATCACGAGCTACATTGTTTAATAGGGGAGCCTTATACATTTGGCACCCTTATGCATGTCTATCACAGACATCGCGCCCCAAGTAAGCCTAACATCTACAACACGGAAAGGATTTCCCCATATTACCATTGGGACAAGAGGATTAAGATGTTCGTGGGTAGGAAACCTGCTCAAATGCTAAAGGAACTGCGCTTTGCATTTGATACTCGGCAGGAAGTCCCTTTCGATGAAATCAGGACTTATTTCACTTTTCTGAGCCACGTGTATAAACACTTCAGAGATGTCGACGTCCTTAACATGTTGTCAATTTGCCGGGAGCAGAACTTCTTTTATGCCCACGTTCTTTATAACATAGAAAAGGCTATCGAGGAATTTGGCGTCTATTTGGAGTTGCCGGGTAAGAAACACGGTATTGAATCCCTGGAATTGGCCATTGAGAACACTGACTCGGTCCGCACGAAGTTGGGATTCCCGCGACAATTCAAATCGAGAATGCAGACCATTAATGCGCGGTTTGAAAGCGAGACGGCATACGTAATGGTCTTGGAGAAAATTAATAAGAGTATTGTGACGTTTGCATTAGAGTTCAGCCGCACTCTCGATCAAGCAGAAGACGTGGTTCACCTTCTACTCATTCTCAAAGCGATCTGCCTCTGGAAGGAGCGCAAGGATGCGGGACAAGCACAACATCTCAAACTATTGCAGGGCCAGAAAACCCTTGCCAAGTATGGCCTCGTATTGCCTGAGAAGTTAGAGTCCATGGATGCAAAACCTGAAGAATTAGCTGCTCTCTGTGGTCGCATCTACTCACAAGTCCGGGTGCAAAAAGATTCGCTGCCTGCGCCGGAAAAGGAGTTGTTGGCTAGTAGATTGCGTAACGTGGCGAGGTCACAAGCGAAGAACAGCGTAACTGCCTATGTGTACCAGAATAAGTTGGAGCAGATTGTCCTTTTGTATATGGACCTGAGCGGGCTGCGGGATATCCCGGAACCAAAAGAGGATCAACTGTCTTGCTATTATACGATTGTGGAGGCAAATGTCGCTAAGAGAGGCGGCCATAAAGCTTATGGAGGGAGGGGTGGTGATGACATGTTCACGATCCTGTTCACTGATGTGCTTCCTGCGTGTCAATGTGCGCTCGATATAAAGAAGGCTTTCTCGGAAGAACTATTCCTTCGTGGAGGCAGGCTTGATGTCAAGTTCGGGATGTCCTATACGAGTTTCAAACAACTGCGTAAGGAACAAGAGATTATACAATGTTGGGGTAACGCAAAAGACTGCTGTGAACTCAAGACGCCGACATTTCGGAATCGCGGTGATTTCCTGGTATCAGGTGAGACCATGAGCACAATGAAGGAGAGGGTGAATTCCCCTGAAGTTCAGCGGTTTGTGCCCCTTCCTGGCGAGTGTTTGAAGAGCGGGTCACAGCTCTTCCGATATGAAGGTATTGCTCCAATCAGTTACGATTAGCAGATGTCATCGTCAGGTCGGTTCCTAATTCTTGACGGATTCATTACCGGCCATTGGCTGATCACGGAGATTGTGCTCAGCGAGGAGCGTTGAAGGGATGCGTAAAGCAGAGGACGCGGCAGTCAGCGTCAACGACGGGGACATCGGGGAAAAAGAAAGAGAGCAAGGCAGATACGGTGCCCGTCCTGCTTTCGTGAGTCTCAACCGCTGTGGCGAGACGCGGTTGTTTCCGGCTTGTCTTCTGCGGCGGAGTGACGCATGGATTGATCAATGAACTTTTTCCCAATGCTCGTGCCGATCTCGGCTCTCCTCTTTGCCACCACTCTTTGCGCCGACGGCCCGCGCGATAACCTCCCCGATAGCGTGCGGCCCGTGCCGCCCCCGGGCGTCGAGGTACCAGCGGAAGACCGGACAGAGTTGGAGGCGGGACTGAAAAAGCTTGGCGCGGAAATCGAGTCGCTGCGCGGCGCGGTGAAGAACCAGCCGGCAAAACTGGAACTGCTGCCGGACGTGGAGATTTACCACAAGGCCGTCCGCTACGCGCTCAACTACAACGAGTTTTTCAAGAAACCTGAAATTGCTGTGGCGAAGTCGCTGCTCCAGCAGGGATCGGAGCGGGCGCAGGAGTTGCGCGCTGGCAAGACGTCGTGGAACACGTCCACCGGGCTGGTGGTGCGCGCCTATGTGTCGAAGATTGACGGCTCGGTGCAGCCTTACGGACTGGTCGTGCCGCCGTCGTTCAAACCGGGCGCGGCGCGGCGGCACCGGCTGGATTGCTGGTTTCACGGACGCGGCGAGACGCTGAGCGAGGTGAACTTCATCAGCCAACGGCAAAAAACACCGGGCGAGTTCACGCCGCCGGACACCATCGTGCTCCACCTCTACGGCCGTTACTGCAACGCCAACAAATTTGCCGGCGAGACGGATCTGTTCGAAGCGCTCGATAGTGTGAAACGTCGTTACCCGATTGACGAGAACCGCATCGTTGTGCGCGGCTTCTCGATGGGTGGCGCGGCGTGCTGGCAGTTTGCGGCGCACTTTGCCGGGTTGTGGGCTGCCGCAGCGCCGGGCGCGGGTTTTGCGGAATCGGCGGATTTCCTTAAGGTGTTCCAGAACGAACCGACCAAGCCGCCGCAGTGGGAACAAACGCTCTGGCATCTCTACGACGCCACCGACTACGCGGCGAACCTGTTCAACTGCCCGACGGTTGCCTACAGCGGCGAGATTGACCGGCAGAAGCAGGCGGCTGACATCATGGCGAAGGCGATCGAAGCGGAAGGCATGAAGCTCACGCACATCATCGGTCCGCAGACCGCGCACAAGTATCACCCGGAGGCAAAGGCGGAGGTCATCCTGCGCATTGACGAGATCGCCGCGCGCGGACGCAACCCGATGCCGCCGCGAGTGCGGTTCACAACGTGGACGCTGCGCTACAACCAGATGCTTTGGGTGACGCTCGATGGCATGGAAAAGCATTGGGAACGGGCGCGCGTGGACGCGGACATCGTCAACGCGACGACGGTGCGCGTGACGACGCAAAACGCCGACGCGCTGACGCTCGCGATGCCGCCGCAACTTCGTCCGCTCACCATCGGGCGGCGTCCGAAGGTGATTCTCGACGGTCAGGAACTCAATGCGCCACCGGTGCCTGCCAACCATTCCTGGATCGCGCACTTCCGCAAGGTTGGGAAGCAATGGACCGCTGTGCCGTCGGCCGACGACGGCAGTCTCCGCAAGCGGCACGGTCTGCAAGGGCCCATTGACGATGCGTTCATGGACAGCTTCGTGATGGTGAAGCCGACGGGCAAGCCGCTCAACGAGAAGGTCGGTGCGTGGGCCGCCGCCGAGATGAAACACGCGGTCGAGCATTGGCGAAAACAGTTTCGTGGTGACGCACGGGTTATTGCCGACACCGACTTGAGCGACGCCGACATCGCGTCAAGCAACCTCGTCCTCTGGGGCGATCCGTCGAGCAACAAGGTGCTCGGGAAACTCGCTGACAAACTGCCGATCCGCTGGGACGCGCAATCCGTCAAGCTTGGCGCGCAGAGTTTCGCTTCGGGCCATCACGTACCGGTACTTGTCTATCCGAATCCGTTGAACCCGAAGCGATACGTCGTCCTCAACAGCGGCTTTACCTTCCGCGAATACGATTACCTCAACAACGCCCGCCAAACGCCGAAGCTGCCGGACTACGCCATCGTGGACGTGAGCGTGCCGGTGTCTTCGCGCGCGTCCGGCGGCATCGTGACTGCCGGTTTCTTTGACGAGCGATGGGAGCTGCCGTCGGCGAAGTGATGGTTGCCGTCGTCTGGCTGGCGCTATCAGCCACAGTTCCGCAGGCAGGGTGGCAAGCCGGGGACCGATTCGCAAAATGGCGGAGTTTTTCCGCAAACTGGCGTTGTCGCGGATTGGCGGCCAGCTATCATCGGTTCAGACGTATTTATTTGGAGAACCGATATGAGATTGTTCAGCCTCTCGTTGCCCTGCATTCTGCTGATGTCAGCCGCTGCGCTCGCGTTGCCTGCCGGCGATCCCGTGTCGTCGAAGAGCGTGTGCAAACTTCAGCCGTTCGACCTCACTGACGTGCGTCTGCTCGAGGGGCCGTTTCGTGACGCGATGCTGCGAGACAAGGCTTATCTGCTCAGCCTGGAACCGGATCGCCTGCTTCATGTGTTTCGACTCAACGCCGGCCTGCCGTCATCGGCTGAGCCGTTGGGTGGATGGGAGACGCCGAAGATCGAAATACGCGGTCACTTCGTCGGCCACTATCTTTCGGCGTGCGCGCTGATGTTTGCCTCGACCGGTGATGAACAGGTCAAGGAACGCGCCGCGCTGATGGTGCGCGAACTCGCCAGGTGCCAGGCTGCGCTTGGGACGAGCGGATATCTGAGCGCATTCCCGGAATCGTTCATTGATCGTGTCGAGACGACGGGCAAAGTGTGGGCGCCTTATTACACGTTGCACAAAATACTCGCCGGCCTGCTTGATATTCACACGCGCTGCGGCAACGCGCAGGCACTCGACGTGGCGAGGCGTTTTGGCGACTGGGTTGCCGCTCGCAACGAGCGGCTTAGCGACGAGCAGATGCAGAAAATGCTCGCCGTCGAGCATGGCGGCATGAACGAAACGATGGCCAATCTCCACGCGCTGACCCACGACGAGAAACATCTGCGCACGGCGCGTCGGTTCTGTCACAAACATGTGCTCGATCCGCTGGTGGCACGGCAGGATCGGCTGGCCGGGCTGCACGCCAACACACAGTTCCCAAAAGTCATCGGCGCGGCGCGGCTCTATGAGCTGACTGGCGAGGAGCGTTACCGGACCCTCGTGGAGTTCTTCTGGGATCGCGTTGTGAACCACCACAGCTACGCCATAGGCGGCAACAGCGACCACGAGCACTTCGGGCCCCCGGACCAACTGGCGCAGCGAGTCAGTCCGTGGACGGCCGAGACCTGCAATACGCACAACATGCTCAAGCTCACGCGGCATGTATTTGCGTGGAATCCGAACTCTATGCAGACGGATTATTATGAACGCGCTCTCTACAACCAAATCCTCGCCACACAGGATCCGCGCACTGGCATGATGGGTTATCACGTGCCACTGCACGGCGCGTGGTTTATGCCCTACAACACGCCGTGCGATTCGTTCTGGTGCTGCACTGGTACGGGTGCCGAGAGTCACGCCAAATATGGCGACAGCATTTACTGGCACGACAACCACTCACTCTACGTGAACCTCTTCATCGCTTCGGAACTGACGTGGAAAGAAAAGGGCCTTGTCTTGCGGCAGGAAACACGCTTTCCCGAACAGGACACGACGCGGCTGTCGTTGCAGTGCGAGAAGCCTGTCGCTCTCAGCCTCAAGATTCGCCGGCCGGCTTGGGCTGGTGAGGTCGTTGTGCTGCTGAATGGCAAGCGTGTCGAAGCGCCTCCTCTCGCCGACGGCTATGTGGAGTTGCAGCGCGAGTGGAAGAATGGTGATCGCGTTGAGGCAAGGCTCCCCATGAGTTTGCGTTTGGAGCCGATGCCTGACGATCCGAACCGCGCCGCCATCTGCTACGGACCGGTCGTGCTCGCGGGCGCACTCGGCAGCGAGGGTATCGTTCCGCCGATGCCGTATGCAAAAAGTCAGTCCGATTTCTTCAAAGGCAAGACTGCCCCGCCTGCGCCGGTGTTTCTTGCGCAGGGCCGTCCCGTCAGCGAATGGGTCGAAGCAGTCCCTGGCAAGCCGCTCACGTTCACCACCAAAGGCGTCGGCAAACCCCGCGATGTGACGCTCGTTGCTTTTCACACACTGCCGCCGCAGCGTTACTCGATCTATTGGGATCTGTTCACCCGCGAACAATGGGACAAGCGCCGCGCCGCGATTGATGCGGACGAGCGCCGCGAGCGCGAACTGAACGCGCGCACCGTGGATGTCGTTCGCATCGGCGAGTTTGAACCGGAGCGCGCTCACAACTTCAAGGGTGAACGCAGCGATGCCGGCGTCTTCGATGGCCGTCTTTGGCGTCATGCCAGGGATGGCGGTTCATTTGCCTACGAGATGAAGGTTCCCTCCGGCGTATCCGCCATCCTGCTTTGCACCTATTGGGGCGGCGATGGCGGCAAGCGCGAATTCGACATTCTCGTGGACAAGGAGAAGATCGCGACGCAGACACTGGCAAAGAACAAGCCCGGCGAGTTCTTTGATGTCGAGTATCCGATTCCAGCGAGACTCACCGCTGGCAAGCAGCGCGTAACGGTCACATTCCAGGCGCACTCGCATGCCACCGCTGGCGGCGTGTTTGGTCTGCGCGTGCTGAAGATGGGGGAGCGAACCCAATGAGAGCATTGTTTTAGACCACTGTTGGTCGGATCATCCGCTCACCGGTGTTGGCTTTTGAATGGGTTTGTGTCAGACTCCGCTCGTGAGATTGAAGAACATGCGCAACATCAGTGGCGCAGCAATTTGCATCCTCGTTCTTGCTTCAGGCTGCGCTGATAAAACTCCACCCACACAGTCCGCCAAGGGCGCGACCACAGGCAGTGACATCATTCCTGGGCTACTTGCGCAGGTCACCGAAGCCAACCTGCGGCGCGATCTGTTCTATGTGGCGAAGCAGCCGTTGCCGTTTCGGAAGGCGAACTACACCGTGCCGGGCCACAAACGGAGCACGTTGGAAGAAACGGATGCGTGGATCGAGCAACGGCTGCGCAGCTGTGATTACAAGGTGGAATCTGACATCTGCGAGGTGCAGGCGTTTGGTTGCGACCTGAAGAAGCCGAGACATCACACCTACGCACGGTCTGCTTACGACTCACCGTTTTTCACAGTCCGCAACCTTTACGCGAAGAAGACCGGTCGCCGCTGTCCGAAGGAGATCATCGTGTTGGTGGCCCACAAGGACTCGCAAAGCTGGATTGACTCGCCGGGCGCGTATGACAACGGCGTTGGCACGGTGGCGCTGCTGGAGTTGGCGCGCGTGCTGGCTGGCTACCAGAGCGAACGGTCCATCTGGTTCCTGTGGTGTAATGAGGAGCACGCGCCTTGGACCAGCAACATCGCCGCCAAGAACTGCCGCCAGCGCGGCGACAACCTCATTGCCATCTTCAACGTGGATAGCATCGGCGGCAAATCGGACGAGGACATTGCCGCCGGCCGCAAGACGAATGTCACGTTGTACACCGCGCCCGAAGGCAAACGCCTGGCCGACCTGATGGCCGAGGTGAATGATGCCTACAAGATCGGCCTCATCCAAAGCTCTTATGAACGCAAGCGGCCCGGTGATGACGATGGGTCGTTTATAAAGGCGGGCTATCCCTGCGCGGTGGCGAGTCTCGGTTCCTATCCTTACGCGGACTCCGCGTATCACGAAGCCGAGGACAAACCGGAACGCGTGGACTTTGTCAACGTGCGCATGAGCGCGCAGGCTACACTGGCCGCAGTGTTACGATTGGATCGCGCGCCTTGACGGTCGGCCGCGCTATTCCAACAGTGGTCGCGACAGGTGTTTTCCGCTTGAGATGACGCGCGCCGCGGTTACGATGCAGCCGGAGCCACAAACCATGAAACGAATCCCTGTCCGCATCTTATGTTTCCTAGCACTCACTTTGCCTGCGACACTTTTTGCCGCGGATGCCGCGCCTGCCACGACCTGGCACGCCCAGACGCTTGGCCAGGCGCTAGCCATGATGGTGCTCTTTGCCGCAGTGGGCATCGGCGCTGCCATCCTCGGTTACAAGACCTTTGACAAGTGCACGCCGGGTGACCTGAACAAGGAAATCATCGAGAACAAGAATGTGGCCGCTGCCATTGTCGCCGCTGCTGTCATCCTCGGCGTGTGCATCATCATTGCCGCGGCGATGATTGGCTGAGCCGCCTGCTTTCTTGCGCCAACGTGAAGCGGAGCAAAAGCGTCAAACTCGTGCTCATTGGCGGCCTGTCGGCTGGCGCGCTCGCCGGTTGCGATTCTTCGTCAAACTCACCGGGTACTTTCCGTCCGGGCAACGTTTACACCAACAATTACTACGTCTCCCACCTCGGCTACTACCACGCGCCGTTTCGCGCGTGGTTTCCTTTGCCTTACAACCACTACGACGCGCGGCGAAACGCTTACTATTACGGCGGCACGTGGTCGACGTCGCCGCTGATGACCATCACGAATCTCTCCGCGCCGACGCAGCGGCTTCGGCAGCACATCGCGCCATCATTCGGTTTACTCCTGATGCAACGGCACCGCTGCGAACCCAGACTCGCGTGGCGTGAGAAGGTTGAGAACGTCGGCCTGACGTATCACTCGCACGACTGCGGGCCGTATTGGGACGAGTCGGCCTGCTACGAGTTGACGGCGGGTGAAGTGAGCGCGTTGGAGACGGCGGCGCAGACATTGCACCGGCTCTGCATCGATGCGGCGGAGGCGGTGATCACGCGCAACTGGTGGCAGCGGCTGGGAATTCCCGAGATCGCGCGTCCGAGCATCCTGCGTTCGTGGGAACGGGACGACTTCAGTCTCTATGGTCGGTTCGACCTCGCCTACGATGGCCACGAGCCGCCGAAGTTGCTCGAGTACAACGCCGACACGCCGACGGCGCTGGTGGAGGCGGCAGTGGCGCAATGGTTCTGGTTGCAGGAGACGCGGCCTGACGCCGACCAGTTCAATTCGATTCACGAGCGGCTCATCGAAGCGTGGCGTCGCTGGGCTGGCACGACGATTCACTTCAGCAGCATCAAAGACCATCCCGAAGACGAGCAGACAGTGCTATACCTCCGCGATACGTGCCAGCAGGCCGGCGTGACGACGAAAGCGGTCGCCATTGAGGACATTGGCTGGGATGCGGGCCAGAGCATCTTCGTGGACACCGAAGGTCAGCGCATCACGCATTGTTTCAAGCTCTATCCGTGGGAGTGGATGTGGCACGAGGAGTTTGGCCCGAATCTCGCGAAAGAACCGGTGCAGTTCATCGAACCGGCATGGAAGATGTTGCTGAGCAACAAGGGCCTGCTGCCAATTCTCTGGGAGCTTTTTCCCGACCATCCAAACCTTTTGCCGGCTCACGAGACTGTGGCGCCGCTCGGCGGGTGCTACGTGAGGAAACCGAAGCTCAGCCGCGAAGGCAGTAACGTAGTGTGGTTCGAGGGCGGCGTGGCCGTCGAGGAGACCGGCGGCGATTACGGCGAGGAAGGCCATGTCTATCAAGCGCTCGCCGCGATACCGCAGTTCGACGGCAACCGGCCCGTGTTCGGCGTCTGGATTGTGGACCACGAGCCGGCTGGCCTCGGCATCCGCGAAGACACGCGGCGCATCACGGGCAACCTGAGCCGCTTTGTGCCGCACTTCTTTCACTGACCATGAGCTACGCCAACCCAACTCCACTGCGAATCGGCGCGACCGGCGTGCTGGGAGGCCAGCGTTTCCGCGTTGCCGGGCGCGTCGTCATGGGTATGGACGACGAGGGCGAAACTTACTACTGGAACGAGTATCACTTGATGGACGACGCTGGCAGCTCTGCGACGCTGGTGTTCGAGGAAACCGAGAATGGCCCTGAATGGCGGTTGTTCACGTTTTTTGAGCCGGCACATCCGCTGACCGCTGGCGAGGCGGCGGCGAAGCGCGTTGGTGAGCGCGTCAACCTCGACGGTCAACCGATGCCGGTCACATTGGTGGACCAGTCTCGCGTCTATTTCGTCGAAGGCACGCCGCCCGAAGGCGTGGAGGTTGGCGATGTGGCCGACTACTTCAACGTCGAGAGCGGCAACCGGATGCTGGTGGTGAGTTGGACCGGCGACGAGGTCGAGTGCTACCAAGGCATTACCGTGCCCGCCGAGACGATTACTGAAGCATTCAACCTGCCGCAGATGCCGGCGGTCGCGCGCGCCGCCTCGGCTGGCAGATCGCTTTCATCAAGCAGCG
>Ga0265297_10010233_pt1 | contig 11856 bp, 23 predicted proteins | sample Munlanlwell13791_FD_192502 | JGI IMG/M metagenome (GOLD analysis project Ga0265297, IMG submission 192502) | Leachate microbial communities from a municipal landfill in Southern Ontario, Canada - Leachate well 137-91 | ecosystem: Engineered > Solid waste > Landfill > Unclassified | place...
ATATCTTTCAAATTAATCTTAGCTAAATAACGCATAAGCATTCTCCTAATTAACCCTTACCGCCTTGGTAAGGTTTGTCACTACCCATATAGCTTGGTTGTTTCATGTAAGTTACGCAAGCTAAAAATACGAGGCTTGCCCCCATCATCATTGGAATTACATTTATATAACCAACAGAACAAAGATAAGGAAGTGCATCAATCCAGGCATTTACCTTATCCTCACATTCCTGTGGCGTATTACCTTGAATAAAATGTATATGCGGTTGGTCATCCATTTTTAAGCCCCCTCTTTTGTGTTGCCCCTAATATCATTTAAAATCTGTTGTGCAGTCTTATTAGCACGCACCCCTGCCAATACTGTAAACACTGTAGTCGTTTTTACCTTGTTAAAAATATCTGATATTACTGCTTCAGCTTTCACCCTAAAATATTCGCCCATATCACCATCTACTTTTAAGTCCTTATTTATATTAAATTCGGCGTGCACCCCTGTTTTGCCAACCTTATAAGCCTCATAAAGGCTTTGCCTTACTATATTAACAAGCTTATCTTTATAACCAATTTTTAAATCTAACAACCCCTCAAGCTTGCCACTCTCAAGTATAATCGCAACGTCTGCTTCCAACTTAACTAGTGCTTGGTTTAATATTGGCGTAAGGGCATCGACTAAAGTAACCTCCATCGTATTCCACTGTTCACCGAGTTGCTTAAAATTTACGCGCTTCTCGGCCGGATAAAGATCCCTGCGCCACTGTTTAATCAATGTCACTTTTACCCCTTATCTTTAACATAACCGTTTATACGACCTAACGCTTGCTCCACCTGCTTCATACTAGCGCACGTTGCATTTTGCATCATTTCCAACCTAAGGTGTTCTTCCCGTTGATATTTATGAGCTTCACCTACCATCTCTTGGAATGCTTTGGCCTGTACTGTATGACCATTCCACGCCTCTGTCTGCCTGTCTATTACCTTCATCCAAGATTCGCGCTCGTTCGCTGCCTGTTTTAACCAATTCTCCCTATCTGCATTATATTGCTTAATAAGATCGCCTACAAATTTTAGGACCCACTTAACAATGCAAAACATCAATAAAACAAAAGCTATTCCGAACATTCCTGCTAATCCAGATTCTTGCATTATTTTAATCCAGTCCATAGTTTAATACTCCTTACCACAATTTGTTAAGGGTTAAATCAAACACCTGTTTATCTGAAAAATTAGCAAATGCAACTGGAAACGCAACCAACTCCTCCTTCAAGATAGCTACTAAAATGCACCGACAATTAGGATGAAGCGGCGGCCGCAAAGCATCCAGTTGAGGATCACTTGGTTTAAAGTTTTTACCATCAAGCTCTGTACACCTTTCACATGTTTTATCATCAAGTATGGCAGACCATTGATAAGCACCAATCTGGTCTGCAATATCTTCAAATCCGGCCTCACGCCCAGCATTAACAGCCTCTGCTATATTAACTACAACTGCTGTTGCTACAGCTTGGGCTATAAGCTCACGCATTTTATCCCACCTCTAAAGTTATATCTTTATCTAACTGTTTTACTGCCTTTAGTTTCCCTTTAGGTACGTACCCTTTACCATCCCTTATACGAAATCCGGTGGCAGCAGCAAACCCGCCCGACATATTTTCCTTGATCGAATCAGGAACTCGTTCGTATTCCTTACCATCGATAATAACAATATCGCTTTCTGCTTCATTTAGTTCAACAGATAAAGCAACGGCCCGAACAAACTCTAACATATTGGTAACAGGGCATGATAACTTTTCACCGCTCTTGGCTGCACCCCAATAACGTGCCCGAACAGAACCTTCGGCTTTGGCCTTAGAAGTAGAGTGCCCGACAGTTTTACCTGTATCTTTTCTATATATAGCCCACTTATTACCCTCTTTACGAACGCCCCAAGGCATCTTTATCCCCCTATGACAGCGCGCTCACCTTTAATCAACCCCCTAATAAAACAAGCGTCTCCGGTAAAATTCATCCTTAAAAGCAAAATGGTAAATACCTTATTATTAACTTCAAGGTCTATTAAATCTTCGTCTCTGGCAGTAATCAGTACTGTTGGTACCGCAAATTCTATAACCTTGTTACCATACCGGCCCCTGTCAACGCCTACACCAACACTACCTGGTAATAAAGCCTGGGAATCTAAAAATTGTACAACCCCATTATCATTTGCCATTTTTGCCAATCCTCCTCATAAGGCTACCTAATTCTTCATCTGAAAGCCCCGGCGCCGTAAGGCGCTTTTTCCTTAATGCATCAGATAAACGCTTCATTTCCGATGGCGGCGTCATGTCATCAACCTTAGAAAGATCTATTACTGGTAATGCAGTCTGATCAGCTAAAACCGCAGGGTTTTCCTTTTGCAACCTAGCAATCACATCGCGAGCTAACGACATTTACACCCTCCCTTATATCCTTTGCCATATTTTTTCTGCTAACGATTTAATTTGGGACCCGCACGCCCTATTGCTAAACTGTGAACCTTTTGCATCCTCTACCGGTACGCCGTTCTGCACAACCTTTTCAGGTATCTGCAACGCACTCTCGCGCTCTTGGCGTTCTTTCTTCTCTTCTTCAGTCTCAGATGGTATATTCAAAAGTTCCTCTATCTTCGTTACGCTTGGGTGGGCCTTACCGCTTGCAATCAAACCTGTATATATCTCATGCAACGCTGCCGTAAGTTCGCGGCCAATTTCCTCGATAAAAAGGGTAGCTTTAGGTGCATTGGCCCCAAAATTAGCACTTACGAGTTGGGGTATCAAAAACTCATTAGTTTGATCGGCTATATCTGCAATTAAACCCTTCAAAGACTCCATCATTATCCAAACGTGCGTTTCGGCCATCTTAAAAGATCCGGTTGAAGAATCTTGGGTAACTGCGCGCTCAGGCACTAATATAGCACGCAATTTCCTTACATCTAATGCCTCCTTGGCCGCAACAAAGGCATCTATCTTTGTATTATCGGTCATTGTCTCTACTGACCAACCGCCAGTTTTGCCGGAAGAGGTCTTTTGCTCGTCGGACGGTATTGTAATTACAGAATCTGGTTGTGCTGACTTGGCTGCATCCCTAGCAATATCGGCATTATCCTTAAACGTTGGAACGGTACCAGAAGTAGCAATTTGGCTCTTACCTACCGGGTATTTAACAATAATTGGTGGTATGCCGCGCTTTTGTAACCACCTCTCATGCCACGCGTCCAATATCCAATATGTATACCAGTAAGGATAAGCCGGTTTTAGCCTGGACCAGCCATAAATGTTGCCCCATTCCTTATCGTGGGTAAAAATAAAGGCCTTTTCAGGTTCAACAAACGCAGAATTTGACCTGTTCTTATTTTGATAAAACCCATTAAACTTCATAAGGTCTGTATAATCTATTGTTATCGTCTTTTGGCAAAGGTCCTTTAGGGTCTTATACTTTATAGCATCCATGGTAAAGTCTATCTTCTCTTTATTATTTACTACACGGTAATTTTCTGTGATCTCCCACACCTTCTCATGTGGCGAGAACCCAAATTCTAGCGCCATAAGTACAGACTTAATAAAAGGTCGCCAAATCTCTTTCATATTTTGATATACAAACGCTTGAATGTCCTTATCTTCACACTCCACCCAAAAGCCTCTGGACATAATAGGCAACTTTATCGTCATAAGACCCAGGCGCAACTGACCATCCCAACGCATCTTATCATAAGTAGATAATGGTATTTCATCTGGATTGTAATTTCCTATATACCTAGCCATAGTATGTTGCGTCCAGTCATCGCCATGGCGAGTAAGTTCCTTAAAATTTATATCCCCAACCTGTGTATTACCAGCTAACCTTAAAGCACTGTTTTCCGATATAATATCAGTAATTTCACGTATTGCCTGATCTCCTAAATATTTCTTCAGGCCATCTAACGTTTCAGTAAGCTGATTGTTTGCAGCCATATATTATCTCCCTGTAGGCACGCCCCTATAAATAACATTATCAGGTATGTTTGTATTGTTACCAGTCATAGCCTTAATCTTCTCCACAACCTTAGACTCGGAAGCATCCTGCTCCATAGCACGTTGCTTGGAGTCTGCCTTTTCTGCAGTAAGGGATGATTCACCAAACCGCCATACGCCAAATTCTATAGCACCGCGTACGCTGCCAGCTAAAGCATCGGCTTCGTCGTTGGTCCCGTTTGGCCTAGGTAAGATCTTCTTGCCCCTAACCTCCACCAGCCCCTGCAATTCTTCCTTTATAATACACAACTTTACCGTCTGACCGTTTATTGAATAATTGCGGTAAGAGGCGTAGCCGCCTACTAACCTACCCTCTCCAGCCATTATCATCATATCGTCATACATTGACCGATCGCAGTCCACTGAGCGCTTCACCATATTAAACCCGGCCTTTTCAAGTATTTGACGTTCCCCTGCTGAATTCCATTGATCGTAAGATACCACACCAATGTGGAAACCGGCCAAGCGTAGGGCAAACAAAAATAAACGTATCTCTGAAAAGTCTATCTCTGAATCGGGCGGGGCCTGAAAGGAAGTTACTAAGTCTACGGCAACTAGCGGAAGTTCCAATATACACTCTTGACCGTTATCAGGGTTTATTACTTTTTCTACCTTAGCGTCAAATTGGTGCGTAAGTGCTATACCGGCCCGACAATGGTTAAGCCCAAGGTCAATATGCGCAGAACAGGCAAAATTGTGATTGCATTTTACCCAGGATTTTAATCTTGGATAATCTCCTAAAGTATGTATTACCTTATCCTCTGCTACGTCCGGGAACGTATTATCTATAATTTCAACGTTCTTTATATAAGCATCTTCAGCCTGGGATGGTTCACACATATATTTTGCCTTAACCAATGTTGGGTTCCTACGCAACGCCTCCTCAAAGTTCTCTTTCTTCTTGTTTGGATTAAAGTCCCAAGTAGCGCCAAAGGCAACATATGTCTTAGACTTATCGCCGTTCCTTTTATTGTCCTCAAGGCCAGCATTATACATCTGCTGAATGGGATCCCCTTTATAACGCGGGAAGGACATCGCAATAAGCTTCCCGGTATCAAACCTTGTTTCTATCGAGGATTCCATAGCATCTACAAGTGCCTCGTAGCTATATTTTGGCGCGCGCAACCTTTGGGAAACGCTTGATGTCTCCTGCTTAGTCTTGAAGGCGCCTACCTCATCCAAGGCTGCAGCTATTAAATTTTTACCCTCTGTGGAATCTTCATCTGAATGCCCTGAATGCGCGTATATGTTTTTAGGGAAAAGTAAATATTTCTCGTGGTCATCCACCATGTTTTTGAACCGGCTGGATTTACATATTACCCTACGCATAGGCTCAAAGAAGTTAAACTTAGCCTGGGGTGCATTTAGGGCCATATTAATAAGGTCAATATTGGAAGTAGTAGACATATCGAAATAAGACTGAGGTATGCGCATGCAATCCAAGAGGTCAATTATCCTAGCAAAGGTAAGCCCGATAATAAAATCTTTACCTCCACCTTTGCCTACTTGAACAATTACCCTGTTAACAGGACGATATATTGGAAGCTTTAAGGAAAGCAATAAGTCAATGCGATAGATCTGGGAAGCGTGGGCTACAACGTCAAATTGTTTAGGTGAAAGTTTTACATCCAAACCTAATTGGCTTTTATCGTAAAGGAATACATCTAAAGGCACTACCTCGCGCTCAAACATAGTTTCAGCAGACCCTACTTTAGCACAATATTGTAAGGTCTCTGAAAACATCCTGTTTGGATTAGAACCCTTTAAATCTGCCATAAACCCCTTTTGTGGTATTTCCTTAGTATCTTCTTTTAACTCCGTTGCCCTTTGGTGCCCTAAATGCTACATTGATATTTTTGAAGGGTCGAGTTCAATCTTCATATTGGCAAAACCGGCCAAGGGAACCTCTATTGTATACTCTTTAACAAGTTCCTTAATAACCTTATCTTTCTGCGTAGGATCTTTTATAATCCTTTCAATTACTGATATTGTACGCCTAGCCAGCACCGCCGCCTGTTGCGCGGGTAAGTTACGTATTGACAAGGCACGCAATACTTCAAGGTTCCTATTATATTCCCACACGTAAAACTTATAATCTTGGGTTACATTAAAATCCTTACCCTTAAGTTCCTCCTGCCTAAATTTAGTAAAGTAAAAGGCCACCCTTTCAACTACCAGTATTTGAAGTATTGTACTGCCCTCAGGCAGGGATTCCCGCATGAGTTGGTCCAATATTGAAGCGTACAACTTGTTAGCTTGTTCAGTCTCAAAGGTAGTAAGTAAATTTATTGGAATGCGCTTGGAGATCTTATCTAAAGACTTTTCCTGTACTGCTTCAGCCATTAAGCTATCCTTTTATATGTATTGTATTCGCACTCTTTACCTACTGCGCAATTAAAGCACCCATCGCCCGGGCAAGGATCTAGTTTACCGGACCTTATATCTCCTACAAATTCCACAATTTGGTTTGCTGCACTTTTGAATGTATCTACGTCGCAAAGTTTTTCTTCGATTGGGTAATCATTTAAGGGGTTAAACGTTGCCACCTTCTGTATCTTTTTACCTGTTTCAAGTGAGATCAAAAGGCCGTACCAAAATAATTGTTCCCAATCTGTATACCCTGACTTGGAAAACTTCATGTCATATATTGCTAAGTTTTCCCTATCTACTAAGTCCACATACCCCTTAACTATTACGTTTAATTTGCGTGAAGATATTTTGAAGAAGTGCTCTGATTCTATTGCAGTACGGTTGAGTTCAAGGACCGGCACCCAATAATCTAAAAGGTGAAGCCCTTGCCTTATATTTTCTACAGCCTGGGACCTATCAAAATTACTGCTCCAGATCACAATATTTTTTTCCAAATACTTATCGATGACCTGATCTATTAAATTGCACTGGGAAACATCCCTGTGTGAAAGCCGGAAGCCAACCCTGTCATCTTTAGGAATTACTACAGCCTCCTGCAACCAACCACTTTCCCACCTCCCTAATTTATTCCAAAGCTCTAAGCATTTATGTACGCACCAACCATCTAAAAACTTGCGCGAATTGGGCGACCTTGGGTATATACCCTGCTGCTTGAGCTTATATTTTAAGAGGAACCTATATGGACAAACTTTGTAATCTTTATAGTCTGAATGGCTTATTTCAAAGTGCCCTTTAAACATTATCCTCTCTATTCATAGTATTATATATAATTAGTTATAGTCAACGCTTAACCTTTCATAAATTACTAAACATTAGAAATATGCAACTTCCTTATAAGTATAGGCTTAAGCTTGCCCCTGGCATTCTTTAAATAATGCGAGACCATACGCTGACTTACGTGGATTTCCTTGGCTATCTCTTGTTGCTTGGCCGGTTGCGCGCCCTGTAAGCCAAAATACGCTATAATACAATGGCGCTCAGCCGGTACCAACACGCCTAACGCCTCTTGTATAGTCTCAAACAAACCCCTGGGCAAGCGCTGTATTAATTTTGTAGGAAAATTTAGTTGCAATGAATCTAACACCGATGGATCGATAAACTTAACTAAGTAATGGCTGTTTATGCTGTGGTTAAGATCTTTAAGTATCTGTCCTACCTCCGCACACTCCTTGCGGCACTTTTCCCGCTTTGGGCATTTTAGACACGTCATGGTGTTCTCCTACAGTAAGGGCCTGGTACCGCAAATAAAAACACTTTGCAATACCAGGCCCGACTAACGTCAAAAGCCTAAACTACCTACGCTTCATCTTTATTACAGGAAATATATCAGGTATGGCTCTCCTTGCTACCCTCATGCCAATATGTAACTGACATTTGTGTATGCCATCCACAAAACCTGCCCTTTCGGACGGGTGCTGTGTAGGCAACTTTGCAAATTCATTGTAAGCCGCTTGCAAGTATTTCAATACTGTGCGTTCCCGTGGTGTGATCATTGCTTATTCAGTGTTAATACTTTGAATCCAATTACTTCATCCTTTGATTTAGCAAAATTAACTACATGCTGTTGGAATATAAGCTCGATCTTTTGGTTCTTCCGGCATGTCTCCAACAATTGCTCTTTAAGTATGGTGTTGCTGGCCAAGATCGTATAAGCCTCCGGCTGGCTTTGCATTGAAGAATATGTGCCTGTTTCCACCCTAAACCATACTGTGTCCCAGCCCAAAATTACCGACGTATCTTCTACTGTCGTAATATAGCCTACGCTACTGCCGGTACCGTGTATCCAGCAACCGGAAAATGCGCACGCTAGCACTACTACTAACAGCACTGCCAATACCCTCCACTTAATATTCATTTTCTTTACCCCCTTTCCTTCCTTTACTTGCTTACCTGTTAAGTATTTATTGTTATATCACCTTCCTCTATACCTAAACCTGGACAAACGTACTGTACTATATCACCTTTCGTAATTAAAGTTGTGTCCCTTAAAATCTCACCCCTCTATCATTTATTGTTACATACACCCCCACCTTACCACTGGTACCGATAAAAATAGCATGGCACCTGCCGCATGCACACTTTATATTAAGCTCCTTACCTACTACCTCACCTACAACCTTTTGCTCATCCTTACCTCCTTTATATTTTTTAGATGATTTTTCGTACTCCTGACCTTTAAATCCATCAAACGGTTTAGCCCTTGCACTAGGTTGTTCCCTAATCCTTTCCTCAACATTGTTTATCCATTGTTCACCATCAATATATAATTCGGTTAGCTTATCTCCCTCCGTTTTAAAAACTAAATTCTTACAAGGTAAATACCGCTTATTGCGTTTCCTCTTTTTAAGATCCGGTGCTGTAGCCGCCATTTCTTACCTCCTTTATATTAAACGGATCAGCGGGCGCATTTCATCTGTTACGATAATTCTAAAACCATCCTGAATTCCTAAAACCCGCGCCTTACGGTACATTACTAAGTAAATCGGGCCGTACCTTAATGACCAGGTATATTTTAGTGCATCTATTACTGATAATAAAATATGATACCCAGACGAATAAGTATCCGACAAATCTCCTAAAACTATATCTTTATTAATAGCCCTATTCCAGCCATTGAGTATTAAACCTTGCTTTTGACTACGATATTCAAATCTAAGTTTTATGCTTGGGTCTCTTGCGAGTGTAAATATTTTCCAGCCAAACCCCCAAGTCCTCTTAACATCCTTTGAAATTATACAAGTTAGGCACATATTAATCTCCTATCCACTCTTCGAAAGTTATTTCACCGCGCTCATATGCGGTCAAGAAAGGGTTAATCTCCCTACCTTCGTTTTTAGCGGCTTCATTAACACCTTTAAAGAATATCCAACTTAAAAATAACCACATGTTAGATTCCTTAAGTTAATAAAAGTTTAATTATTCTGCGTAGTTCATCAACCGATTCTGGAAAGATTTATACTATTTATAAAACGCCTACTTATCACTCCCTCGATAACCTCCTCCAACCCCAACATTCGTTTCACCCAGAGAAGCCGACAGTCGGAGAGGGCGAGGTTATAAGCTCCAGGTTGCCCCATTGTATATGCACCGTGGCTTTCCTTCTCCTTCGGCACAGGTGCGTCGAGGACTTGCTGTAATATTTTGCGTGCTGTTTCAAACGCCATCTTGACATCGGGGCAATCCGTAAAATCGCCTTTTCTTATCAACCTATCAAAAATTAAAACCGCCTCTTTAATCTTCTTCTCCGCTTCGTTCATTTTGCCTCCCTCAACTTTGCCTGGGCTTGGGAGCGACAGGCGTTATGACCATTATCCCTTTCTGTTAGACGATAAACGCCATCGGGATATACTATCTCTTTAATTTCATCTGGTATCACCCTCTCCTCCACCAACTTCTTGATTTGGGCGGTGGCTACTTTCACATAGCAAGTATCTTTACCTTTTAAACAACATCCCCAACAAGTGCCATCATCGGCGCAAATATGGGCGCATAATATCTTTCGTAAACTCACCTCTTTTGTCTTGGACATTTACAAATCCTCCTCTAATTCAGATAAAATTCCGTTTTTACTACAACCGTTATCAATCAGTGCTTGAAGTTTATAAACTGCCACCCAATATTGCTCTCTTTGCTTATCCGTCATATCTGTTCTTTCATATTCAAATCTATCCACCAAACTCTTCCTCTTCTGCTTACCCATTATTGATCTCCTATTCCTGTATTGGGACTAGAACTACATTACATCCGCAGTAATCGCATTTTACATTTGGCTCATAAGTTAACATCGGAATACCCTTGTCTATTTCTACAACCTCCTCTGTCTTACAGTTTCTACACTTCGCTCTTGCTGAATATTTACCCTTCATTTCCCCTCCTTGAGAAAGGCGACGATGGCTTGGGCTAACCCTAACATCACCTGTTGATTAGCCGTTGGTAATGTTTCCCACGGTGTTTGGCAACATTCCTGACTTTTCCAGCCAAAGGTTTTAGCAAGAGATTCGTATTTGTTGTGCATAAATATTGCTAAAGACAAAACATTTTCGGGAGTGCTGTCCACCCTCTCCATCAAGGCGATGGCATAGGTGAGGGCTTTTATAATCCTCTCTCCTCGCTCTATACTTTCAGGATGATTTTGTTCGGGGTCGGCTTTCCAACTATTTACAGCATCTTGCCAACCTTGTTTATCCTCTTTCAACACCTTAATCGCCTCTCCTCTCTCCATCTTAAGCCTCCTTATAATAAATTTTCACTTGTTTGATTTATTCTTCTTTCTGCGATAGCAAAATACTCTGGTGAAATTTCTATGCCGATAAAATCTAATCCCATTTTCTTGGCAACTACGCCAACTGTTCCACTTCCCATATAAGGATCAAATATTGTTTTAGCATTAGGAAAGCACTGTAATATATCTGATACCATTGATTCAGGAAAACTTCGTTTATGTTCTTTCTTCGTCCCCTCTGCTTTCCAGCTAAATAAATCGTGGTGGTTTATGGTGTTAAATAATTTTGTATCTGGTGATTTAGCAAGCCAATAAACTCTTTCTGTCATTGGATAAAAGCGTATTTTGTCAAAGTTTTGAGACCCATTAAACCAAACCAATTCTTGTTTTACCACCCACTCACTTCTTATTAGCCATTGATAAGGAGTATATTGATAACCATCCTTTATCCTATTTTTATGATTATAAAACAAACTTCCACTACTTACGGTTATTCTAAATATTTCCTGAAGTATCTTTACTTGATTATCTTGATATTCCCGTTCTGGTAGATTATCCTTATAAGGGCTATGTCTGTTATTTCCTGTGTGGTGATAGTTGCCTAAATTATAAGGCGGACTCGTAATCACCAAATCCACACTATTATCAGGTATCGTTTTCATCACTTCAAGGCAATCGCCCAGTCGTAAATCAATCATAACCCCTCCACAATCCGCTTCACCTGTTCAAGAGCGCCGTTATAGTATTTCCTTTACCATCCTGATAAGTTCATCTTTCTTTAAAAATGCTTCGTTATAAACCAACTCTTTATTTATTCGCTCGATTATCACCGCTTTTATCTAGGCGTTGGCTAATTCCGTCGGTTCGCAATAACAATTCTCATTTAAGGCGTTTAAAATAATCTCCTCAAAATTAAACCTTTTACCCTATAAAAATAAAATTTTATGGATGAAGATACGCCTTAAATTCCTGCGCTTCTTCATCAAAAACTTCTTGTATATTCTCTTTCTTAACGAGGAAGTTGTATACATCTTCGTTGATACCGGAAAAATCTACTCTTACCTTAACAATATTACCATATTCTTCAATTACAACGGCCTCAACAATATCCTGGTACGCCCGGGAAAAGAAAAAGAAGCGTTCCGTATATTGAACAAAAACGTGAACCCGCCTTTGATAA
>Ga0265297_10010234_pt1 | contig 11855 bp, 17 predicted proteins | sample Munlanlwell13791_FD_192502 | JGI IMG/M metagenome (GOLD analysis project Ga0265297, IMG submission 192502) | Leachate microbial communities from a municipal landfill in Southern Ontario, Canada - Leachate well 137-91 | ecosystem: Engineered > Solid waste > Landfill > Unclassified | place...
CGTAGATATTGCCAAGAATCTCTGTTTCCTTTAACTGGTAGTTATCGGGATATGACATACCAGACCCTAACCACCTACGGTCATTCTCGCCATCTATGACCACGAACCCTGGGGGATAATACGCAACCGTTCCTGTTATTTTGTCCTTAACAATATCCCCCTCATAAATCTCTTTCCCATTCTTATCCCTTAACCCTGTGTATTGTCGGATATGGACAGAATCTTGAGGGATAAGGCCATCTTTAAACTCAACCAACCCATCCATTAAAGCATCTTCCAAATTCCAGTGGTTAAGACCATAAATAATGTCAAACTTAATCATCTTGGGAGTTCTTTTGAGGTTCTCGGTTCGGCTAGTGCTTCCAGTTCTTGTTTAATCAAGACTGGATTCATTAAAGGATTGTTGTTTATCCACAACTGGTAGTTCCTTAAAAGAGGTGCACCAGACTTAGCAAACCTGACCATATCACTCTGGACTGCTCTTGAAATAACCATCCTTTCAAGCAAGTCCTCCTGATTAGGTAATAGTGTAGATTTCACAAATGTTATATCGTCATTATCGTTCCCTATTGCCTCCAGTGGGGGGTAGAAGGCTACAGTTGCAGCATTGGCACTTGTGGTTATATCTGAGACTACGATATAGGTAGTGCGTTGGTTCTCCAGATTGAATAGACCCCCAGTTTCTATAACCTCTGTTGAACCCATGCCATCTATTGCTATCGTAGTGGCTGCAGCAACCGCAGAAGCGGAGAGTTCCCCAGCTAAATCCGTTAACTGGCATAGCACATGGGGCATGGCAAACCTGACTAATACATCTACATTATTAGGTGGGTCTAGTGTGGAATCGCTATCCTGAATCGTATCATCATAAACATCTAACTCAATTACATCCCTAGAGATTTGAAAGAAGTTCCTCTCAGTCCCAATGGGATATTCTACAGACTCAACCCATAGATACTGGGGCATATCCCCGATATAGATTTGCCTCTTGTTCCGACACCTCTTGTTGTAGATTTCATATTCCTCATCATCATCCATTATATCTGCGCTGAGTGTCATAACTGAGGTGCTTGTATAGGTCAGAACTACTGCCCATGTATCGTCAGTGATGTTGTGGATAACTTTTTCGTTAGTAGGGTCGGTAGAAAGGAACTGACTTTCGGTAGTATCAGTAATAAGACTGGCAGTTGACCCAGATGTCTCTGCGCCAGTCCTTGACTCTACCTGAAAAATGACATCCACAAAACAAGGACTATATCTGGAAAGTCTGTCCAGTTCGGTCTCAATAGCATAGCCAAGCTCAGTAGTATCATATGTGGCATTTGTAGTATCTTGTAAAAACTGCTCAACCCTATCCTGCAGGTTTGCGTAACTTAGACTCATACTGACCTCCTACTTCCTTGTTGCGAGATGTGAGGAGAACTTTGGTAGATAGTGCCTGCAAAGCATTGTAGGCGTCAAGGGGGTCGGGGTGGTGTTTATCTATAACATTATTTACCACCTCATCCAGCTCAGTCTCCATTTCCCTGTTCATGTTTCTCCTCACTTTAGGTAAGGCTCTCTCAAGCCGTAATCTATAATAATCCATAAGTTACTCCTCAAGTTCAACCTCTCTCCAGTCTATCACTGGAGGATTAGCGGTATTGATATAGAGCTTGTTGTCTACCAGTTTCATAACAGGGGTAGCGCACCAGTAACCATTCCTTCTCACTAGCCAGATGAATTGACCATCTTCGCTACCAGAGGTCGGGTCAGCGACTTGTATCTCCATGTTGCCGTAAATCTCCATCGGATTAGTTCCCTGCGAGTCCCTTGACCATCCGTTAAAACTAAGGATCCCTGCCCCAACTTGCGGGGAATTGGGATAGGTGTCTTTTGAACCTTCCAGCTCAAAGCCATACATACTCTGGTTTTTAGCATATAAGCCAATAGTAGGGAATGTGTGTGTTGAGGAGAAGTTAAAGAACTGGTTACTTCCCATCTGAACCATAGGAGTCCCATAAGAACCCTCTGGCTTTCCTGCATAAATCGTTCCACTCAGAAAGAGGTCTTTCAAGTAAGCAACCCCATCCTCTGCCCTAACTTGTGCAGTAGATAACAATGGGAAAAGTATAAAACAGACAAGGATTGTAACAAGTATTTGTTTTTTCAGTTAAGAATACCTCCATTTTGAAGTCTGCCAATACGCAGTCAACTCCGCAAGGGTCAGGTATCTCCCCCTGTAGACTACAATCTCGCCAATCACAGCTTCCAGAAATGTTGAAGCATACACTCCAATGGTTGAATCTGCCGAAGTGGTTACAAAGTTACCAGTTGTGGCGACTGGGGTGCCTGCTGTTGGGGCAGTCGTGGGTGTGCCACTGTAAGCAGTGATGTTTTGACCGTCATAAACACCAGCAGCAAGATACCAGTTACCAGCCGAGAAGGTAGTAGGTGCTATACACTGCTTATCAGCCGTTGTTCTAAGGTCAAAATAGAACTTTTCATCAAGATAAGCATAAAGATTGTATCCCTTGTGATTTGTATTAACATCATCAAGAGTAAATATCCCCCCAGCTTGGTCAATTGCTGTTGGTTTTACCCACCCAATAACTGTCATCTTATCAGTCGCCGTCACAAGTGCCGCATGATTGGGAATAGTTATCTTATCGTTCGTACCATCAAAAGTGTAACCTTGATAACCCCATCCAGCCTCTGTAACTGTGCAAACATGACCATTCCTGTCTAGTGATTTAAAGGGGCTTACTCCCAAATCTGGTCTCCATAGAGGGGCATAGAAAACCTCATCACCAGGCATCTTGGGTGTCCAAACACTTCCTGCTTGTCTAGTCGCTATCATGTTTCTCCTTATGGTAGAATCTATCTACCAGAAAATCATAACCCTTACCCCTTTTATTCGGGTCAACCCTCCAGCAATCAGCAGGATGGTCTAAAGAGCGTGGCTTCCAGTTACCTTTTAAGACTTCCTCAAGCCACAACTCTAACAAGACCTGTATCCTGTCACGATAGTAAGGGTCATGGGATGATTCACAAATCATTACTTTACGTATCGCCCTGAATAAAGGCTCTCTCTGCGGATTGTCCTCCATCTTGAGAAACTTATCCCATACCTGAATCCACACATGGTCGTTAGGATGCGTAGTATTCTCTAAAGTAGGTTCAGGATATCTGTTCGCCAGCACAATAAGAGCCTTCATAAGAGGTTTCTTTACCTTGTCTATGAAGTATTGTCTCTTATCCTGAAGTATGATTTCCCTTAAACCCATTTAATACTGTTCCACTGTTAAGACTATTGTCATGTCGTCACCAGCATCTTGAGTGAAGGCATCCATAGTTACCAATACTCCGATTATGTCATCCGCAGCAGCAGCACACTGGAAAGCCAATGGCAGGTTGCCATAGGTGCTTGGTGTTGCGATAGCCTCAGCATCTCCTGTCCCATTCTCCGACATGGCAGGAAAGTCTATCCTACCGATATATTTTGCCAAATCGGCATGAAGTAAAGCTGTATTGGCAGCGTGGTCATCTAACTCGCAGGTCGGTGTGGCATTGAACAGGTATAGAACTAATCTGGGAACTATTGCAGTAGTTTCACTGATAACATGGGCTTTGGTTATATACCCATAAGCTGCGTCTGCCCTGGCGATACCAGAGAATGTCCAAGCCGTGCCTACATTGTTGGTCGCAGACTCGGAAAGCACATCACCTGCATGGTAGGCTGTAGCAGCAGATAAGACCTTAGTCACGCTAACCTGTTTCAACACCCCTGAGACCGTTCCTATTCTGGTTGTCCCAGCAGCAATAGAAGCAACATCAACATCGCCTATATTGTTACTACCTGCCGATATACTTTGGACATCTACATGAGTATGCCCGTCTGAATCTCCCTTTTGCGGATAGGCATGAGTCCCATCACCTACATAGGGGATTCGCCCGTGTTTAAGCACAATATCCGTTTTCCCGAAAGCATCCGTGTAAGCCATTGTTTCCTCCTACTATTTTTTATTTAAGGTAGCCGTAGCGGTTACCAAATCCACCTTTCTGTAACTAACTTCCTGCATATTTCAGCTTCTTTTTCTAAATCATCACTGTGCCAATTGATAGACAACATCCTTTCACCATCTTTATAAATATTCACCTTAGAGCCAATTAACTCTATATCGTAGTCAGGGAGTTTATTCTTGAGTAAGCTCACAAATTCATCCACTCTTCTTAAAACTCTTTGTAGCAGGGAAGAAAGCCTGCTGCCATTTCCTGAAACCTACCTGCATTAATTTCCCCCCAGCAGCCCTAATAGCCATCAACCTTTTTAGTTCCTTGATGGTCTCTTGGGTCTTAACCCTTTCCTCGTATTGTTTCTCGGCAGCATCCATGACTGCATTAACTTCAGCTTCCCCCGTTATCCCCTGTCTTTGGAGTTGCGCTCTTACGAGTTCGTCTAGTTCGCTTCTTTCCATTCTTTCGGGCATTACGAACATCAGGCTGGGGTTCTGGGGTGTCCCGTCCATCTTTAGGAGTAACCCCTTCCTCTGGACTCGTCTGGCTACGTAAAGATTCGGCATAACTTCTCCTTAATTTTTCTGCCTCTTTAGAAGAGGGTATTCTTCTCATATTCTGTAGAACTTGGTTAAAAAACTTCCCCATCTCACTCCTTCATCAATTTCTTTACTAGAGCAGTTAGTTCTTCTACTTGCTTAGTTAGTGTTTCTACATCCTTACCCTCAGTCTTAATCTGCTTCTTAGCTAACTTTGTATATTTAGCCTCCATAGCTTTCTTTCTCTTGCCACATTCTTTAATCTCTTCTTCTGTGTCATGCCATTTGTCACAATTAGGACAATAAGGTTTTAATACAGTAGGTTTAACAGGCAACCATCCAAAGTCATAATTAGCATCCCTTACTCCACCATTGGAGGTTGTTCTCATACAGGGAGACTTTAAAAGCTCCCTGCCATCAGGAGTCCAATACCTTGTTTTGGGTTGCCCACCGATAGATTCCCCGATAATCAATACTTCAGCCATTACCCTTCCTTTCTACCTCAAGATTCCACCTTTTGCGGAATATCTCAGCATTTTCGTGGTTCTTCTTTAAACCTTCCTCGTCATTCTTATCTATACCTCTAGTTGACCTTGAATAGTGATAGCCAGCCCCATTCCCACAATAGAGTATCTTGTAACCCTTCTTTCTGAGAGCAAAGCAGTTGTCTATATCATCCCATCCTAAGAATCCGTGAAAGATACCCTCTTCCAGATTGAACTTTATATACTCAACCCTATGGACTGCAAAAGCCCATTGGACTGCCTGGCGTTCAAATGAGTTGCAAAGTAGATGCCCGGGCAGGTTTGTGCCTAAGTCTGTGGGATAAATCCCAGCTACCTCAATACCCCCATATTCTTTGGCTGCTCTTAACTCAAGCCCAGCACTCTCTATCGTTCCCCATGGGAATAGGCACTTTAAACCCACAGTAGCTATTCGTGGGTCAGCCTTTAAGACTTCCACAGCCAGAGTCTCCCAGTCTGGCTGCACGACTATGCTGTTCATTATTGTAGCCACGAACTCATACTTGCACTTAGTTAAACCCACATTAAATATCTGATTGCCCTCTTTATAGGGTTCGTCAGAATGAACATAAGTAAGGTTAGAGTTCTTTTTAGCAAACTCCTCAAGATACTGGGGTGTCATATCCACAGAGTCATCTACTACGATAAGATGAAATGGGAGTTGAGTATATGAATAGATATACTTTAAGCAGTTGTCAATTAAACCCACACTATTATGTGATGGCACGATAATATCTATCGGGTCTTTGGTAATCTTTTCCTTAACATAAAGGGTTTCTTTATTCATCTTTTTCCTTAAACCAGATTCTAGTTTCTTCTACCATAGAGTAATCTTCATTAAAGAAGTCATGGAGTCCCTTGATTACCCCGATATGATGCCCCTCAAGACAATCCCCTTCAATGTATGCCTCCAATCTGTCTTTTAACTCAGGTTCTAATAGGGTGTAGTAAGACTCGCAATCGTGTCCGCAGATAAATCCGCCATTCTTTACTTTGGGATACCATGCCTCCAAGTCTTGTTTGAACTGTATATATCTATGGTCTGCGTCTAAGAACAGGAAGTCTATACTCTCATCATCAAAATTCTTTACAGCTTCCAGAGAGTCCATCTTCATTGGGATAACAGAATCCTCTACCTCGTAATACTTTAAAGTCTTTTTAAATACCTCATAAATGTCCTCAACCTGGGCTAGTAATGAATCATCAGTTTTAGGACTTCCCTTCCAGTGGTCTATACAGATTAAGGACTTCCCGAATCTCTTTAATACCCTTGAAATCACCACAGAGGAATGACCCTTCCAGCTACCTATCTCTACGAATATCTCTCCGTTTCCCGCCTTGCGCCACGCAAACGCACCAAGAACCACCTCTTCCAATGGGGTAATCGTAGCGTATATATCACCTTCTTTAATCATCCTATCACTTTCGGTTTATTTACGAACTTGACATCTAACGGTAAATCATCTGCATTACAGATAAACTTGACCTCCCCATCAGGAAAATACTCAGGAGCGTAGATATTCTCCTGCCTGAATCTCTCCCAGTATCCCCATCTTTTATAGAACTTCTCAGCGTTCTTTCGGTTCTTCACTAAGACTTCGTCTGCCCTTGACCCTCTGGTAGAGTGAGTTCTGTGGTAACCTACTCCCAGTCCGCAGTACCACGCTTCCCATCCCTTGTATCTTAAATAGAGACTGTTGTCTATATCATCCCAGCCAACAAAACCCTCCCATAAATCCTCATCCAGGTTTCCTACCACCGCTTCTCTACGCAATAATGCAAAAGCCCATTGAACAGAGAAACAGGGGTACGAAGCACACAATCTATGACTAGGTTCGTCTCTCCCCATATCACATGGAGTATAGTTGGTTATACTCACCCCAGCACTTTCTATACATCCGTTTCCTGTATCCCAACCATCCTTGAGACACTTTAAGGCAGTTATCCCTATTTGGGGATTGTCTGCCATCATCTTCACCGCAACCACATCCCAATCTGGCTCTACCCTGACACTGTTCATTACAGTAGCCACGAAGCGAGCGTTGCCATACTTTAAGCCTAGATTGAATATCTGATTACCGGACTTAAATGGCTCAGACGAATGAATAAAGGTTAGATTACCTCTCTCTATCTGTAGTGTCTTAAACCACTCTGGAGTATGGTCTTTACCACCATCCATATCTGGTGTAGAGTCATCTACTACTATAAGATGAAACAGATTTCTGGTATTAGCATACAACGCAGATACACACGGAACAGTTAAATCATCCAATCTGCCATGTGTGGGTAAGATTATATCAATCGGTTCTGTCTGTGATTCAGCGCAATATATATCCATTTACTCCTTCTAGTTGGGGAAGGGAGTTTCCCCCCTTCCCCGATAAACTATTCTAGTCTAAGGTCAATTAGTGCAGCCTCTGCGGCTGTTACTGTTTCCAATGCTTGCCCAATGAAGGGTTGGGCGGCTAAGGAAGCAGCAATCTCTAAGGTGCATGAACCTGCCTCTGTATCTCCTATCACAACAGGAGCACCATCAGTTACCGTAGTCCCTGTAGTCTGTACACTTGCAGGGCCAGTTCTTTGCGCCCAGAAGTAGTAGTTAGCACTTACAGCAACAGGGGTAGTTCCTACAACAGGTCCAGCAGCACCAGCCGAAGCAGCTATTACGCAGTTGCCAAAGGGATTCTTCCTCAGACTGACTGTGGTAGTTCCTGCTTTAAAGGCTACCTTTAGGGGGTCGTCAGGATGGAGTCGGATATGCAGGTCTCCAGCGGCAGCCACAGAAGCAGCAAGGTCGTTTCCCTTCACTCTATAGACATGACCTTGATATGTAGAAGCTGCTGGCCCTTGAACATTCATGTAGCCCTCAGCGAACTGGTCGGCAGTAAACGCAGCCAGACTTGTTGCTACATACACATCTGTATCGCCAATCTGGTTACGTGTAGTAGTGGCAGAAGCTATCAAACCACTACCAGCCGCATTACCATGTCCTGCTGAACCTGCTGAACAGGAGACAACCACTCCAGCCGATAGGTTAGTACCCCCCGCTTTGGCCAACCTGAACTTCCTGCCATCAGGAAGAATCATCAGTTGACCAAGAGAGTTATTCCCTATCTTGGTTGACTGAGCTACCTTCTCGTCTCCGAACATACCATAGATTATATTTGGTAAACTCATTCAATTCCTCCTATTCAAGATTCAGGTCAATCATGGCAGCCTCGGTAGCTGTAACAGTCTCCAGAGCCTGACCGATAATGTGTTGAGTAGCCAGAGATACCGCCACTGCTAGGGTGCAAGAACCAGCCTCGCCCTTGCCAATGGCTACAGGCGCACCATCAGTTACCGAAGTAGCAGCTGTTAGAACACTAGCTACACCCGACCTTTGACACCAGAAGTAGTGGGATGCACTCACAGCGACAGGAACGACACCAGTGATTGTCTTGATTGATGCGGCTACAATCTGGTTCTTAAAAGGATTCTTCCTTAACGAGACTGTAGTTGTACCAGCCTTGAAAGCAATCTTGAGGGGGTCGCTATCGTGTAGTTTGATGTGTAGTTCGGTGCTTGCAGCACATGAATCGTTGCCCTTAACGAAGTAGACGTGTCCGATATAGGTTGATGCCGCAGGGCCTTGAACATTCATGTAGCCATTCTCAAACTCATCAAGGGTAAACGCTGCTAGACTGGCTGCTACATAGACATCCGTAGCCCCAGCAGGATTCTTGGTAGTTGTAGCTGAGGCAATTAGACCTGAAGCAGCTACATTACCATTTCCTGCAACACCAGCCGATACCGAGACTACTGCCCCTGCTTTAAGTGCAGTTCCACCAGCCTGTGCTAGTCTGAATTTTCTACCATCGGGCAGAATCATTAATTGCCCTAGATAGTTTTTATTTGGTTGGGTAGAGTAAGTTTCCTTCTCATCCCCATAGTCACCATAAATTATATTGGGAATAGCCATGTAAACCTCCTAGTTTAACTTGCTTTCAGTTTTTATAGAGAACTGTCCATCTCCCAAACTCTCGCATTATTTTTAGGCTGGAGCAGTTGCGTCTGCCCACAGTTCAACTACCCATCCACTAAGGTATTCACCCACACCGTATCTACCGACATAGTTAAGCTCAATACCCCTTAGAGACGGGTCATCATCGGGTTTTACCTCAGCAGCACGTTTCTCAACATAGATGATACCCCCACCTTCACCAGCAGCAAAAACACCACCTTTAGCAGAGACTGCCGTGAAAGCGATATTCCCGTCTACCACAATGGGCATCCCAAAGAGTCTCCCAATAGAGTAGGTTCTCAGGATTTCATCTGTTAGTGGCGTGCCAGTAACATTAGTAGTTCCACCAGTAGGCACAATGGGGGTGATGACATCTACCAAGTCAAGTTCATGGTTCGGGTGAATCACGCAGACATAGGGTAGTGGTGCAGGCCCACCAGCAGCAGTATTGGCAAGTAGAGTAGCCCGACAAGCCGCTAGATGCCCCATTGACAGGGGGTTACCAGACCCGCAGAGAGAACTCGCAGCATCATCCATCTGATTTGCTAGGTCAAGGTCTCTCTTGGCTTCGTATGCAGACCCCATGAGTTTACCAGCGACACTCTTCATATCCTCATTGTCGTCTTCAATAGCATCGTAGGTTAGAATTGTTTTTAGACCGACCTCATAAGGAGTGATTTGCACGTTGGTATCACTGATTGTCTCTGAGTTGGTCATGTCAATCTTTTCTGTCAGTTGATTGGCAGTGAGCCGTCCCCAGTACGGAATGTTTGTAGTAGTGCCTTTATCAGCACCATAGTTCCAGCAAAGACCTCGCATTACTGCACTAAAGTCTTCCTGAAAATGTGCCTTAGCGATAATCGTTGGGATGGTATCGCCAAGTTCATTTAGTCCAGTTACAGCCATTTATTTCTCCTTTATTTCTTTCTTCTAGATTGCATCAGGGCTATCCATGCTTTCTTTTTCTCCTGGTCATTAGGATTATCGGCATACTCCCTGATGATTTGTGAATCTGTTTTAGTCCCTCCGCCATCAGTCACACCAGAATAGGGTTTTACAGGAACTTCGGGCGGGATTTCAGACTTTTTCTTAAAACCTTTCTCCTCAGCTAATGCCTCCAATTCCTCCCTATCCTTTAGTTTGAATTTATCGGCAGATGCCATGAATGAATCAAAGTCAACACTCTTTCCATCTGTCATAACAAACTCATCAGCCACCGAATAAACAAGTTGGTCTCTCTTCCACTTCGCCATTTCAGCTTTAACAGGTTCAATTTCTGCTTTCTCTGCTTTAAGAGTTTTAAGTTCTGCCTCTCTTTCTTTGCGAAGTTTAAGTAGAGCGTGTTTATCAGGGTCGTCTGCTGACATGGTTTCAATATCCTTAGTCAAAGAAGCAATAGACTCTTTGGCTTCAGTTATCTCAGATGTCAGGCTTTCTATCTGGCTTTTGTAAGTGTTACGCTCAGTTGTTAAAGACTCATTATCGGCTTTGAGTTTTTGACCTGCCTTACCAAGTAGGGCATCCACCTCTGATTGTCGGTATGTCTTTTCGGGTTTCTGTTCGGCTCCTCCTTCTTTCGCCTCAAGTCCCTTATCAGGTGCGGGTTTAACCTGCGCCTCATTAGTGGCTTGATTAGACTTTACGGCTGTGCCAGTCTCCATAATCTTATTTACTCTCCTTTGATTTCACTTCCCCAGCGTGCGATTTATTGTTCTTATCGTAACAAATTTTCATATATCGCCCACCCTTGATTTTCATTGTCCTTACACGACCACCTTCTTTCACGCATTTATCAAAATCTTTAGGCAAAAGACACCTCCATTACTTTAATTTGCCTAGTCTCTTCCTGAGGTCTTCAATCATTTTGTCAGTCTCTGTATCTAATTCTGTGGCTACATCAGCAAACTTCTCTTTTGGAGTTAGTCCCCTTATACGATAAGTCTCGGTGATAGACCTGCTTACTTTCTTTGTTATAACCATCCAGGCATCTAAGTCTTGATGCTGGAATCTAAAATCTTCCCTGCGTTTCCCCGAAGGTAGAGTCTGGTATTCGTCATATAACTTCTCAACTTCCTCAGACGGTATCTTGGCGAAGTCTATATCATCTCTCCAACCCAACTTCTGTTTAGCATAGATATAGAAATCCTTGTTAGCTCCCAAGAACCGTTCTTTGGAATACCCCTTGTCTGGAAGTAGTGAATAGGTGGCATATTTATCAACATACATATCATCCCATAGTTCTCCGTAAGCCTTTCTGCGATAGTAAGCCTCTTTAAAAGCGGGGTTCTCATCAAAGATTTGCTTATCTCTGGTAGTCCTCTCATCTTTATCCTGAATGTAGTATTCTGATGTAGAGTCGGAGTTGTCCCTCATCTCATCAAACAAGTCAGGGAACTGGTCATAGATGTCATCGTAGGCTACATTAGGCACTTCTTCTGGTTTGGTCAACCATATATCCTTGCCAGTTATGGAATACATCGCTTGCGCAAATGTGGGATTATCTATTACAAACCTTTCTTGGCGTTTACTTTCTTTAATTGTCGGTATCTCGTAATAACTGACATAGTTTTCAATCTCTGTTTCAGGGAACTTCTCCCCAGTCTGGGAATTAGTCAAATCATAAGCTTCACGCCTTCGTCTGTCCTTACGATAAGTCTCATTATTAGCCAGATATTCTTCTCTTAGTCTTGCTTGTTCGGCAGGTAGGGGATTCTTGATAGCTTCGTATTCAGCATCTTCTTTGGCATACTTGACATCTATTCTCCAGACAGGGATTCTACTCTGGTCTATAGG
>Ga0265297_10010235_pt1 | contig 11854 bp, 14 predicted proteins | sample Munlanlwell13791_FD_192502 | JGI IMG/M metagenome (GOLD analysis project Ga0265297, IMG submission 192502) | Leachate microbial communities from a municipal landfill in Southern Ontario, Canada - Leachate well 137-91 | ecosystem: Engineered > Solid waste > Landfill > Unclassified | place...
GTGCTACGAGTACCCTGTTATCTGTCGTTGGAATACGCATTATCCCGTCAAGGTATCCTGAGTCAACGACCCTATACCATCACCTTGGTGACAACCCAGCCACCATACACGTTTCAAACAGACACGACACAATATGAATATCATCAGATTCATAAATCATTATTCTGGGGGTATACTCAGGAGAAAACCGTATGTATTGCCCATCCTGAGAAAGCAGTACTTGATTTGTTGTATATCAGAGGGGTATGCACCAAAGAACTTACTCTGAATGGATTTCGCTCTCTGCTTGAAGATATGGACTTTGATACCCTTGATAAACGACGATTACAGGAATACACAAAACAGTTTGGTAAACGCACCATGACACTTGCTACACAACTCAATCTCGTTTCAGATCAATAAACACCCCTTCAACATTTTTTTTAACTATCATAGTAACCAAGTTGTTTCGTGTGTGATGTGCTGACTTTTTATGACATCCACTATTTACATTCATTATATTTTTATATCCTGTCGCACGTCATAAAAACCAGATATAGCTCAGTTGGAAAAAAAAGGATACGGTTTTCGTCCACGGGTCTAAGGCTGTTACTTCAGACCGTGCGGTATTCCCAGTCGCAGCTAAAAATTTTCATAGAACATCCATTCCATTCATTTTTTTATATAGACGAAATACTGCCCATAGATAGCTTCTTAAACAGAGATTTGTTCTGAAATTTCATCTAGGGGAAAGACCATGTCAAAGAGCAGTAAGGATCAAATGGACCTGGATGAAAAAAAGGTGCTGTCTGAACTGGTGAAAAACGCGAACAACAACATCGAAACCATCGCGAAACACTGTGGGTTCTCACGGCAAAAAACCTGGAGGATCCTCAAGCGTTTGGAAGCAAAAAAGGTGATTTGGGGGTACACCGCGATTTTCAACGAAGATCAAATGCAGCTGAAGCATTTTACGCTCCTAGTGAAACGCTCGATGAAACAAGTCAATGAAGCAACCATCGATAAAATCGTTTCCAGAGTATTAGATAACATCATTAAACCAATAGGCGTGACGATTGAAAGCAGTTCTTATATCCATGGTGAGTACGACTGGATGATCACCTTCACCGCTCAAGATATTATCCAGGCAAAAAGGTTTTCTGATGCATTGATTTCGATGCACCCGGGAGTCATCGAAAAAATCCTGATTCTGGAAACCCTGATATTCATAAAAAAGCATTATATCATGAATCCAGAAAAAGATCGTCTGAGTGAATTCCTCTAATCGCCCTCTGAGCCAATCTCTGTTTCTCATTTCAAAAAGAACCGTTACTCCTGAGACCACGAGCAAAACTTTCTGAGTACATTTATCTTACAAGACGTATTGGTAACAAAAGTTATATTATTTAAAACAGAAATTATTCTTCGGAGCAAAGGTCTTAGTTTCCGCAAAATGATAGTTCATAAAGATAATGTATTCTTTTGCTGAATTTTTCAAAAAAAAGTTTTATAAGTGCGATACTGCATAGAAGATTCTTGGAAGAGAGGAGGAAAGGTGATTACGACCACCATGGTATCCAAAAAAGATATGACAAAAAGAAAATGTTGTGAATGTGGAAGGCATCTTGGCATCTTTGAAGGATACCGTCATCCAACCCGGGGAGCACACTACCTACTCTGTCGGAAGTGTTTTCAAACAATAGAGACCAGTGTCGAACGCTGGGGACGATTCGTGCTTTGGAACTCATTTAACCCAGATGCAGCAGACCCAACGTTCATTGATACCTTCCCCTTCTAAAAAGAAGATACACGAGAAACAGACACGCAACACAAACATCATAAACATTTTCCGTTGACCTTTTTCTAATAGGAAAAAATCCTGCTTTATTGGTTCACCTACCACTTACACCAGTAGCGATCTTTTGAGAAGAAGTTTTTTAAACAACACCAAGGTTCAAAGAAAGGATGCTACGTGTCTGTCTGCTCGATGGGTATGTGGATGAACCAACCTGCCTTGGTGTCCCCCCCTACATCAGCCCTTACCCCCGCTACATCGCGGGTGCCGTGTGGGATGCCCAACCTCAGGCGATGGTCTCGTACGTCACCATCGACCAGGTGCGAAACGACCCAGCGCTACTCGCAACGTTTTCAAAATCCGATGTTCTCGTCGTCATCGCAGGCATGTCGGTGCCTGGTCGCTATCTCTCCGGCTTCCCGGTCAGCCCCCAGGAACTTGTAAGGCTCCTCAGCCAGGTCTCACAACCAATGAAACTTCTCTGTGGTCCTGCAGCGCGGTACGGGTTCGGGGTATCCGGCGGAAGACACATGACCGGAACCGAGGTCGTACAAAACGTTTTTGACATCATCGCAAGTGGAGACCCAGAAATCGTTGTCTCTGAGTTGTTGAAAAACAATCTTCATAATGAACACCTTGATCCTACCCTGCGCAGACCCTCTCCCCACTTCATCCAGAAGTTCGCGGTGAGCGGCGCACGGATTGTCACCCAACATCCGTTTTTCCCGGATTTTCTCATCACCGAAATCGAGACGTACCGGGGCTGCTCCCGCAGCATCACCGGCGGGTGTTCCTTTTGTAGCGAACCAAGCAAAGGACCACCCAGCTTCCGGGCGGTGGGTGACATCTGCAGGGAGGTGGCAGCATTATACACCGCAGGGATCCGTCATTTCCGCATCGGAAATCAACCCTGCATTTTCTCATACATGGCAAAAGATGCGGGAGCAGAGGAGTTCCCCCGACCAAACCCCAAGGCACTCCACCAGTTATTCCAGGGCATCCGCACCGCTGCCCCTGATGCTCGGACCCTGCATATCGATAATGCGAACCCCGGGATCCTCACACGCTACCCCCAGGAATGCAAACTGATCGCCAAAAGCATCATCCAGTACCATACCGCAGGTGATGTCGCAGCCCTTGGGGTGGAAAGCGTCGATTCGGTCGTCATCAAAAAGAACAACCTCAAGGCAACCGCAGACGAAGTCTTTGATGCAATCACCCTATTGAACGAGGTTGGTTCCCAACGAGGAGCAAACGGGCTTCCGGAGCTGCTCCCCGGTCTGAACTTCGTCTTCGGACTGGATGGAGAAACAAAAAAGACCTTCGACCTTGATTATGAGTTCCTAAAGAAAATCTACGACAGCAAGCTGCTGCTCCGGCGCATCAACCTCAGACAAGTCATCCCCATCCCGGGTACCCGCATGGCGCAGATCGGGGAGAAAAACATCAGAAAACACAAAGCAGCGTTTCAGCGGTTCAAACGGCTCGTCCGCCACACCATCGAACGCCCCCTGCTTGAACGTCTGGTGCCCCCCGGAACAGTCCTGAAGGCAGTGTGCACGGAAACCTACGAAGGGAAGTTGACCTTCGGTCGACAACTGGGAAGCTATCCGCTGCTCATCGGCATCCCAGGAGTGTACCCCCTGCATCGGTTCTATGATGTGAAAACCGTTGCGTACGGGTACCGATCGCTCACCGCAGTACCCTTCCCCCTTGACGTCAATACCGTACCACGGGAGACGTTGGAAGCGATCCCGGGGGTGGGCAGGAAGCGAGCGATAAGGATATTAGCGAAACGACCGTTTCATACCAAGAACGAGCTCATCGACGCCTTGGATGAACCAAGTGTTGCCCAAACCATCGCAGAATATCTGCAACTCCCTTAAAAAAAAACTCGAAGAAACGAGGAGGACTATGAAAAAAAACACTCTGCAGACACTCGAAAAAAAACTGGGATACACGTTTACAGACAAACAGCTCCTCACAACAGCTCTGACGCATAAGACCTACGCCTTCGAAGCCCCAACCCCCATGGAATACAACGACCGATTAGAGTTCCTCGGCGATAGCATCCTGAACGTCATCATCACCGAAAAACTCTATCACAGCAACCAGTATTTTTCCGAAGGGGAACTGACCAGGAGACGCGCGTTATGCGTCAACAACAACGTCCTTGCAGATGTCGCAGCACGACTCACCATCGGACCATACCTGCTGCTTGGGAAAGGGGAGGTGAAACAAGACGGGGCAAAGAACCGCACCAACCTTGCGAACGCCTTAGAGGCACTCATCGGTGCGATCTACCTGGATTCAGACCTTGACACCATCAGAGAGTTCATCTTCAAGAAAATCTATCCAAAAGAATTCAAATTTTAGCGAACCACCATCCGGATTCCATAAATCGTCTTTTTAGAAAAAAAGAAAAAATTAAGGGAAAGAGAAAACGTTTTTTTACCCAGCGAAGGTTCGAATGACAAACCCACCCACAAAGACCAATGACAGGGTCGCCAAATAAAACAACGTCTGATCCCAATTCTCTGTTAAGACGACTTTCATCTTCCCCTTTCTCCTACATCACCTTACGATGAAATATTGGATAAGTGCATTTATAGTTTTCTATCAAAAACGAACCAACGGACGAGCGTTTTACCAACTTTGCTTAGCACTCAGGATTCTTCTGTTTCATATGCCCATGGACTATGGAGATGAGTGGTGAAGGAAAAAAACAATACACACAAATCAGAATAATGACGAAAAAACTTCTCCTCACTATATTATATGTTGGCGGACAGACGTAGGAACATATCCTTTACAGGAGGGAAAACCTATGCTGGCAAAGGGATTGGAATCCCAGTTTACCGGCATCATGTTCATTGAATTATGATTTACTGCTGCTGGACAAAAAAAGAGCAACATTATAAATAATTAATCTTTTTTTAGTAATAGGAAAATTGATTATGGTAATTCCAAGGACACAATTTAAGACGATAGATGAATATATTGCATCGTTTCCTAAAAATGTTCAAGATGTTCTAAAACAACTCAGGAGAAAGATTAAAGAATCTGCTCCAATGGCTGAAGAAACAATAAATTATGGAATACCTACCTTCAAACTTAATGGCAACTTGGTGCATTTCGCAGCATTCAAAAATCATATAGGTTTTTATCCCACCCCATCAGCACTCCTTGCCTTCAAAAAAGAGTTGTCTCCTTACAAACAAGCAAAAGGATCTGTTCAATTCCCTATTGATACTCCTATTCCTTTTGATGTAATAAAAAAAATTGTAACGTATCGAGTAAAAGAAAATATAACAAAGAAATAACATACCTGTGAAATGAATGCAGGGGAAGGGATTTGAACGCCTGGAGCATTTGTATACAGTTTTCTTGGTATTAATAACCATCAAAAAAAATATATATTCCTAAAAACCTGCTCCTTTATATTATACGTTGGCGAACCTACAGTTTCTCCACATATTTCCAGTTTTTATAGGTGTTATTCCGGATGGTCGATGGGGGGAGGTTTTTCTCTTTGTCCTCAGAGGACAACACATCGATGATGATCCCTTCGATATCCCGGATGAGGATCCCGCTTTCATCCTCGTTATAATCCGTCGTATAGATAGTCCCCTCCCGATAAATGACCCCGGTTTCAGAGTTATACACCGGCTTACGCTCTAGCTGTAACTCCGTATCGAAATCCTTAATGTCCTCCAGCTGCTTGAATTGATACGCATCCTCCGCCATCCCGATCATGGTGCGCAATACCTGTATCTTCTTTGGGTCGTTCTCCGCATGGATCGCGTCCTGCAGGCCAGACACAATCGCAGGGATCTCCTGGGGTTTGGTCTCCTTCAGAATCCGTCCCCAGAACCAGTTATACAGCTTACTGCCTCTCGCGTTGATATGCTCAGGAGGCTTATCTGGGTACAGGATGATCCTCCCATTCAGCGTCCGATGGGTTTTCCGCCATTCGGTTCTGAGGGAATCAAGTTCTTTTTTCCGGATGCTTTGTTTGGTCATTTCACGTTATTATTATGCGTTTTAGGATATAAACATTATGGCGCAGCATCTTTTTTGGGAAAACACGGATGACGTATGAAAAACCATGATCATGGGTTGAATTTCTGTGTTATCAAATGATATCTATTTTTCCAGGACCAGCCCCTAAGATAGATTTAAATAGAGATTTAACATATTTTAACTTATTTTAAATTAGTAAGTATTATAAACCGGGAATGAGATATAAAATTGAAGATAACCATGAGCGAAAGAAGAAAATTACAAAAAATAAATCAATCAACTATGATTGAAAAATTAAGAAAATCACCAAAAATAAAGAAATTTTTAGGCAGGTTGAAATCTTCTACGGCAACAGTGTATGAATCAAACCTTGCAGTGTTTTTCGAGTATTTAGAAAAGAATAACCCCAAGTATAAAAATCCTGATTCCTACCTGATTGATATTCGCAATATCACTGATCTCAAAAAACGGAATAAAATCTGTGATTTTTACGTTACAGATATTCTCAAATTCATGGACTACCTGAATAAGGAGAAATATTCCCCTAAATCGAAACATAATAAACTTTCAACAATAAAAAAACTCTTTATCGTGAACTACATCGACCTACCCGCAGTTGATTGGGAGGATGCTTATAAAAAGTGTAAAGGGAATGCTAGAGTATCCTCAGATTATATCCCATCAACAGAAGAGATGCAACGGATACTCCAACACGGTACAGTAAAATCCCGTGCGTTATTCTTAATGATGCTGTCATCGGGTATGAGGGCTTCAGAGTGCTGTAACATCCGGATAAAGGATATCACCTTCGGCAGCCCTGAAAAGAACGAGGCATCCATCATACGAATACCCGTTGCTGATGTGGGCACTAAGAACGAGTGCAACAATGTGACTTTTATGACACCCGAGGCAACGAAGGCAGTGCAAGAGTGGATCAACGTAAGGGATGAATTCATCAAAACGAAATCCCGATACTCCGAGAAACACCCGGAAGGTGACCGGTTATTTCCCTTCAGAAGTCTCAATGCTCAGTTTATGTTTAACCTCATGTGCAAGAAAGCGGGCTTCAACACTAAGAAAACAACAACTGGACGAGATTTCCATAAACAAACAATCCACATGCACTGTTTACGGAAATACTTCGCATCCCATCTAAACGATGATAACTTATCCGAGGCATTGATGAACCACTCGGCGAACCTTATATCCACATACAAGAATGCCTATTCCGACAATCATGTCCTAGAGAATCTCAAAAATACTTATGAATCAAAGATGCAAACCCTTTTCATATACGAACTTCCCGTGAACGAACCAGAGATAAAGAAACAGTCCGATGAGATCGAAAAACTCCGAGAGCAACTGAAAAATCACCAACAGAACATCGAATCGCTCGTCCAGAATAAAGTGCAAGAAATCGTGAACCAAGTTTTAAACAATTATACGAAATAATCACCCTTCTTTTTTTCTCTTTGTTATTTTTTGATAGTATCTATATTACACTATTGGGCGGCACAGCAGATAAAACAACTGCAACAAGAACCAACCGATGAGGATCTCAAAGAACACTACAGGCAATCCCCGACGTCTGAGACGATTAGACTCTCGCCTAAAAAAAGCGCAGAATACAAGAAAGCACTAAAAATTTAATCTCTTCTATTTTTTTGATCCTCTGTTAAAACATTTTTATTATATAGCATTTCAAAGTCTGAATATCTGATACTCAAACGGTCTTTTAATAGTTGAAGGTATGTATCAATTAATCTGTTAATCAACTGGTCGGACGATTCATTCATGTGTCCTATGGCATCCATTCGTTTCCTTGTTTCTTCTGTCACGTAGATTACCTTCTTGTTTTCTTGCCACTCTTTTCGTGTTGTCATATTACATCATATATTGTAACAACTATTTAAAAATTAGCATAGGAAACTTTAAAAACCAACAAAGCATTACATCGTGTATGAGCAACCACACAAAGAATATACAAAACAATTTTGGAGGAATAAAATATGAATAAAAAAGAAAGTAGGAGTAAAGCATGGTGAAAGACAATTTTAACAAGATAAAATTCAACGAGAACTTGCACGAATTAAAGACTCACAGCGACCATTTAAAAAATCATGAAATACGTTTGCAGACACTAGAAGCGACCATCCCATCAATCAAACAGGAATTACAGAATGAATTCCAACACGCTCTTTCAATGGAGGTGAAGAATGCCACGAAAGATTTATCCAAGGATTTACGGACAAGAGTGCAAACCCAGATTATGGAGAAGGTGAATGAAGAAATCGGAAAGGTAGTGGAACAATTTGATTCGCTGAGGAATACGGTGTTTGTAGACCTTGAACAGAAGATAGCATCGTACAAAGGATTAGCAAAAGAGATTTTGCAAAACAGAAAGGAAAGAAATGCATTTGATATTTCGGACTCGACCTACATCTCCATGGCGATGATAGTAACAGGCACAGTATCACAGTGTCAGGAATTACAGGACGATGTGGAACCTGGTTATGGCGTAAGGAAGATTTTTGCTCAAACAACACAGTTCCCAAATAAATTTGAAGTGGATCTGAAAAAAATTGAAAGGGGGACAATTTAATGGCGAATGAAAAATACCTACAAACCAAGATACAAGAACTGTTTATGATAGTTGAACAACAGGGTATCGAATTAAACAGTGCCAAATTAAAACTTGCATCCTTGGAACGACAAAATGAATCGCTGATGGAAGAATTCAACAAAAGGTGCGATACATTTCTACAGGTGGTCAAAAAAGCAAACGAAGAAGCTTTTGTTACGCTTACTAAGGCATTTATGGAGAAATTGACCGAACACATAAACAAAAACTCACCTGATATTATCGCTGGAGTCAAAACTGTATTGCAGTCCTTCAGTGAAAGGATGGAAACACACGATCGTGAATTGGATGAACTCCGTAAACAATATAGCGAAATGATTGAGGCTTTATTGGAGAGGACCCGGGAGACTACATTCCTTCTCTTGGACAAGGATGTTTTTACAGAAGCAGACACGAAAGTCGTCCTTAACGCACACGCCAAATATGAAAAAACAATGATTAATAAGAAATTATCGGAACGAAGGAGGAAGACTGGGGATTGATATCCCCTTTCTTTTTTTGTTGAAACGAGAGGTATTTTATGGTAGGATACTCAAAACCACGAACCACACCGGGAAAACGATTAATACCCGTTCTGAACAATAATAAGTGATTGTAACAGGAGATGGGACATGTATACAGTAACACCCTTGTGTATAAAACAAAAAGAACGAGACTACATCGAATTCAGGAAAATCTCTATCGCAAAAGTATTCCACAGTGCGATGGACGACCTCATGGAACACGATACTGAGTATCAGAACCATTTGAAGGAAAAACAATCCAGTCCCTGAGCGGGATTATTGATGTTATGGAGGACAGGGATATGAGACCTGAAGATTATTTGGAAAAACACATTGATGTGATGAAGATTGATGGATTCCATGTGTATGGGATTCTCAAGAAGATAGAATCATACGGCATATGGGTTGAAAGCAACAGCGAGTTGGGTTTTTTAGCATTCAGCAATATACGGGAGATCAGACCGGACAGGAGATACAGGGGTGATCTCTGATGTCCGATGAATCCTATATTACTAGGTTTGAATCTAGTTTAAAGAAACACACCGATATTAACGATTTTTTCAGGAATGCGGGTGGGTATACAATCATAGCCCAAACATTAGGGCGATATTATATTCTTGATGACTACGAATTGCGACCGAACATGTATATCATGGTCTCAAGCCCACCGAGGATGGGGAGGCGCGGTGATTTATTCCATTATGTTGATATTGTAAAAAATTCATGTTTCGACCAATTCCATAATGCAGGTCTTAGCCCAGAAAATAGAGCAAAGAAGAACTTGGAAATAACTGCGCATTCTTTGGATGGTGGTTCACCGCAGGGACTGATTGATGATATTAACCAATTCAGAGACGGCACAAACGGTTCGGTCGCTATTCAATCTGAAGAATTCGGCAAACGGTTGGAAGGGATACTGAATAACGAAGGTTACATGAGCAGGATGGATTCGATATTGTGCAAGGCGTATAACGGTCAGTTCGATTATGAGAGCTTCTCTAACCGGCAAGGTGGAGCAAGAATATTGCACCCCGGGTATTATTTCAATATTTTTGGTGGTCTACAGAAAATAGGCAAGTATATCACAAATACGCACTTCTCAGATATAGGGCTGGGTAGGAGGTTCAATATACGTGCAGTGGATGGATTTTATCTCAGAGATAATACGATAAAACAACCGTTATTAGGCAGAAAAGTGAGTGATTTAATCGTCTCTTTGAATAAAATTGGTGGTGAAATCGGAGAACGAATGAAACAGGTAGACAAGGAATTCAACGATAACAACAAAAAATTGATTGTTCTTACTTACACCGATGAGGTTAGGGACTACGTGAATAGACTGGATGCAGAACTTGATAAAATGGCAAAAGAGAATGATACCAACCCTTATTATCTGTTTAAGCAAGGTGAGGCGGACCAGATACTTAAACACGCTATGAACCGGTGTATATCATACAAGAGAACAGAGATAATAATGGATGATATCAAAGAAGCAGAACGATTGACTGGTTGTGGCATGGAGGACTTAAAGGAAATCTTAGAATCGACCTTGTTACCTGAAATGGAAAAGAAACGAAAACAAAATCTATCAGCGATGGTACGATACTTCAAGCAGGGCAAAACACGGCGTGAAGTACAACAAAGCATGTATGCGTATGGAGTAACAAATAAAAAACCCGAAAGAGAATTCGATCACTTGATAGAAGAACTATTGGAACAGAAAAAAATTCAGTTGATTGATAAGGGAGGTGGTAAGTATAAAGTGTTATAATGTTATAAGATGTTATAAGGAACTTCTTATAACACCTTCTACAGATAAAAATAATGGATGTTATAATGTTATAAAGAATTTTATGAATATGTTAATTCTTGGAGTTGTACGTAGAGGGGGACGTGGGGATGTTCATACAGCTTCTTATAACGTTATAACAAACCGGTCGTCTCTCGAAGAAAATCATGTTATAAGTCCGTGTTATAACAAACTTATAACTTATAACATTTCGGCACCTGTATTCTACGGTTCAACTGATATCATACACTATTTTTTTGTGTCATCAGTGTGGTTATTGTTATCATTGAACAGAGATGTTTTAGGACCGGATACGGTCTCTCCCGGTATACAAACACCGGTACCTCTCCCTCTCCCGGTCTAGGAATTTCTTACTTCCTTCGGAAAGTATAGGTAAATCATGAAAATTGTGAATAATTTGATTGAAGAAGAGGTCACTGCATCATGAAATCGGCAATATACGTACGAGTATCAACTGAAGGACAATCATATGAACAACAAGTAGACCCGTGCATATCACTCTGTGAGAACAAGGGATGGGATTACGACATATACACCGAGGTCGCCTCTAGTGTATCATTCAGGGAAGTCTTTGAAGAGGTGAAACGAAGAGCACGTACAGGTGAGTATAAGACAATCGTTGTTTTCCGATTAGACCGTGCATGGCGCAACGTACGACAGTTTATCATGGATTTCGATGAATTGACAGGTCGGGGTGTATCAATCGTTTCGGTGATGGAAAACATTGATCCGACTACTACGATGGGTGAATTCGTTGCAAAGGTGTTTGTGGCACTCGCTGAGTTGGAACGGAAATTGATATCAGAGGCGACGAAACAACGACTAGAGGCGAAGAAACGGTTAATCGAAAAACAGGGATTTTATATCACAAAGGATGGGACGAAATCAACGGCACTAGGACGTCCGAAGGGTGCAAAAGATAAAATCAGAGGCGCACGTCCGAAAGGCGGATATTATCGGGGTTGGGAGAAAAGAAAACGGAGAAAAAATGTCGATAAAACACAACCGAACCGCACTTGAAGAAACACACCGGTATGAAATCACCATCCCTTTTTTCATAGGTTGTTTAATGTGAAGGTGATTCAAATATCTTGGATTGGATT
>Ga0265297_10010237_pt1 | contig 11852 bp, 9 predicted proteins | sample Munlanlwell13791_FD_192502 | JGI IMG/M metagenome (GOLD analysis project Ga0265297, IMG submission 192502) | Leachate microbial communities from a municipal landfill in Southern Ontario, Canada - Leachate well 137-91 | ecosystem: Engineered > Solid waste > Landfill > Unclassified | place...
GTTTTCCTTCAGGTTTGTCGTTCCCGTGATGACGACAAGATCCCCTGCTCTGTGGTCCGGGACGGGGTCGATCGTGACTGCAGGAAAGATAGTGAAGGATCCGGTCATGAGGATACCTGCGAACATGAGGGCGAGTATTGCGGCAGAGGCGATGCCGGCGCAGGCAAGGTATCGTTTTTTCATGCTGTCACCATGTATTGTATTTTGTGCACCACATAAAAGGTATTGATTTTGATTTCACAGATCAATGGGGGAGACTCCCTTGTTCATGAGAGAGTAAACCGGGTGCTGCCAAAGATTTCTCGGATCGTGAAATCCTCATTGACTGTCGAGACGTTCACGACATAATCCGTCTTCTCGAACGCACGGGTATCCAGGGCAAACGACCACCTGTTGAGCCCTCCCGTTCCCCGGATAACCAGGGTATCGGTCGCACTGCCCGAAGGGCCGTTATATGCGGTTGCAGGCCTCTTTGACGGGTCGTCAAAGTAGACCGGATGGATATCGCACAACAGGAGCGTTCCCGCTTCAAGGCTGGACGTTCCCGTGATGAGGAAGGTGTCGCCCTGCTTATGGGCTGCAACGGGATTCACGGTGATCGCGGGCGTGCCGGACGCAGACTTCGTTGTCCCGGAATAGTATATCACGCTCCCCGGGCGGAGCGATGTTCCCGACAGGGTGAACTGTGCCGTTCCCTTCACATCTTTTTTCCCGGTTGAAACCGTCATGGAATACGTGCCCGGGTCAAAAGCACTGGAATCGGAGACGAACCTCCACCGGTTAATCCCGTCCGGTCCGGCAAAGACTTCGCGGTTGGAGACCAGTTTCTGCTCTCCCGTGCTCCCGAAGGCCCGGTACAGGTACACTGCGGTCTTCTCCGGCAGGTTCGTTGTTCCGGAGAAGACCAGCATATCGCCGATCTTTTTCTTACCGATGGGATCGAACGTGAGGTACGGTGCCGAAGTATCCGGTGCGGGTGTCTGCTGGACCGTTGTTGCGTGAACCGATACACCGGCAGCAGCCGGGCTTTCCTGCGGTGCTCCATGGGGTGTCCCCGCCGGGTCAGTGGTTCCCGGGGGAGCATCCGTACAACCGGCCACGAGGGCCGCAACTAAAAGGATTAAAGCAAGAGTCATCAGTACGACAGATTTTCGCGATGTGCGGGTCATGGTTTTTCCTGGATCTGGTATTCTCATTCCTGTTTCTTCCCGGTAAAAAGGGAACACTGAGTGATTCTTTCGGTACAGTGATTATTTCAGCGTGAAGTACGCGTACCCGTAATCCTTGTCTATCTCATAGACCGGTGCTGATCCCGGCTCTCCTTTCATCTTTCCCACGATGGCAACATAGTTCCCCGGGATCAGCTGGCCAAGGTCAACCGCTACGGCAATCCGGTTCATGGCCCCTTCCCCTTTGGTTACCAGGTAATTCCCCCCGACGCTCATCATCGAGTCCGGGTCGAGGCCTGTTGGCGGTGTTCCCGTGTCCGGTATAATCTGCCAGAATATGTTCGTACCTTCGGGAAGGCTCGTCGTCCCCGTGAGGGAAAATTTTTCGCCGGTATTTTTCCCGCCGATGGCATCGATCCGTATGACGCCGGTCGATGAACCCGGTGTCGGTACTGGCTGAGCGGTTTTCTGCGCGGCCGGTGTTTTCCCGGTGACGACTGCTGTCGCGGTACCATGATCCTTAGTCTGCCCGGTGGTTGCCGGCGTTCCTTTGCCGTCCTGTTCGCCCGCGGTATCCGTGCACCCGGCGAAAACGATGAGTGCGATAACGAGGAACAGCACAAGACAGGCGCCGGACCTGGCGTTCGGAACCGGTCTCATAGCCTCTCCTTTCTGGTCTGCCGGGGATCCTTCTTTTTCGGGGCAGTGAACAATTGCCGGATCCTGTCCCGGATAATGACAAACAGGAACTTTTTCGACGTGTCGGATCCTTCTCGTTGAGCAGTCCTTTTCGGTGTCTTCCTGCATCCGGAAAAAATTGACGGGTGTCTTCGTGTTGTGTGCATAATGGCGACCTACTTCACGGTGAACCGGGTCGACCCGGTGACCTCATAGCTATCAGCGGAGACAAAGAGGATGTACTGCCCCGTCGCGAGGCCGGCTGTCGGGACCTTTACGGAGAACAAGCTCGAATCTGTCGAACCCTTGATGGCGGATATCGTTGTACTGAACTTCGGATTTGCGATATTCTGCCTGATGGTCGCCTCATCCATGGACTCAGGGATAACGCTGACAAGGAACTTCGATCCCGGAGGAACGCTGGTGGTGCCGGAAACGACAATTTCCTTACCTGCTGTCACGTCACCGATGGGATTGATGAAGATCCCCGGGGTGCTGCCGGAAGAACCGGTGCCCGCTGAAGCTTCGAGAATGTTGAAGATCGCCGACCCGGTGAAACCTCCGGTCTCCGGGCTGGAGCCGGTTCTCATGTCTTCTGCCGGGGATATGATCACGATATGTTCGGCGGGGGAGAGGAGCTGCGTGTCAAGCGATACCGAGAAGAGGGTGTTTGTACCGCTCCCGCTCGTCACTTTTGTCACTGCCGAATTCTCCGTTCTCTGGAAGTCGCCGGTAATCTGTCCCCCGGCCAAGGTGACCGGGACAATTCTGACCAGAAGATCCGTGCCCGCTGGCAGGGAGGTCTTTCCGGTTATGTCAAGAAGCGCTCCCTGCTGTGTATCCCGGATGGGATCGATGAGGATGCCCCCGGCAACTGCGTTATCCGAGCCCTTGAAGCCAATGGCAGTCCCCTGGCCTGGTGAAAGGGTGAACGTGGTCTTCCCGACCGGCCCGGTTGTGGAGAAATCGCCCTTCTTCACGTCTCCGGTGAATACCGATACGTTCACAACGTAATCCATCGGCACGAATACCGATGTGTTGAGCTCCATCGACCAGGTGTTGATCCCCCCGGTTCCGGCAACAACATCGACACCGCCTACGGCACCGGAGAACTCGCCGGTATCGCCCGTATGGCTTTCGAAAGATGCGGCATAGACCTCGACCTGGAGGTTTTTCCCTGGCGGGAGACTGGTCGTTCCGGTGATGTTGAAATTGTCACCGGCGACTTTGCTGCCGATCAGATCGACGCTGATGTACTCATCGCCATCCATGGCAGGTGTGCCCGCGTTCAGGGTGAACAGTCTTGATGCAGAGAGCTGTCCCGGCCGGAAATCCCCCCGGGTGAGATCCCCGGCACTTGTTGAGACCGTAACGTTGTATCCTGCCGGCTGGAGAGCATACGTGTCCATTGCGAACGTGACGCGGTTCGCGATGCCCGGGCCTCGTGTCACATGCGAATTTGCCATCATTCCGGAGAACGTGCCGCTCTGGTTTGGATCAGTGGTGAGGGCAGCCGGAGTGACCTGCCACAGGATTTCCGCACCAACAGGAAGGCTGGTTGTCCCGGTGACAAGGAACAGGTCCCCGACAGACCGGTTGCCGATCGGGTCCAGCCGCAGGTAATCATCTCCTGAGATTGCTGGCGTCACCGGGGAGTCGGAGCCCAGGTAACTGCCCGACAGGGTAACGTTCGTAGTTCCCGTAACATCTCCCGGGTGATAGGTGCCCTGTGCCGGGTTACCGGTCATCTGGGTAATCCTGATCGTCTTTTTGCCGGGTTTCAGGATGGAGGTGTCGACCGGTACGGAGAAGCGGTTTATCCCGTTGCTTCCCCGGCGTACCATGGCATCCCCCCCGGATCCTTCCGTCAGCACCATCAGGATCGTCCCTTCCGGAAGATCGGTCGATCCCGTTATGATCAGGAGCTCGCCGGTTGTCTTGTCGGCAATAGGATCAATGCGGATATACTGGCCGGCTCCGGAGATCATTGTGTGCATGGCGAATTGTGTGCTACCTGTCAGGTCTCCCGGTTTCCCGTTCACAACGGCAGTTGCCAGTACTGTGTACTCCCCCTGCACGAAGGGTGTTGAATTGACCGGGAATGACCATACTGCGATACCGGAGGGATCATTGCCGACGGTCAGGACTCCTGTCGTTTCAGCGGTCCCCACCATCGACGCAATGCCGGTCTCCGGATCGAAGATCATACCGGTATTGCGGTCCAGCGAAGCAGGGTATACTTCGACCATGATCTCGCTTCCGGCCGGCAGGCTGGTATTTCCCGTTATGACGAACTGGTCGCCGATGTTCCTGTCGCTCACCGGGTCAACGGAGACGGACTGCCCTGCAGCCGGGTATCCGGAGACCATGCCGGCACAGATAATGACGGCAAATATGCCTGCGGCCAGGAGGCCTCCAGGCAGGAATCTTGTGCGGTTCATAGTATCACATGCACAATATATTGTGCATTGTGTATAAACTTTTTGGCAAATTGCAAAAATATTTTTGCCAAATACGGGCCCCACTCACTTCCGGATCTCAGTACTGCGACAGAAAATGAGCAATGCCGGCACATGTCGGGACGGGGATCCATCCCCACCCTTTTTTTAATCACGCGCCCCATCTATGATGGCACGGGGTAGTAGGGTAGCCTGGTCCATCCTAGAGCGTTTGGGACGCTTTGACGGCGGTTCGAATCCGCCCTACCCCATTTTCATGAGAAAAGCGGACGCCGCCCGGATCTATGCAGCGCTTCTCGAACGGTATCCGGATGCCCGCGAGCGTCCCGAGACCGTTGCCCGGGGCACGCCATTTGAGGTACTCGTCCTCACCATCCTCTCTGCCCAGACGACCGACAAGGCGGTCCTGAAGGTCAAGCCCTCTCTCTTCTCCAAGTACCCGACACCGGAGAAACTCTCAAAGGCAAAGGTCGCGGACGTGGAGAAGATCATCCACAGCCTTGGGTACTATCACGCGAAGGCAAAGAACATCATTGCCGCCTCGCAGACGTTGCTGGACGAGTTCGGCGGCAATGTTCCCGGCACCATGGACGAGCTTCTGACCATCCCGGGCGTGGGCCGCAAGACGGCGAACATCGTGATGTACCATGCGCTGGGGAAGAACGAGGGGATTGCTGTGGACACCCACGTCCGCCGGCTGGCGCAGCGAATCGGGTTCTCGGATACCGATAACGTTGAGGTTATCGAGCGCGATCTTATGGCGGTCTTTCCCCGGAACGAGTGGGGAGACCTGACGGATGTTTTCATTGCCCATGGCCGGGCAACCTGCGATGCGAAGAAGCCTCTTTGCACTGAGTGTGTCATCAAAGGGATGTGCCGGTGGTACCGGGATAACCGGGCCTTGATCTGACACATCCCGAAAAAACCCGACCAGGCCCCCCCTCTCATTTCCTCCGGCCCCGCTATTCCCCGAATTCTCCTCTCGCGATCGATCAGAAGGGCAACAATTAGTCCGATTTTGGCGCCTGAATTAATATCAGATCCTGAAAATAAGCGCAACATGCCCGCATTTCCAAAACCCCCCGTTGTAATTCGCCAAAAACCGCGAGTATCCGGAAACCCCTTTTTCAAAATGGCCGCCGATCCGAAAAATAAGCCCGAATCAAAGAGATAATTTCACGGTGCGATTACTCCCTGAAGGGGAGTATGAGCTTGAGAATGCCGGGAGGCATCAGATTTGAGACATGAGAAGAACGTCTTCGAAGAACGAAGTTCTTCGAGCAGAGAGACTCTCGGATAAGCCCGAAAAACAGGGGGGAGATTCTGATATTCCGGTGACGGCATCGTGAAGGGCCGGACGGTTTTCCGTCTCCATTTTTTGATGAAAATAATGTGTTCTCTTCTTATACGTCCATTCTGGAAATTATCACGATGACCTGCTGTGCCAGTCCTTCTGCGTAGCCTGTTGTATCATCTTTCATTGCTGCCGGGGATTATGTGACCTTCCCCGCGTACATGCGCTCCTGCGACAGGGCGTACCGGATGAAATCATCCCTGTCCCGGATAGTCCCGGCATCGAGTACCTTCTCGGTTACGGCATCGGACCGGAACATCTGGACTTTTCCGGCCTCTTCCGGTTTTGCGGAGTACCGCACTTCCAGGGGATTCTCGTGGCCATGCAGCCCGGGTTTCCGGGAATAGTTGTAGGCAAATGCAACTGCCCAGCGGTTGTCCTGCATGTCCACGTACACGGTCCCCTGCAGCTGCTGGTTGTTGTGCCGGATCAGCACTTCGTCTTCGAACTTCTCGATCTGTTTCTGCGTGTCTGTCTGCGGTTTGATACCAAAGATCCTTGACATATTTCACCTCAATCTGGTGGTAACCCGGAGTCGGGTGCTCGCCTGTCCGTACCAGTACCACGTGAGATCCCGGGTTTTCTGCGGATTCTGGCGGATTCACCCGCCACAATGATGCAGAACTGGGAACGAGCTGGTCTCCTCTCCCAGGTGCCCGGCGAAGATCACGTGGTTTAAATAGAATCATTTAGATCAACTTTATTTGTTCTAACTAAAAAAAACTGTTGTTGATTGAACGTCCGCTGCATTGCCGGAGGATTACCGTTATGAAGGGAGAAGAAGTGAAACCATTGACTGTCACCGATCGGGAACCGGATCCCTCCGGCAATTCCCTGCAACCGCTGTACGAGACATCATCCGGCGAACGAGTATTCCGGAACGCCGATACTATCGTTGTCCGTCTTCCGGAGAACCGCAACTGCCTGGTAACCTCGTACGTGAACGGGGGGTATTCCGAGAACCTCGAGGCGGTTTTCAACCACCAGCCAGGACCGACGGAGGGCTGCCGTTCCGAGAACATGGAAGGCGGGAGCGTCGAGGCCTATATCGCGATCCACGCAAAGAGACTGGGCCTCGATCCCGACCGGGTTGCCGGGATGATGACAGCGGCAAAGATGAAGAACGCCGCTATCGCCACGCGCTCGTTCCGGGCCCTCGAGGTCACCGCCATCGTCACGGCGGGAATCGAGGTCAACGGGGGACGGGCCGGCGACCCGGCCTCGTGGCACGAGGAGAACGGGACATCGGTCTATGTCGGGGGGACCATCAATACCATCATCCTGATCAGTTCCCGCCTGCCGCCCCATGCCATGGCCCGTGTTATCATGACGGCCACCGAGGCAAAGACCGTCGCCATCCAGCAACTGATGGCGCCCAGCCGGTACTCGACCGGTATCGCCACAGGATCCGGCACCGACCAGATCTGCGTTATCTCCAATATGGAGAGCCCCGAGGTCCTGACCTGGACCGGCAAGCACTCGAAAGTGGGGGAGCTCATTGCGCTCTGCGTTATCGAGGCCACGACAAAGGCGCTGGAACTCCAGACCGGGCTCTCGCCGGAGAGCCAGCGCGACATGTTGGTCCGACTCGAACGGTTCGGGATCGATGAAAAACAGTACTGGACGGTTGCATCCTCGTCCTCCTTCGATGGGGAAAACCGACGGGAGCCGTTCATCCGCACCTTGCGGGAGTTCGCACGGAACCCTGCCGTTGTCGCCATGACGGCATCCATTCTCCACATCTGCGACGAGGTATCGTGGGGCCTCGTACCCGAGCCCGCGGGAAAGAAGGCGGCGCTCTCCATGATGAAGGCGCTCCCCGGCCTTGCCGGCATGCAGGCGGAGCCAGACTGGGCGTGGGCCCTTGACGAGAGAATAAGTATCCTTGAAAACTGGGTTCGCCTGAGCGCATGGTGCGTGAAGAATTCCTGCGGGGACAATCAATGACAGGAAATCACCCCGTATACCCGTTCTCCGCCATCGTGGGGCAGGAAGCCATGAAGGATGCGCTGCTTGCAAATATCGTCTTCCCGTCCATCGGGGGTGTCCTGATCCGGGGAGAGAAAGGGACCGCAAAGTCCACGACCGTGCGGGCGCTGGCAGACCTCCTGCCGGAGAGGGATGCGGTGAAGGGATGCGTTTTCCGGTGCACTCCTGCCGATCCTGGAAACCTCTGCGAATCCTGCCGGGCAGCTATTGCCGGCGGCGGGGTGCCGGAGACCGTGCCGGCACGGATGCGGGTCGTCGAGCTCCCGCTCTGCGCAACGGAAGACAGGGTAGCCGGGACCCTGGATATCGGAGAGGCCATCACAAGGGGGGTGAAAAAATTCGAACCCGGCGTGCTCGCAGCGGCCAACGGCAACATCCTGTACGTCGACGAAGTGAACCTCCTCGACGACCACATCGTCGATCTCCTTCTCGATGCAGCGGCAATGGGCGTCAATTTCGTGGAGCGCGAGGGGATCTCGTACTCGCACCCTGCACGGTTCCTGCTCGTAGGCACGATGAACCCGGAGGAAGGCGACCTGCGCCCGCAGCTGCTCGACCGGTTCGGCCTTGTCGTCGATGTCGAGGGCGAGAAGGACAGCGCGCTCCGCTCGGAGGTCGTGAAACGCAGGCTCGCCTTCGAGCGGGACCCGGAGACGTTCGTGCAGCAGTACGAGCCGCAGCAGCAGGCGCTCCGCGAACGGATCCTCGGAGCGCAGAGACTGGCCGCAGAGATGAAAGTGGACGACCGGCTGATCGATACCGCAGTGAAGGTCTCCCTTGCCCTGGGTGTGGACGGCCATCGTTCCGACCTTACGCTCGTGAAGACCTCGCTTGCTTTTGCGGCACTTGACAGGCAGAGTACGGTTCAGCGGGAGCATGTTGAAAAGGCTGCCGCCCTTGCACTGCCCCATCGTATGCGGCGCCAGCCGTTTGGAGAGAGCCGGGTGGATGCCGGTGCCGTCAGGGCACTGATCGGGGAGTGTTACGACAGCCCATGACCATCCTCTTTCCCTTTGCGGCAGTCACCGGTCACGAGCAGGCAAAGAAGGCGCTCCTCTGCGCCCTGGCATCGGGCGATATCCGGTCGGTCCTGATTATGGGGGATCGGGGGACTGGCAAATCGGTGCTGGCCCGGTCGGTTGCGACCCTCGTGCCGGACAAAAAAGTCCTGAACCTGCCCCAGAACATAACGCAGGACCGGCTGCTGGGCAGTATCGATATCGGGACCACGGTCGGCACCGGGACTATCCACTACCTGCCGGGTATCCTCGAACAGGGAGACGGGAAGATCCTCTATGCCGACGACATCAACCTGATGGACGAGGGCATCGTCTCCGGCCTGCTCAGCACGGCCGAGACCGGTGAGATCCTGCTCGAACGCGAGGGGCTTTCCCGCCAGGCGCGGACACGTTTCCTCCTGATCGCGACCATGGACCCGGCCGAGGGAGACCTTACTCCCGCACAGATGGACCGGTTCGACCTCTGCGTCCGGCTCGGCAACTGCGGGGAGGAAGAGGATCGCTACGAGATAGTCAGAAACCACCTCCGGTTCGGGAAGGATCCGGCGGCCTTTGCCCGGGAGTACGACGGGAAGACGGCCGGCCTGAAAGACACCCTTGCCAAAGCCCGGGAACGCCTCCCCTATGTCAGCATCCCCGACGGCCACGCCGACCTCGTCTCCGCAGTCTGCCTCGAACTGGGCGTTGCCGGGCAGCGGGGAGACCTCGCCGCCGCCCGCACGGCAAAGGCCCTTGCAGCGCTGGACGGGCGGGACAGCGTGGAGTTCGATGACATTAAACTGGCCGCACTCCTCGCGCTCGATCATCGCAGGCGGGATATCCCGGACACTCCGCCGGCAGCGCAGCCACCGGACCGGTCCCCGTCGCAGGACCCGGAGAACGAGCCCGCCCCGCCATCACCGGAAAATACGGGACGGGACCACCAGCAGTCCAGCCCGCCCCGGGAGCCGGACGGGACGCCGGACCCCGCGAGAGAGAGACCCACCTCCCCCCAGCAGCAGGAACAGGTCTTTGCGATCGGTTCGGTCTTTGAAGTCATCCGGTACCTGGACGGGCAGTCACGGAAAACTACCGCAAAGCAGAAGAGCGGGAGGCGGACGCGGGTGATCAGCACCGATACCTCCGGCCATTACCGCACGTTCCGGTTCCCCCACCGGAACCGGCAGGACATTGCAATCGATGCAACCCTCCGGGCCGCTGCGCCGTACCAGCAGGTCCGCAGCAAGCGCGGGATCGCGATTGCCGTGGAACGATCCGACCTCCGGGAGAAAGTGCGGGAGAAGAAGACCGCCCACACGCTCCTCTTCCTCGTGGATGCCAGCGGATCCATGGGAGCACGGAAGCGGATGGTGGCCGTCAAGGGAGCGATCCTGTCGCTCCTTACCGATGCGTACCAGAAACGCGACCGGGTCGGCATGATGGTCTTCCGCGGGAAGGGCGCCCGACTCCTCCTCCCGCCAACGCGGAGTCCCGAACTGGCAGTCCGGCTCCTCCGCACCCTCCCCACGGGAGGCATGACGCCGCTGACCCACGGGATCGCGGAAGCCTTCGGGCTCCTGATGCGGGGAAAGTACGCTGCATCGTGCGACAACCGCTCCGTTGTCCTCCTGACTGACGGGCGGGTCAATGTCCCTTTTAAAGGCGACCGCTCCCCGTACGAGGAACTGAACGAACTGGCCCGGGCCATTGCCGGTTCGGGAGTACGGTTCGTTGTCGTTGATACCGAGGTCGGGTTCCCCCGCCTCGGCAAGGCGCGTGTGCTGGCAGGAAATCTTGCGGCCTCGTACTTCCGGCTGGAGGCCCTCAACAGCCGGCAGCTGGCCGGCACCGTGCAGGACTGTATCTATTCACCCGGACGGTGATCATGATGGAACAGAAACAGAAGATAGTGATCGTTATTCTGGCAATTGCGATCCTCGCCGTCATTCTAGCAGCAGGATTCCTGAGATCTGCCACCGGTACAGGAATCGAACAACTGCCCGGATCGCCATCCGCTGCACCAGCGGACGGCCGGGACCTCTTCCCCGACAAGGCCTGGCCGGAACGTGCACAGGGATACTCGGTCGAATACCACGGCACCTACAAGGTGGTTCGCACGTACGATCCCTGGGGACGGGCATCCGGGAACCACACCTACCTCCTTGTCCAGCGCGGGGAGGAGGTCCCCGAAGGCTACCCGGACGCCCGGGTCTTTTCTATCCCGGTCGAATCGGTCATCACGCTCTCCGTCTCCCAGCCCGCCTACCTGGGTGCGATCAACGAGACCTCGTCCATCAAAGGCCACAACGGGCTCGGCCAGGTCTTCGATGAAAAGTTCCAGGAGCGGGTGAAGGCCGGGCAGATCGCCGAGATCGGGAGCAGTACGCTCTCGATGAATAACCCGCTCAAGACCGAGACGATGATCGAACTCAGCCCGGATGTTGTATTCTGCAGCGCGAGCGGGTACCCGGAGTACGACAACCAGCAGAAACTGGTCGAGGCGGGGCTCAGACCGGCCGTTGCCGGTGACTGGATGGAGGACGACCCCCTGGCCCGGGCGGAGTGGATCAAGTTCTACGCGCTCTTCTTCAACCGGGAAAAGGAAGCCAATGACTACTTCCGGACGATCGAACAGAACTATCAGACAATCCGAGAAACGGCAGCCTGTGCTGCACGCCGGCCCACCATCGTCTCCGGCTTCGAGTACCAGGGAACCTGGTACGCGTCCGGCGGGGACAGTTACGTGGCGCGGCTGTTCTCCGATGCCGGGGGGAACTACCTCCTTGCCAATTACTCCGGCGGGGGCGACATCCCGCTCGACTTCGAAGTGGTATATGACCAGGGCCATGACGCGGACTTCTACATCAATATCGGCCTGATCGGCGGTGTCGAAGACCTTCTCGCCCGCGACCCGCGCTATGCGAAGTTCGATGCCATAAAAAAAGGCGCCATCTACCATTTCGATGCACGGAGCAACGAGTACGGCTCCCTCGATTACTGGGAGTCGGGGACGGTCCGCCCGGATGTCATCCTCGCCGACCTGGTGAAGATCCTGCACCCGGATCTCCTGCCGGATCACGGACTCTCCTATTACCGGCAGGTCACGACAGGCTCAAACGGTGATTCCCATGAAACTTGACGACACAGACAACGGCAGCAGCATACAGAAGTTCCTGGTTGCCATCCCCCTTATTCTCGGGGCACT
>Ga0265297_10010238_pt1 | contig 11851 bp, 12 predicted proteins | sample Munlanlwell13791_FD_192502 | JGI IMG/M metagenome (GOLD analysis project Ga0265297, IMG submission 192502) | Leachate microbial communities from a municipal landfill in Southern Ontario, Canada - Leachate well 137-91 | ecosystem: Engineered > Solid waste > Landfill > Unclassified | place...
CCACTATCCTGATCGTCAATATATTGCTCCACAAAATCTAATAGTTCCATGACCCCGTTCTCCTTTGTTGGTCCTTAGGATACGGGGTCTCTGAATTTACAGAACTTTTCTTACACTATCCGATTATATTCTCTGTTTGACAAAAAGGTCGGTGGCTAGATTGTCACTATACCCTAAAAAAAAGGAGAATCCCCGTCACTCAAGAGAAAATTCCTCGGTCTCACGTGCAAGGAAATATCCAAGTATTGTCCTTATTACCACGACCACTGCAAGGAGTATGAGTTCTTCCTGGGAGGGAGCGATGAGCGTCGTGAGCACATCGGCCGCGATGAAGAATTCAAGGCCAAAGACAATTTTACTGGTGAATTCCCGCCTGATAAGGTTGTAGGAGATCTCTTTTTTCCATATCTCCCGCAGCAATACCTTGACAGTCGCGCGAATACCGCCATAAATAATCAGGAATGCCCCAACCACACCGAACAGAAATGCAAAGGCATCGATTACCTGGGTATATCCTGCCACGTCCACCCTGATTGCCCCCTGGTTCTCACGATTCCCGGTTCAGGGATTCATGAAGTATATGGTAGGATATTCTTCCCTCCCATTAATAGATTCTACCTGACCTCCACCTTCATCCGTATTTACCGTGCCACTCTATTCCCTTGTGAAAATTCCGTGAAATTACAGGATGATATGGCAGATACGGGGTTTTGCCAGGAAGGGGTTTTCAAGCCGTGGTAGAATGCTCATGAATGAATCCCAGGCTGGCCTGCACGTGGGCCCAGCGAAGGTCACCTGATCATCTGCACATTTATGCATGGCGGCCTCGAATGTAGATAACAGGACCAACAATTCATGGTACCGCTTGACCTCGTCGCATCCTGCATCCTTGGCATCCTGATAGGTACAGTCTCCGCACTTCTTGGTGTCGGGGGCGGTTTTTTTTATGTACCGGTCCTTGTCATGGTTTTTGGTCTCGATCCCCGCATCGCAGTGGGCACAAGCCTTGCCATTATCACCGCAACAACCCTCTCGGCAACTGCCGGATACAGGCGCCAGGGAAGGATCCTGAAAAAGAGCGTGCTATGCCTCGCACTCCCGGGTGTTGCATTCGCGGCACTCGGAGCGCTTGTCACGGTCTTCATCCCATCTTTCTACCTTATTGTTATTTTCTGTATCGTCCTCGTCCTCATGGGAATAAAAATGGTGTATAGAACATTTCCCCTCGTGTTTCCCATTCTCTGCGAACCATGCTGGAAGGAAGAGTGCCGCCTTCCATCCGGAGAGAAACGTGACCTCCATGCGTATCCCGTACACCTGGTGACATGGGGATCCGTTGCAGGATTCATGAGCGGGTTGACCGGTATCGGTGGGGGAATTGTGAATGTACCGGCACTCACCATCGCAGGAATCCCGGTCCACTATGCGGTAGCAACTTCAGCGGCAGTTATCCTCATCACGTCACTCTCGGGTGTGGGGACGCACCTTATGCTCGGCCACTTCTCGCTCATGTTTTTCATAGCATTCGCGGCCGGAGCGGTCGCAGGTGCGCAGGCAGGAGTGTATCTCTCCCCAAAGACACCTTCACGTATCCTGGAGATTGCCATAGGCACGCTGCTGATTTGTGTCGCGGCAATGCTGGCATTCACACTCCTTGCCGGATAATCTCTTCCAACACCTAGGCCTGTACTGAACGATGAAATCCTGCACAGGTGCCGGAGATCCGCGATACCGAATACTAGAAATCGACCCGGGATCATATCGGTTGAACATATATGCAAACCCCTGATTCCCCGCTCACCGCGATTGCGGTCGACCTCGGTGCAACCCGTATGCGGGCCGGTCTCGTGCGGCGGGACGGGACGATATCTCAGTTCACCTCAATCACGACACCACCCAATCCCGGCAATACCGATACCCTGGTGAGTCTTATCGGGGACCTGATCGAGGGGCTTATCCGACATTCTGATGCAGCAACACTCTCAGGTGTGGGAATCTCAGCCGCTGGCCCTGTGAACTGTACATCGGGGGAAGTGGTTCATCCCCCGAACATTCCCCTCACGACAATCCCTCTTGTACGGCCCCTTGAGGATCGTTTTTCACTCCCGGTCTACCTCATGAATGACTGCCACACAGGCGCACTCGGAGAAGCATGGTACGGGGATGGGAAGAATATCCCCCACTTCGTGTACCTTACGATTTCCACCGGAATCGGAGCAGGAGTCTTCGAACAGGGAAGACTGCTCTTTGGAAGTGATGGCAATTTCGCCGAGGTCGGGCATGTCACGGTCGAGACTACCTGGGATCTCCCGTGCGGGTGTGGGGGGTCAGGTCACTGGGAAGGGTGCGGGTCAGGCAGGTTCATGCCTGCATTCTTCCAGGCCTGGTGCCAGTCCTCGGGAGCAACCAGTCCCTTTGAGACGGTTCCGGATGCATCTGAACTCTTTGCGGCCTCTAATAAGGGAGATCCCATTGTTAGCGGGTTCCTGGAATCCCTGGGAATGGTACAGGCCAGGGGAATATCAGCCCTCATTGCAGCATATGACCCGTCTCTCATCATTATAGACGGAAGCGTCGCCAGGAACAACTGGCATTATTTTCAGTCTTCGGTATTTCCACGTGTGAGATCAGTCTCCGGAAAAATGCCCCGGATCATCCTGAGCCGGCTCGGCGGAAATGCACCGCTCCTGGGTGCTGCAGCGTGCGTGTTCGGGGGAATGCCCGGGCATACGGTGAACCGCAGGGATCAATAATTCCACCACGCTGTTGATGTGCTGATATCCGGTATCCTGTCATATGCCGGCTTCCATCATCTCATCCTTTTTAAATGCAGGTCGAACGTTTTATGGAAACCATGAAGCATTATTCAGGAATTGTCGAGCGGCTCATTACAGGATGTTTCCTGGGACTGCTGCTAATGGGAGCACTGACTGCAGCGTTCCCCCTGGCATGAGTACCCGGGCCAATCCTCGTACACCAGTGTTCCATTAACAAGGCAACCGCTATTGAAATTGTAAAGGGATGTATCACCCAACCCAGGTCATATGAACTATCATGTATCCAATCCTGACGAAGAAAAAAGATATTCGGAGATCAGGAAAGCGGATCTTCCCTTCGTGAAATCTGGGAACACCATTCTTCAATAACATCCCAGACGATCTCTTTCAGGTCCTCCAGGTGGGCAGAGTCAATGCTCGATCCATGCTCCGGATTCGCCCCCTCTTCCTCATAGAGCGAGCGGTTCACTTCAAGCTGTATCCAAGGAATCCCCTTATGCCAGTAGTGTGCATTGGAGATGAATCCCCCCGTATAGGGATGATTGATGGCAACGCTCCCGGGGGAGGGGAACCTTTCACGGAACTGTGCTGCGAGGTCCTGTATCCATGAAGCCGGGCAGGTGGGGAGCACCCCCTTCTTGGGAAGTCCCTCGCTATCTCCCGAGTTTCCGAGGCAGATGAGTGGCCTCTTCTGTCCCTGGTCGGGGGCTCCCGGGAGACCGACGGGCACCATGCTGTGGCAGTCCAGTGCTGCGAGTACCTTGTGGGGATCCAGGAGTGCATCGATCCTGGCGTGGTAGGGGAAATAATGGTGTAACAGGAGCCGATGCATCATTGGGAGGTCAGGGTTCATGCCCTCCTTCCAGATCTCCTGCCCGAGGGAAGTTGTGAATTTCACCACTCCATCCTGGTGCCGGGGAGGACGGTGGTATGGAGGGCGGTTCAGGTCCACAATGAGCCTCGATACAGACGAACTGACAAGGGCACTGACTGAATCCGGGAATCCAAACAGGTCGATCGATCCGGGATCGCTATAGTACTGGAGGGCAACAGGAGAAAGCGCAATCTTTTGTATCGCCTCTTCCGGAATCCCGGTTCCGCCATGCGGGATTGAGATGAGGAGGGGAAGCCTTCGGTTCAGTTACATCCCATCCCTGAAGTGTTGTTCATGAGATTCTGCACCCGGCATGATGAGTGAAAAATACTCATCGTCCATGATACTGTACCAGTGCACATCATGGAAAATACCCCACTTGGAGGCATGTCCCCGCATGACACCCTCGTGGGTCATGCCGATACGAATGAGTACACGACCCGACCTGTCATTCCAGGCAAGGTGTCGTGCATAGATGCGGTGGAGGCCGAGGCCGAGAAATCCGAGTTCGAGTATTGACCCTGCAGCCTCGGTCGCATATCCCCTCCCCTGGAATGGCCTTCCTATCCAGTATCCCAATTCGGCATGGGCATGTTCAGCATCGACACGGAGACTGGTCGCACCTGCAACCCGGGTTGATCCCCTTTCCGTCACTGCAAAGATGTACGCCTCACCGCGTTCCCTGAGATACGGGTGCTGTTCTATCCATTCTTTCGCATCATCAATAGTGTAGGGGTGGGGGATGTTCAGCACCCCTGCCGCGATCTGGACATCCCCTGCGAGTTCCGCCACTTCGGGAGCATCCTCAATCGTGAAATGACGCAGGTCCAGATGTGGGGTGTTCAGGGTCTCGGGAATCGCCATATTCTGTGCTTCATAGAACTAAGAGTCGCGAGATATCATAAGGGCCATACGTGGATTGTTCCGGGAACAGGAATGGGATTCCCGAAAGAAACATTGGACTGTGAAGGTGTGGAAAATAAAAGGGGAGTCAGGAAAAAAATATGTCGAGTTATGCAATGCGATAGGGATAGATCTCCTTCGTCGGATCCTGCGGGAGCGGAATAATTCTACCCACTTCGCCGATGTGTTCCCGATTACTGACGACAACCTCCCTTCCAGATATGGTAAAGAGGCCGTCACCGATGAGAATCGATCTCCGTACACTTCCCAGGGAGTCCCAGTAGGAATACGGTGTCTCCTCTCTCCCATGGGTCACTTTTCCCTTGAGAGTGAATCCTTCATCAGGGCTTACGGAAAAGACATAGGCTCCCTGCCAGATTGCCGGGGCATACGTCTTGTAGACGGTGCCTGTCCTTTCAACGTTCAGAACTTCGTGGACGGGGAGGACCAGGAGACCGGAAGGCGGATCGAAGAGGAACGCCTTGTGGTCGCGGAGCGCCTCCGAGTCACTCCCTGCCTCGCCAATCTCCACCTTCCCTGCAAGGATCGGATTGTTGACATCGGTGACATCGAAGAGAGCAAGTTTCAGGCCAGATGTGGACACCCCGCCCCACTGGTTCTCCTCGGTCTCTTTCCCAATCCCGATGATGTAATTCGCATCATAGGGATGGAGATAATCCGAGTATCCCGGGATTTTTAATTTTCCAAGGATCCCGGGACTCTTCGGGTTCGAGAGATCGATGACGAAGAAGGGATCGATGCGCTTGAATGTGACCAGGTAGAGCCGATCTCCCATGAAACGTGCGGCGTAAATGCTCTCGTCAGGAGCGATGAACTCGAGCCTGCCCACCTCGGTCATCCCGGCATCAAGGACATAGACGTTGTTATACTGATACGATCTTTCCGAGTTCCATCCCGAAACCGTGGTTGCAACCCGCAGATGATCTTTGTATTCATCAAGGGAGAACTGGTTGAGGAGATGCCCCGGCACGGTACCTGTTGATGCATAGTTGATATTCCCCCCGTTGATGGAAAACCGGTGAATGACGGTCTTCTCAACCGGGACGGACTGTTCATCGACACTCATTGCAGGAACTGCCCGGCCCCATGCGGGGACAGGAGTGCTGTACCGGTACGCGAGGTAGACATTCTCCTTCGAGACATAGAGTGTCGTATCATATCCGGCAAGGAAGCTCTCAGCGTGCGGTGCATCGTTGCCTGCAAGAGAGAATGAAGAGAGGGTATAATACTGATATGAACGGTATACGGGACCATCGTAGTAGTATATTTCCGGTGTTGCGATTGTCACTCCTTTCTCCTCAATTGTGGGAACGACAGGAGTGCCGTAATACATATTCGCATTCTCGCTGGTCACCACGTACATATCATTTCCAATCAACCTGGAGTCGTAGTAACTCCCTGTCACGGTCACCTCCCTTGCGATGGCGGGATTCTTCCTGTCACTGACATCATAGAGAATGATGCCGGTTGCCGGGCGGGATGAGGGCACCGGCGCGGCACTTGTCCTGGGATGGAGCATCACCTCATGTGTTTTGCCATAAAAGACCGCAAGGGTGTCTCCATGGAGAAACATTTCCGAAGCCTGTCCCGGCAGGGTGGTTGTGGAGACAATCGCAGAATCTGATGCTGGCGCAGCATCGACTATAACCAGGTTTCTCCCTGAGATGATGTAGATATAGCCGGCATCATTTTTGACAAAGTCCGCCTCATCAACACCCTGCACCTGGATGTTCGTGGTGGTGTATCCCGTTCCCCACGTGATGCCATCCGATGCAGTGGATGGAACAGGAGAAGATGATGTTTTTTGTGCCTGGCCCGACCCCATCCCTGCCCCAACCCATCCTTCTTGTTGGACTGGGGATATGGATACCGGGTATTCGCTCCAGTCGCCATGAGAGCCGGTCTCCTCAATTGAAGTAAGGTAAGTGGCAAGCTCGTCCGCCGATGCAAATTTCTTCATCCCCGAAGATTCCAAAGTGACGTCCTGGTTCTTCAGGAGCGTGAACCCAACCACTCCAGCCGCGAGAATGACTCCGCAGGCAAGGAGAAATATTAGTGTATTTTTGGACATTGTATGGACACCCGGAATGATTTTAATTGAACGCAGATTGGGAGTCCGTGAAGAATAAACTACCTTTTACTGCGAATATTTTCGCATTTATCCGGAGTATAGGGGAATTTTTTTATTCACCCGGAGCGGGATAAATACTATAAGAATGCCTTTCTAAGATTGAAGGGAAAGGAATTGACCTGATGAATCTACAGATCATAGCCAGGAGAGTCGCAGTCATCCTGATCCTTGGTATTGCTGCGATGATAAGCGGGTACTTTTCACTGTTCCTTCATATCGGCACCGCAGTTGTGGTGGATCCAAGAGATGTTCTCGTTGTCTTTGCCGGCGTTTTGACCGGGCCTGTCGGGGGAATTCTTGTGGGGATCTGTGCAGGATTCCCGCGAGCGGATCCTATCGTTGAGATCCCGATGTTCGTGGTCAGCGGCCTCGTGGCGGGACTCATCTCACACTACTGCCGTACCCACAATTTCTGGATTCCCGCTGCAGCACTGGGACTTGGATGCGGGTATGTCGTGGCGGGGATGATCCTTATGGGACTTGGATGGTACGAAGACCTGGCGACCTTCGCGTTCAGATCACTTATCATGATACACGTTTGTATACTCATCCTGATCATCATTGATTCACTGGACCCGGGAATCCTCGACTGGGAAAGGAGAATGGAGCAGGCTGACAGACGTGCTGAGGGGAAGAGGTCGGATTTTCCGGTCGAATAACCCTTATTTTTATTGCCGAAAGAACACGGCCATGCATGGTGCGAGCATCACGAAGTGAATCATGTCATTTTTCTACATGAACTGAGCTCCGCTATGTTCATGAATCAATATGCAAAAGACGTGAAGTGACGGATTTTTTTAATGGATATTCTCTTGAGAAGAGTCATATCACATGAAGAGCCTGGGGTCATCCCGGTATCTGACCGCGAGGTACCCGGTGCGGTCATGTTGGGGAGTAAATACCGGATGACCAGGCCATTCAAGGTGTGGAGGCTGCAGACCGTCCACATGGAGGGTGCCAGACAACAAATCAAGGATCACACCATCTAGGCATGATCCTTGTCCAGCATGCCAAATATGGTTCGCCATGACTATAAAGATTATCCCCACTCACTTTTCAGGAACACACGGGCATCCTTTTAATCCTCTAAATATTGTTAAAATCTAATATAAGGCATTTTTTGGGCTATTTTGAAAACATTATGACAGATGGTGCATATCACATTCAGGAATTGAACGGCCCGGGTTTTGCACGAACAAATCGGGATCCGTACATGAACATGTGACCATATATTTCACGAATTCCTGCCCAGTTTTTTATATTCACCAGTCACTGACTCTTGACATACACAATACTGTGACACTCCATGGCAGACACGAGAAAAACCTGTGATGTATGCGGACGGGATGCGATTGGTGAGCAGATCCTTGGATGTTGCGGATCAATTGTCTGTGAGGAGCATGCGGAATCACAATTAAAGACCATGAGACCCGGTGAGAAGAGACAGTGGGGCGTATGTTTCTTCCACCGGTACTGATGTCGGAAGGCTCTTCCTGATCATGGTTTTTCCGGCTCTTTTGAAAACGTATTCTTTCCGAATGTTTTATTCGCAGGATTTCCCAGTGCATGGATAATGGGCTCCAATGAAAAGAACAGAGGAGGAATCAGGAAAAGAATGGGGGAAAAATGGGGATTCAGATATGGTTGTGCCCGACCTTCTCCTTCGGTATTGTGTGAGAATACCCATAGTAGGTAAGGAAAATTTCCTGGAAATACCAGGCAGCCAACTCAAAATCCCCTCCTCCGTACACAACGTTGCCATCCATGCCCGGTAGGACGACTCTCTCATGTGCCCGGCAAGCAAGCGGTGACTTCTCATTGAGTGTAATGGCAAAGGTCCGGGCTTTTTTTTCCGATGCAATGTCGAGGAACGAAACGACTTCTTTCCGATCGCCAGAGCCGGAAACGAGAATCACGAGGTCCCTTTCACGGATCGGAGTCCTGACCTGGTCTCCCAGCCAGAACACCTCCTTTGCGGGAGAGAGAAAATGCCGCAGCCGGATTGCCATTGCAAGGGCAGCGGTCCCGCTCCGGCCGAACCCGAAGATATGGACTGCATGGGAATCGTCAATGAGATCAGCGAGCGTGGCCATAGACCGGGGTTTTTTCTCCAAAAATTGTTCCACGGTCTGGAGGTAGGACCCGTACCTCCCTGTTATGTCAGATAGATCCTGCATTGACGAAGAACCACGCTCCCAGACTGGTGTTGATCTTCAATTGTAATGAATATACAGGGGGATTTGAAGAGAAAATACGCCCCGGCCGGGATTCGAACCCGGGTCAGAAGCTCCGGAGGCTCCTAGGATATCCACTACCCTACCGGGGCAATTGGAAGACAGATTCTACTGATCATGCTGTTGTGAAATACTTCGGGTTGCACTCTCTTGAGTATCCTGGTGAGAGAGAACCAAAAGCAGAACTCCTGATCAGGACGATCGTATCTTCCATAGTAACAACGTCGATCAGACTAAAAATACTTTGGAAAAAGCCCTTCAAAAAGAGAAAATAACGTCAGATGATACTTTTTTGTGGTGAATTTTACCTTGCAGAGCGCAAGGCAATTACACACCTCATATATGCGGGATACATGGGGCTGTGCTCTTCTTTCAGGTGTGACGATCAGGTGATTGGGTGAATCTCTCTCATGCCAGTCATTTCTTCCAATGGTGGCGGCATCTCACGTCCCGGAGATGGCAAGAGAGTGAACCTTTCAGAGTTGCCGATAGTAGAGAGCAGGCATTCCTTACCCACAAGGTTAAGATATTTTTGCTTTTTTTTGGTTCCGGCACGAAAGCTCATAAGGGGAATCATGCCCACGTAACTAAGCATGAAATATACAGCACGACATATCCAGCGTTTCCTGGAGCAGGGAAAAATCGACCCGACACTCTGGAAAAATCATTTTCCCTCGCTGCTTCCCACCCAGGTTCCGGGGTGCGAAGAATGTAGTGAATATAAAGAGAGAATTTGCCCTGGTGGAAAGGACCCGGTCGAGTGTTTCCTTGCCATGAAGCCGGATGGGGAACCAGGAGAGAATCAGAAAAAGAAGAAGCGTGATCCGATGCTTGGGCTTGGGGCAAGGGGACATTCCGCCCGCGGCACTGTACTAAACAGGGATCAGTCAAAGATGTGATCTCTGGCATAGTAAAAAAACATAACAGAATATCGCATGCGGTATATACTCCCGCACACTATTTTTTTCAGATAAGATTTCTTTGAACAAGACAGCCAGCGTACCATTCTTTTTCCCGATCCGGGTATTCTCCGGTATCAGGGAAGAGACCACGGGAGGCTGCCTGAGGAGAGAAACCTATCCCTGTTTCACACGGTACATATGCCAGATCTTGCATGCACCCTCGTGGCTTACCATGCAGGGGCCGACCGGTGTCCGGGGTGTGCAGACCTTGCCGAAGAGCCGGCAGTCGGTAGGCTCCGCGATTCCCCTGAGCACTTTGTCGCAGATGCATGCCGAATGTTTGGCAGTGTGGGTGAATACAATATTGAACTTCTTCTGGGCGTCGTACTGCTCAAACTCCTTCTTTAGCGAAAGCCCCGAGTGTGGAATGACCGGAAATCCCCTCCACTCAACATCTGAGGGTGAAAAGACCTCCCACATCAGCGCCTGGGCCTTTTTGTTCCCCTCTCTCGTGACAGCCCTCGGGTACGCATTCTCGACACGGGCTGATCCTGACCGGACCTGCTCGACCAGCATCAGGAGCCCGAGAAGGATATCCTCAGGTTCGAACCCTGCGACGACCTGGGGAACGGGAAACACCTCGTACTCCCAGTAGCCCATGACCGTACAGACATGCCCGGGGAGGAGAAAACCATCGAGCCTTGCCTCACCCTGTGAAAGGAGCCATTTCATGGCGGGAGGGACAAGGCGATGGCATGAGAGGATACTGAAATTCTCCGGAGGCTGTGTGAGGATGGTGGCCGCTACGGTGGGAGCCGTTGTCTCGAACCCGACCGAAATGAAGACCACCTCCTTTTCTGTCTCCTTTGCAATTTCCACTGCCTTGTGGATCCCCTGGACGACCCTCACATCCCCGCCGCACGATTCAAGAGATCCCCGGCTCCCGGGGACCCTGAGAAGGTCCCCATAGGTTGCGACAATGCAGCCCTTCTCCACCAGTTCGAGGGCAGCATCGATCTCGCCCTGGGGAGTGATGCAGACTGGGCACCCGGGGCCCATGACGATCTTAAGGTTCTTCGGGAGCACACTCCGGAGACCCGCACGGGAGATCGCGGCCTCGTGGGTCCCGCAGATGTGCATGAAGGTATAAGGGCGGTCGACCAATTCTTTCAGTTTTTGCGCGATTTCAGTTCCAAAGGCCATTTCTGCTTAATGATTTTATTCATCGGGAACATAATGGTACTGATATGGCGACCGAGACACTCTTCGGGATCAGTGGGGACCTGCTCGCCCTCATCGTTGTCATAGCGGGGTTGATCATCGCCATCGCGATGTATGGGATTGTAGGATGGTTCCGGAGAAAGGCCGAAACAACCGAGTCAAAAATAGACGATCTCGTGGTTGCGGCATTCGGAACTCCTGCCGTCGTTGCAGTTCTGGTTATCACGCTCTTCTTTTCGCTCCAGGTCGCTGACCTCCCGGAACAGTTCCAATTCATTCTTGACAGCAAGTACATCAATGTGGTCTGGATCCTTCTCGGCGCCTGGATCCTCTCGACGTTCCTGTATAAATCAATCGAGACATACGGCCACCGCCTGGTGTCCGGAACGGAAAGCGATCTCGACGACAGGATGATCGCCCTCGCACAGATCACCTGCAAGTATGTTATCTGGTTTGCAGCCCTTCTCCTCATCCTTCATATCCTCGAGATCAACATCACCCCGTTCCTGGCAGGAGCTGGAATCGCCGGTCTCGCAATTGCGCTCGCCGCACAGGATTTTCTCTCCAACTTCTTCGGTGGCGCAATCATTGCGGTCGACAAGCCATTCAAGCTGAACGACCGCATCACCATCGACCAGTTCACAGGCGACGTGATATGTGTGGGAGCCCGCAGTACACGGATAAAAACGGTTGATAACCAGGTCATCACCTTCCCGAACAAGAAGATCATGGACAGTTATGTGATCAATTATGCACAGCCTGACATGCTCCTCAAAGTCAGGGTAAAC
>Ga0265297_10010239_pt1 | contig 11851 bp, 18 predicted proteins | sample Munlanlwell13791_FD_192502 | JGI IMG/M metagenome (GOLD analysis project Ga0265297, IMG submission 192502) | Leachate microbial communities from a municipal landfill in Southern Ontario, Canada - Leachate well 137-91 | ecosystem: Engineered > Solid waste > Landfill > Unclassified | place...
AAATTTACAAGATACAGGGAAAGCCGAAAGAAGCGCTGAAGGTTATACGAGAGCTTGTGCGGTTTGAGCCTAAAAGGGCAGCCATACTACTAAAGAAATGATATAGATGAGTTAAAAGATGAGATTTTTAACAGCCATTCTATTTTTAAGTTTACTTTCAACCGGTATTTGTTGTGCGGTAGAAATATTGTCTGCCCAACAAGATCCGCAAGCCAAGAATTATGCCCATGATTTTAAAACTAGGACTACCGAGGAAAGAGAATCTATTGTTCTTACATTATATCAAACCGGTGATACAGGTGCAGTGCCCGTGTTGATAGAAGCATTAAAAGATGTATGGTCTGATATCAGATGCACTGCCGCCAATGCCTTGGGCAATATCGGACCGGCAGCCAAAGATGCAGTACCTGCATTAATACAAGAATTAAAAGATATGAATGAGAATGTTAAGTCATGCGCAGCTAAAGCCCTTATCAAGATTGGTAAGCCCGCAGTGCCTGCTTCGGCAGAAGCCTTAAGGGTAAAAAATGCATGGTCGGTTCTTAGATGTGCTACAGCCCAAATTCTGGGAGAAATCGGCGATACATCCGCAGTCCCTGCGCTGATAGAAGCGTCAAAAGAGGAAAATGTTGAAGAAGGCGATGTTAGATGCGCTGCAGTCACAGCCCTTGGTAATATCGGAGACAAATCTTCTTTGAAGGTGTTAATCTACGTTATGAAAAATGATGAGAGCGAAGAAGTACGAACAGCAGCTAAAAAAGCTATTAATGAAATCAATTCAAAAATTGGCATTAAGAAAACAAAGAAATAAAACTGTTTGTTTTCTGATCTGACCAGCCAGAAATTGGCCTACCTCTAAAGTTATATACTACAAACTACTGCCTCGGCAGTAGTTTTTTTATTTAAACCGGAATGCCTGCGAAAATAATGGATTTTAAAAATTTTGTTGTTTTTCAATTACATTATATGGCGTATCTTTTATAATACCCTTCACAAACTCCATCAGTGCAACAATTAGAAAAAACTTCCATTAGATTATAAAATAGAAACCTCATTATTTTTTTCTTGACAAATGAAAGAACTATGTTATAATAATTATCAGAATGATAATGATTATCAAAAGGAGACAGTTCAATGTTTGGTTCCCACGGATGGCATGGAAAACTTAGGGGATGCGGTTGCAGGTTAACGCTTCCAAGAGACGCAATTTTAAATATTCTAAGCAGAACCGACAAACATCTTAGTGTTGACGAAGTGTTTGCATCAGTTAAGAAATTATGTCCCGGGATCGGTATAGCTACAGTTTATCGGACTCTTGATCTATTATTCAGAACAGGTTTTGTAGTTAAGTTTGAATTTGGTGACGGAAAAAGCCGTTATGAGTTAACTGAAAGTAAAAAAGGGCACCATCACCACCTTGTTTGTACCGAATGCGGTAAAATAGTGGATTATAGTGATTTTATAGATAAGGAAGTAGAATTTTTTGAAACCTTGGAAAAAGAATTGTCTAAAAAGTATAATTTTAAAATAAATTCCCACCAGATTCATTTTTTCGGATTGTGCGACGAGTGCAGATAATTTTTTTTGCCATAATTGATAATTATTATCAATAAGGAAAAGGAGGTTAAAATGCCAAGAGGTGATGGAACCGGTCCTGCAGGATTGGGACCAATGACAGGAAGGGCTGCCGGCTACTGCGTAGAATATTCTGCGCCGGGTTATATGAATTCCGGAATTAGGGGGTTTGGGCGCGGGTTAGGCAGGGGTTTTGGCAGAGGTTTGGGTTGTGGTTTAGGGCGTGGCCGCGGACGTCGAGTTTGCACAGGAGTTCCTTATAGTGCGTCGTATGCGGTACAGCTCAGTCCAAAAGAAGAAGCAGGGTTAATTAAAGAAGAAGCGCAGCTTTTAGAGCAGCAGCTGCAGGATGTTAAAAAAAGGATAGATAATATTAGATCAAGTTCTTCAAAAGAATGATAAAATAAATAAGCGGGGAGTAAAGAGTTTTAATGCTTCCCGCTTTTTTTTTTGGAAAAAAGGAAGGTGTAAAATGAGAATAGGAATAACTTTGGAAGACGAAAAGGGTTTAGATAGTAATATTGCGCAGCATTTCGGACAGTGTAAGTATTTTTTTCTTGTGGATGTTGAGGATAGCAAAATTAAAAGCTCAAAAACTGTGCCGAATACTATTGTGCACGGCGGAGGCGGGTGTGTGACCGTAGATGAGCTCTTAAAACATAATATTACTCATGTTATTGCAGGCGGTATGGGCATGAATGCCCAGAATAAATTTGCTCAGGCAGGTGTGCAGGTTTTTGGTTATGCGGGTACGGCAAAAAATGCTATTGATGATTTTTTTAAAGGTAAATTGGGAGCTTTGGATGCTTGCAAAGAACATGGCGGAGAATGCAAGTAAATATATTATTATAAAGAGGGAAAATGATCATATGCATTAGCTCGCAAGGGAATGATTTAAATTCGCAGGTGGACCCGCGTTTTGGAAGATGCCAGTATTTTATTATTACTGATACCGATACCATGGATTTTGAAGCAATTGAAAATCCAAACATAGGAGCAACAGGTGGAGCTGGAATTCAATCCGCTCAACTTATAGCAGGTAAAGATGCCAAAGTGGTTCTGACCGGAAATTGCGGCCCGAATGCTTTTCAGACGTTAAAAGCAGCCGGTATAGATATAATTGTGGGCGTATCAGGAACGATCAAAGAAGCAGTAGAAAAATACAGATCAGGCGGATTTAAATCCGTAGATAGTCCAAGTGTTGGTGAAAAATTCGGTGATGACGGTGGAATATAACGGCAAAAAATTTCATTTTATTTTGATTATAATTTTGTAAAGGTAATATGAAAATCGAAATAAGGGGAATAATTTACATCTCAATGCTTGACTGGGACGGGAAAATTGTTACGACGCTCTTTACTCCGCGTTGTAATTTTAGGTGCCCGTTCTGCCATAATTTTGAGCTGGTGCTTCATCCTGAAAAACATAAAAAGATCCCTTTTTCTGATATTCTTTACCACCTTGATAAATATAAGAAATGGATAGACGGGATATGCCTTACAGGAGGCGAACCCTGTATCTATGATAATATAGATGATTTTCTTATCAAAATAAGGAAGTGTAAACCCAGAGTAAAGCTTGACACTAATGGTTCTTTTCCGAACGTTCTTGAAAAGCTTATCAGAAAAAAACTTGTAGATTATGTTGCAATGGACATAAAAACACGGCTTGATGATTGCGGCACGAGTGTCAATTATGAGACCGCTTCCGGTTTGGAGAAAGTGGAAAAGAATAAAATAAAAAAAAGTATTAAGTTAATAATGGCATCAGGAATAAATTATGAATTCCGCACTACTGTAGTACCGGGTCTACATACATCAGAGGATATACTTGCAATTGCAAGTTTTATAAAAGGGGCAAAGAAATACTGCCTGCAGAATTTTTCACAATCTGAAACCCTTGATCCTTCTTACAGAAAAATACAACCATATGAAAAAAAAGATCTTGAAGAAATGAAAAATCTTGTTTCTGGGTATGTAAAAGAATGTGTGGTAAGAGGTTAAGCCTTTGAATATACATATACAAATGAAAACAATCGGATTGATAGGTGGAATGAGTTGGAGATCAACCATTGAGTACTATAAAATTATAAATGATCATATTAGTAAGAAGTTAGGCAATTTCCATTCAGCCAAAATTGTTTTGTATAGTGTTGATTTTGAAGAAATTGAACAGCTTCAACGTAAAGGAAAATGGGATGAGGCAACAGTTATAATAATTGATGCGGCAAAGAGAATTGAAAAGGCAGGTGCGGATTTTGTATTGATATGTACGAATACAATGCATAAAATGGCTGAGGAAGTAAAGGCAAATATCAGCATTCCGCTTTTACATATTGCAGATGCTACTGCGAAAGAAATTGAAAAAAAAGGATTCAAAAAAGTGGGCCTTCTAGGGACTATGTTTACTATGGAACAGGATTTTTACAAGGATGTTCTGGTAAGGCATAAACTTGAAGTTTTAATTCCATGCCAAGCGGATAGAGAAATAATGCATAAAATTATTTTTTGGGAACTTATTTTAGGAAAAATAAAAGTTTCATCGCAGCAAAAATGCAAAGAAATTATCGAAAAACTTTCAGATAGGGGTTGTGAAGGCATAATTTTGGGTTGTACAGAACTTCCGCTTCTTATAAAACAAAAGGATTCAGATGTGCAGCTTTTTGATACGACAAAAATTCATGCCATAGCAGCAGCAGAATCAGCTTTATCGTAAAAACAAAAGTTGTGTTTTTCGGATAATTTAAATTATTAAAAAGTTTTCTTTAAAAAAAATTGAAAGAGAGGGACTATGGTCGTCAAAACACTTACAAAATTTTTTACTGCTTCAGGTAACGGGGAAGGTAATACTGCACTTACTGCTTTCGATGCTGCGCTTTTGGATTCAGGGGTAGCCAATACTAATTTATGGAGACTTACAAGTATTCTCCCTCCGAAATGTAAGCAAATTAAACCTTTTAAACTGCCTCTCGGTGCGCTTGTGCCTGCGGTTTATTCGGCGAAGACCAGTTCTACCCCAGGTGAATTAATTTCTGCGTGCGTTGCAATAGGAGTCCCCGCAAAAGAAACAAACGCAGGGCTTATAATGGAATATTCTCATTCAGGTGAAAAAGCTGTGGCAGAAAAAATAATTAGAAATATGGTCAAAGAAGGTTTTAATAACAGGAAATGGAAATTGAAAAAGATTATAATTGCTTCTTCAGAGCATAAAGTAATCAAGACCGGAGCGGTTTGCGCGGTTGTAGTTCTGTGGGATTAAAATTGGATTAAAGAAAAAAATAGATGGCGAAAAAGAAAAATTATAAATACATATACGGACCTGTGCCTTCATGGAGATTGGGTGTTTCTTTGGGCATAGATCCCCTTTCTTGCAGGGATAAAATTTGTATTTTTGATTGCGTATATTGCCAGCTGGGCAAGACAATTGAATTTACAAATGAAAGAAAAATATATGTTCCGGCAGATCGTATAATAAAAGAAATAAAGTCTCTGCCACCGATTAAAATTGATTATATAACATTTTCCGGTAGGGGTGAGCCGACTTTGGCAAAAAATCTTGGTTTTTTGATAGAAGAAATAAAAAAGATCCGGAAAGAAAAAATAGCCGTCATAACAAATTCCTCGCTTTTGAACAAAAAAGATGTCAGGCGAGATTTAATGCCTGCCGATTTTGTAATTGCAAAATTAGACGCTTGTTCTCAGGAATCTTTTAATAAGGTAAATAGATCCATGCGGGGATTGGATTTTTATGATGTTTTGAATGGTTTGAAAAAATTCAGAAAAGAATACAAAGGCAAATTTGCCGTTCAATCAATGTTTATTAATGAAAATCAAGGCAGTGCTTCGGATTTAGCAGTGCTTGTAAAAGAGATCAACCCGGTTGAAATACAGATCAATACTCCTTTAAGGCCATGCGGCGCAAAACCACTGCCGAAAAATGAACTTTTAAAAGTAAGAAAATATTTTAAAGGCGTGCCTATTATTTTTGTTTATAATATAGAAAAGAAGCAAATAAAACCTATCAGCAGTGAAAATACCCTAAAAAGAAGGGGCAAGGTTTAAAATAATTCATTTTTCTGAGTCTTTAAAAAGAGAGGGTGGAATTTTGAAAAAAAAAGTTATTGAGAACCATAAAAGTTATTTGGAAAGAACCGAACTTTTTAAGAGTTTCGGTTATGACCCAGAAAAGGAAAGAGATTTTATTATAGATAAAGCTTTGCCTTTTTCAGAAAAAATTTTAGAGGTGGGCTCGGGCAAAGGACATTTTGCTCTTGCTTTGGCAAAGCGCGGTTACGATCTGACAAGTGTGGATATATCAGAAGAGGAACAGGAAATAGCCAGCCTTAATCTTCAGTATTTTGGCATGGAAAAACAAATTGTTTTTAAAATAGAAAATGCAGAAGAATTAAGTTTTCCTGATTCAAGCTACGATACTGTGTTTTCTATAAATACAGTGCATCATTTAATTTCTCCGCTCAAAGCTGTAGATGAAATGATAAGGGTAGTTTCTCTTTACGGGAAAATCATATTAAGTGATTTTACTAAAGAAGGTTTTGATATAGTGGATAAAATAAATTTACAGGAAGGTAAAAAACACGAAGTCGGCAACATAGGTTTATCAGAAATAGGTGTTTATATGAGAGAAAAAGGGTTTAAAGTTGAAAAATACGAAGACGAGTATCAGGAAATTTTAGTTGCGTATCGGCAGATAATATGATTATATCAATTGCAAGCGGTAAAGGCGGGACAGGTAAAACTACAGTAGCAGTTAATCTCGCTCTTTCCATAGACAGTGTTGTTCAATTTTTGGATTGTGATGTTGAAGAACCCAATGCGCATATTTTTCTTAAACCTGACATTACAGAGAAAATACCTGCTTATATCCCTATTCCCGAGGTTGATAAAGAAAAGTGTAATTATTGCGGGAAATGCAGGGATGTGTGCGCATATAATGCTGTTGCGGTAATTCCTCCAAACGGCGATAAAAAAGGCAGCGTTCTTATTTTTCCTCATCTTTGCCATGGTTGCGGCGGGTGCAGTTTGTTTTGTCAGCAAAAAGCCATTAAAGAAATAAATAAGGAAATAGGTATAATTAAAATCGGGAATGTTGGCGGCATGCAATTTGTCCACGGTAAGCTCAATATTGGCGAGGTAATGTCTCCGTCTTTGATCAGACAGGCAAAAGAATATACTAATTCTGTACGTACTGTGATTATTGATGCTCCTCCGGGGACTTCCTGCCCGGTTATCGCTGCAGTGAAAGGCAGTGATTTTTGTATTTTAGTGACAGAGCCTACGCCATTCGGGTTGAATGATTTAGTTTTGGCAGTAGAAGTGCTAAAGAAATTAAATATTTCTTTTGGTGTAGTAATTAACCGTGCTGATTTGGGCAACGATCTAACTGAAAAATATTGTCAGAAAGAAAATATTCCGATATTAATGAAGATACCCTTTAAAAAAGAAATAGCGATGGCTTATTCAAAAGGAGAGCCCATTGTTAAGATTTTTCCTGAATATCTTGTAAAATTCAGGGCAATGTTTACTGATGTGTGTAAATTAATACGTTGTGGCGGGGAGCAACATATATGAGCAGAGAGAAAGCCATAGATTATTTTTTTGGGCGCAATGGTGCCAAGCGTATGAATTGTGCACAAGCGGTAGCTGTTGCTTTTGAGAGTTACGGACTTTTTTCCAAAGAAGAATTTCAGGAGTTTATGATATGCGGCAACGGTAAAGCGCCGCAGGGTTATTGCGGGGCTGTCTATGCGGCAATAAAAGCTTTAGAAAAGATTGATGGTGCTGTAAAGGTGCAGTTTATGAATGATTTTAATGAATATGCCGGTTCTTTAAGTTGTAAAATTATACGGAATAATAAAAAAATAACATGTTCACAATGTGTTGAACGTTCAGCCGGGTTTATTGAGACTATGCTGGCCCAAAATAAAAAGGAGGTTTGATCTATGAGTAAAAAAGTAGACATTCTTGTTGTTGGCGCGGGGCCTGCGGGTATAATTTGTGCTGTTACGGCAAGGAGGTATTATCCGGATAAAAACATTTTAGTAGTAAAAAATGTAGTTACCGGTTGTATTCCTTGCGGTATTCCTTATATGTTTTCAAGTTTAAAGGAGCCGGGTGACAACATTCTGGGGACAGACGCTTTGACGAAAAATAAAATTGAAGTGGTACTTGACGAGGTAACAGAAATTATTAGGGAGAAAAAAAGCGCAAAAACAAAAAATGGCGATGAATATGTTTATGAAAAATTGATTTTAGCCACAGGTTCTTTGCCCATTGTCCCAAATATTCCCGGTATTGAAAAAAAGGGTGTATATCCGATATATAAAGATATGGATTATCTTAAAAATTGTGTCGGAGAAATCAAAAAAGCAAAAAATGTTTTGATAGTCGGCGGCGGATTCATAGGCATAGAGTTCGCAGATGAAATTTCAAATATAAAGGGGCTTAACGTGTGTTTAGTAGAGACTCTGCCTCATCTGCTGGCAAATTCTTTTGATCAGGATTTTTCTCTGTCAGTTGAAGAAAAGCTTAAAACTAAGGGCGTAAACATTTTTCTTAATGACCGCCTTGTTGAAATTTTAGGCGAGGGAAAAGTTGAAAGAGTGCGGTTTGAAAGCGGTAAAGAATTACAAGTGGACAGCATTGTTTTAGGTATAGGTGCTGTGCCGGATACAAAACTGGCGGTTAATACGGGTTTGGATTTGGGCAGGGGTAAAGGTATATGGACAGACGAATATATGCGCACTTCTGATTTTAATATTTTTGCAGTTGGGGATTGTGCGGGCAAAAGAGATTTTTATACGCGAAGAAATACCGCTGTTATGCTTGCCTCAACCGCTACTGCTGAAGCGAGGGTTGCGGGCGCGAATCTTTATCAATTAAAGGTTGTCCGCGAAAATAAAGGGACAATTGCAATTTACTCTACTTATGTGGATGGCCTGGTTTTGGGTTCGGCAGGGCTTACAGAAACAAGCGCCAAGAACGAAGGATTTGAGATTATTACAGGAAATACGGAGGGTATGGATAAACATCCGAAAGCCTTACCCGGAGCAAATAAAATAAAAGTGAAGCTGATTTTTTCCAAGCAGTCAGGGATACTTATGGGCGGACAGGTTTCAGGAGGTATATCGGCAGGCGAGATAATTAACATAATCGGCATGGCTATACAGCAAAGAGTTTCTGTAACGGAATTGGAAACATTGCAAATGGCAACCCATCCGTATCTTACAAGTGCGCCCACGATGTATCCTATTGTGATAGCAGCCCAGGATGCATTGAGGAAAATGTTCATGCATTAGCGGTTTAAAAATGAAAAAAATAGAAATTAGACCCATTGGGCTTATCCATACTTCTTATAAAAAATTAAAGGATATCCCTTTTCAGGGGTATAAATCTAATAAGAAAGGAAAGATAAGGGTATTCAGGAAATATGAAAAAGGGATAAAAGATGTTCAATATTTTTCGCATTTGATAATACTTTATTACTTTCACAAGGCGAATTATGTCAAGATGACGGCAAAACCTTTTTTGGGTGATAAACCAAAAGGTATTTTTGCCATCCGAGGTCCGTGGAGACCTAATCACATAGGGCTTACAATTGTAAGATTATTAAATATCAAAAGAAATATTTTGACGGTTAGCGGTATAGATATGCTTGATGGTACTCCCCTTTTGGATATAAAACCATATGTGCCAGAATTTGATATAAGAAAAAATGTTAGGATAGGATGGTTGAAAGGCAAAATATAAATGTTAAGGCAAATAGTTGTTATCAGCGGGAAAGGTGGAACAGGAAAGACAGTTTTAACCGCTTCCTTTGCCACATTGGCAAAAAACAAGGTCATGGTGGATTGTGATGTTGATGCTGCTGATCTATACCTTCTTCTCCATCCTAAAATTTTGGAAAAGCATGATTTTATCGGGGGAAAAACTGCCTCACTCAATATAGATAAGTGTGTTCAGTGTAATGAATGTGTTAAAGTGTGCCGGTTTGATGCTATTAAGAAAAATGGAAAAACGGTTATTATAGATCCGATTTCTTGTGAAGGCTGTGGATTATGCAGTTATGTGTGTCCTGCTTCAGCGATCCGCATGGAAGAGAACATATCAGGTAAATGGTTTATTTCTGATACAAAATATGGCCCTTTTGTGCATGCAAAGTTAGGAATTGCTGAAGATAATTCTGGGAAACTCGTTGCAAAAATAAGGCAGGAAGCTAAGAATATCGCTGAAAAAGAGCATTTGGATTATATAATTATCGATGGGCCTCCGGGCATTGGGTGTCCTGTGATCGCGTCTTTATCAGGGGTTAATTGTGCTCTGATAGTAACTGAACCTACGCTTTCAGGCATGCATGATGCTGAAAGGGTTATGGAAGTTGTGAGGCATTTTAAGATACCAGTTAAACTGGTTATAAATAAATATGACCTTAATATTTCTTTGACTGAGCAGATAGAAGCATTTTGTAAAGAAAAGAAAGTCCCTGTTATCGGAAAAATAGGATTTGATAAAGCTGTGGTGGAATCAATTGTTCGTGGAAAAACCGTAGTAGAATATGCTGATGGCGGCATAAAAAATGAAATCATAAAAATTTGGGAAACAATACAATCATGAATCATATACTCAAAAACATTCATAATGATACTCATATTTTAAAATATTTTTCTTCTTTTATTACCGTTTCTAACGGTAAGGTGGTGCACATTACGGAACCATCGCTTTCTTATTGCCCGCTGGCAAGTCATTTGCATGCAGATTTTAAAAAGATAAAGGCCGCAGGCAGTAGAACAATAAAACAGGCTATCAGAAAAACAATAGAATCCAAGATAAAAAAATACGGTTTTTTTACAGACAACAGGAAATTTACATGCAATGATATTTGTGTTCCTTACGGCGCATCAGAAATGATGATGTTTGCATTACGAAAGCGGAAGATAAGTGCTGCAGTTGTTGTGTGTGACGGTGCAGGAACAGTAATTGTTAATAAACCTGAGATTGTCCAGGGTATAGGCGCCAGAATGAACAGTTTGGTATTTACGTCTCCAATAAAAGAAACAATCGAAAAACTGAAACAACTGAAATGCCGAATTGTATCTGATGATGCTTGGATTGATCAGGTTCAGGGTGTTCGGGAAGCCGCAGAAAAAAGATATAAAACCATAGCCGTAACGATAAATGGACATTCCTCTGATTGTCTGAAAGAGATCAGAAAAATAGAATCAAAATACGGTATTTCAGTGACTATTCTGGTTGTATGCACTACGGGTGTAGATGAACATAATGTTAGTTTGATACGCAGATATGCTGATATTGTGTGGAGTTGCGCTTCTATGGAGATCCGTAAGAAAATAGGTTCCCGGGCAATATTGCAGCTTTCAAAACAAATACCCGTGTTTATTTTGACCAAAAAAGGTATTGATTTTGTATCAGCTTATACAAAAAATTCTAAGTTTATTAAAAATTTAGATATTAAAAAGCAATATCTTGTATCAGGTGATAAGGGCATTAAGCGTATAAATATAGGTAACTTTAGCGTATTTATCAGTGAAGCATATTTGCCTGTTGCCGGTGGCCGCATACCTGCCTGAAGGGATATCCGAATGCGTAAAAGCAAGAAAAAAACAAAAAATACTTTTTTGGGAGGGTATCCCGGAACAATTCTGGAACTGATGAATGATCCCGAATATTTCGGCAGGATGAATGATCCGACAAGTTCAGCTTATCTTAAAGGTATTTGCGGCGATGAAATAGAATTTTATCTTGTCATCGAGGACAATACGATCAATTACGCAATGTATTATACAGAGGGCTGTAGATCCACAAAAGCCTGCGGCGCCATGGCTGCGTATTTGGCAAAAAGCAAAAGCATTGATGAAGCATTGTCAATATCCGCAGGCAAAATAATTGAAAGCGTAAAAGATCTTCCGGGTTTTGATCTTCACTGTTCGATATTGGCGGTAAGCGCTTTGTACCGCGCCATAGCGGACTACCTTTTAAAGTTATAGGAGAAATTATTATATGGCAGATGATAACAAAAAAGAATTGTTCGAGCTTCAACGCAGAATAAAAGAAAATATGTCCAGGATCAAAAATAAATTTATAGTCATAAGCGGAAAAGGCGGAGTTGGCAAAACATCCATAGCCGTTAATTTGGCTTATGGTTTGGCGTTGAAAGGGTATTTTACAGGTATTATGGATACCGATATTCACGGGCCGAACATAGCAAAAATGCTGGGGGTCGAAGGGCAGCAATTTACTTG
>Ga0265297_10010240_pt1 | contig 11847 bp, 11 predicted proteins | sample Munlanlwell13791_FD_192502 | JGI IMG/M metagenome (GOLD analysis project Ga0265297, IMG submission 192502) | Leachate microbial communities from a municipal landfill in Southern Ontario, Canada - Leachate well 137-91 | ecosystem: Engineered > Solid waste > Landfill > Unclassified | place...
CCTTCATCTATATATGACGTAGTGGACGGCAAGGTGTTAAGAGGGAAGCTGGATATTTAATCAGACAAATTTGATCGCAAGTATTCCTGCAAGACTTAATGTAACAAGCAGGTCTGCTATTACTATTCCCATGGCATTACAAAACAGCGCTTTCCAGAAGTTCATTCCGAAGATGAAAGCTATCAGACAACCGGTCCATGCGCCTGTGCCGGGCAGAGGTATCGCCACAAAGGTAATTAAAAAAGGCGCGCCCCATTTATCTATGGCTGAGTGATGCTTGGTTCGTGTTTGTTCGAATAGTTTTGTAAGGAATTTATTAAAGAACTTTGAATGTTTCATTAAAAACTTTGATACAGGGTCCAGAAACCACAAAATAAAGAAACAGGGGAGCAGGTTGCCCAGAAACGCCCATATAAAGGTAGTCTCCGGTGGAAGACCCAAAGCGAATCCAAGAGGTATTGCTCCTCTAAGTTCTATTACAGGCACCATTGCTAATAAAAAAACTATCAGATATGCCGGCATGTTCAAAAGTTTTATCCTTAATTTTTAAACAACTAACGTTTTTGTTATATCACAGAGGTTTGATATTGCCAACAACAAGTATAGTACAAAAAAATTATGCAATATATAGGTGTTCGTTCAATATGATTTTGTAATCCAAAGTTTTGTTTTAAATAAAGCTAAAAGCCGATCCCTTGATTCATCCTTGAACACAAAACATGCATTGGTTTTTGTATATTTGTTGACTTAAAACCTTAAAATCCTTAAGTTATAGTCGTGTTCAAGTGATCAAAAAAGTTATACACATTTTGTGCACAAGTTTTGAACAGAAGAAGAGATAACGATCTAAGAATGGCGCTAAACGAAACGAAATATGGACATGAGCCGGTGCTGTTAACCACTGTTGATAAGTACTCGGGACTCTCAAAAGGGAACATAGCAATAGATTGCACACTCGGACTTGGCGGGCACTCGGAATTGTTCCTAAAACAGATCGGTGAAAAAGGAACATTGGTTGCATTTGAACAGGACGAAAATAATTTAAAAATTGCAAGAAAACGCCTTAATAAAAACAAAAACAAAATCTATTTCTTTCACGATAATTTTGTTCTTTTAAAATCCAGGATAGATGAAATCGGCCTAAAAGGGGCCGATATGATTTTTTTTGACCTTGGACTCGCTTCAACTCACGTTGACGCGCCAGAGCGAGGATTTTCGTTCTCACACGACGGTCCGCTTGATATGCGCTTTGATACGCGCAATCGTTTGACCGCGGAAGAAGTCCTCCGAAAATATTCCGAAAAGAGGCTTGAAGAAATTTTTAAATTATACGGCGAGGAGAGGTTTGCAAAAAAATATGCTCATATAATTAAGAGAGCACTTCCGATTACAACAACAAAACAACTCGCGGATTTAATTCAAAGATTTGCACCAAGACAAAAGAATTTTTATAGCAAGAAAAAGCCGATTCACCCTGCTACAAGAATCTTTCAGGCGCTCCGAATAGAAGTTAATAAAGAACTCGATGTGCTGGAAGACGCACTGCACCAGGCTATTCAGGTACTAAATAAAGGCGGAAGACTGATTGTTATCTCATATCATTCCCTTGAAGACAGAATTGTAAAGAACGTACTGAGAGATGCGACAAAGGACTGCGTATGTCCTCCCGAAGTCCCAAAATGTATATGTAATCACAAACCCGAACTAACTATCCTGACAAAAAAACCGCTTCAGCCGGACGAAGCTGAAATACATAACAATCCAAGATCGCGCAGTGCAAAAATGCGCATCGCGGAAAAACTCTAAACAAAGCTATAAGCACCTTTATTAATAACAATCCGAAATGTCACAAGTAATGCTCACACACAATTCCATAAACTATAGAAGACGTCATTCTTCTTTTAACGCAGGACAACTGAAAACATTTTTCATGATTGTCGGAATGGGAATAACTATAAGTTTTTTGAGCGTGATGATGCTTGTACATTTCAATCAGGTTTCTACAAGGGGCTACACAATTAAATATCTTGAAGTTCAAAGACAAGAGCTTGTTGAACAGAACGAAATAATACAGAAAGATTTACTTGAGAAAAAAGCTTTGTCGGTACTGGCTGCCACCGATAAAGCAAATTCAATGGTCAAACCGGGCAGCGTTGCTTACGTCTCGGGTTATTCGGCAATTGCATCAAAGTAATTATTGTCCGAATTCAAATATTGGGTTGCTAAGGTTGGGAAAACAAAAATCTCTCTCTCATAGGCTTTCGAAAGAGGGATTTTTGTGAATAATGATTTGAAGTCTTATTTTGATCCTTTTATACCATCTGCATCAAGTCTTTTAGCTATTTCATTCATCAATTTATCATGATTATCGAGTCTTGATTCTTGGATTTCATTGGTTTTCCTTTCGTTTGCTAAACCTGTTAAACATAGTGCATGAGGATTGGTTGCAGCAGCTGTTTTAGAAGGGACTACAGGCGTAGATACAGGTGCTTGTTTTTCAGGTTTTGAGTTTTCTAATAGTAGATAACGAATTTTTTGTATTTCTTCACTAACCATGTGTTGTTTTGCTCCCATTATGCTTAGATTTTCTCCCATTTTGTTTAGAAGAGCTTTTTGATCTGCATTTACTTTCTCAAGATTTTTTAATCTTTGAGAGTCCTGATTGTTTCCGCATGCGCCAAGCGTCAGTGCGCTTGCAGCAATCATAATTGCGTTTCCGATTTTGCCTGATGGTGATCTTTTTGAACGTTCCATAGGGTTGGAGGTATTAATAATAAGCATATATTAAATCATATTTAATTAGATGCGTCAAGTATAGTTATATTTTATATCATTTTTACTTACGCTAGGGGTCTTTGTTTTTATAGTTGTTATTGGCTTTAATCATTGAAAAAAGCCGTTTTTTGCTGTATAATAAAAAGAATATTTAATGTAAATATATATGAAAAAGTCTATAAAAATTAAAATCGTCAAAACTATACTTGAAGAGAAATTAAATATTAAGAATAAAGAGCTGATTTTGTTAAATGCGGTTCAGAAGGAAATTAAAAAAGTTCAAACTAAAAGAAATTTAAAGGAAGAATCAAAAATACTGGAAGAATTAGAGAAAAAATTAAATGAAGATAATTGATAAATATGGAAAATAAAGACATACAACAAAAAGTAGCACAGTTCGACACCAAGATTTTTTATTCAATAGATAAAGCTGTTGATGAAAGGATAAAAGGTGTAAATGAGCTAAATAAATCGAGAGAGGATTTAAAAATTAAAGAATCGCAGGTTGTTTTGATAAAAGAAGATTTGGTAAAGCAGTTTAAAGGAAAAACCTCAGATCTTGCCATTACCGATCTGGAAAAGGAAGAAATTTTTAAAAATCTTCCTAAAGCAATATTAAGGGACTTGGGAATAGTATCTTCGCATGATTTGATGAAATTTTTGGGGATATCAACTATTCCCGAGCAGAAAAAATTTGAAAATTTTATGAATTTATCAAAAAGTGATCCCATAATGTTTTTTAATAATATGTTCGAATTTAAAGATGAACCCTGGGCTGAAGGCCTTATTATGAAGTGTTGTCTGGGAAATGAAAGGAATATACGTGATTTTATGGTGGATTGCGCCCAGATAATAGATAAACCATGGGCTTTTAGTCTTATTCTTACGTTTACTTTGTTAGATTCCGGTGCAGAAGAAGTCGTGCAGAATTTTAAAGAATATCAAAATGCGAAGTGGGCAGATAAAATATTGTTGTCTGCATGGCTTGTTAATGGAGCAACCGCAGAAATGACTTTAATGAAATTCGAAAATTATAAAAACCGTCCAATTGCTCAAAAATTAGTAAGTATGATTGTAGGGGTTCATCCTGATCTTGCTTTTGTATATCATTTAAAATTCAAAAATTTTCCATGGTGGAAAAATTTGTTTTTATCAGCATGTGAAAGGGCCCCTCAAGATTTAGTTCAATCATTAGGATTTCTTGATTTTGGTAAAAATTTGGATCCTGAATTTGTTGAAATGCTTGTTCCTTACATAATTAAAGCTTCCGATAAATTAAAATTTAGTTTTTTTCTCAGATATAATAGTAACAATAGATTTTTTATTGAGTCTTTTTTTGAACGAAATAAGAATAAAGAGAAAATTTTAAAACTATTTGATGAAAAGAATAAACAGGCTGTAGAAATTGAGGAAATTTTAAACGGCAAAAATTTTCAAAAATTAACTATTGAAAACAACAAAAAAGAATTATTGTGGGACGAAAAATTGAATCTGGAGAAAGAACTTAAAGCGCTTAAAAAAGCCCAAAAAGACAATAAGAATACAATTGATAATAAAAAAACAACATTATTAATAACAAAAATTAATAAAATCGATTCAGATCTGGATGAATTTAGAGCAAGAGGTATATCAGAAAGGCAAGTCATTGAAAGAAGAATTAAATTACATGAAGATCCCGGATTGGAAAAAATACTTTATATTCATGAAGACTGGATAGTGCCAAAACCGGAAACAAAGAGAGCCTTAATAAAATTTATGGCAATGATTTCCCGTAATCTGTATTTTCAAAATAAAGAAGTAAATAAAGAAAACGTTACAGAAGAATATAAACAAATTCTTCAACAAAGGGAAAAAGATACACAGATTGCGCTTTTTGAAGATAGAAATGTAGTTCTTGCCGCACATAATGAAAAAATTAATGGAAAAGATCGTTTTGGTAAGCCTCTGCTTGTAATAGCACTTAGAATGCAGGGAGCAAATTTATCCTCGGATAATGTTATAAAACCAAAGGATGACCTTGAATCCTTAAAGAAAGCTAAAAATTTGATATTATGGAAAATTATAAATACACCTCCGCCTTTTACGATCATTTTTGATGGTCATGGCGCACCAGATGCCGTATTTCTGTCTAACGGACAAATTAAAGCGGGAAATCCTGTGGAAACTGAAAATACCATAAAGCTTACATCTTTAGAAATTTCGGAAGCTTTAAAAAAGAGGTATTTAAAATTGATGAATAATCCGGCAAATTTACGTATTGAACTTGAAAAACCGCCAATTTTTATTTTTGCTTCCTGCAACAGCAGTACATTATTAAGAAATATTTATAAAAGAATTAAAACTATCAGAACAAAAATAATTTCTCTTGGAATGGCTGAATATAACCAATATGGTTTTAGCGAGTTGAGTTCAAAATATGGGAGTTGGTTTTTTGAAAAGGTACTAAATTTAGGCGAATTTGGTAAAACAACAACATTAGGTACAGTAATGGAAAATGAACATAAGGATGTATCTACACCTTCTTTATATATTCGTTCGGAATCCGGGGGAATCAAACAGGTAGCTGAAAGAAAGCAAAGAAAAGCTCATAAAGATTCAGGAAATAAGGTTGTTTAGCGATTACGGTCATTGAGTATTTAAATCATTGTTTTTCAGTGCTTTTTCCGCTATATTTTGTCAGGTTTTTTTTTCAAAATTTTAACCTAATAAAATGTCTTCACTTGTTCCTTTTTCAAAGGGAGTTAACCCTAATGCAAGGGTTTTTAAAAACGGTTATATGCTGCTAAATCTTAATGATATGCTAAAGGTTGCAGACCAGCACGGTTTTGGCGTTCCGGCGTGTAATGCTCGTTCAAAACCTATTGTTGAGGCCACCCTGGATGCGGCGTGGGAAATGAAGTCTCCCATTATTATTGAAATTGCCGAGAGCGAGGTGGGTTACACCAATATGCAGCCCGACAAACTTTCCGACCTTGTTCATAACGGAATTGAAGAAAGAATTGCGAAATTTGGCTACAGTGTCCCGGTTTGTCTTCATCATGACCATATTCAGAAGGATGTGGACGGTTGCGTTGAACGAAGTATTAATGCGGGTTTTTCATCATGCGAGGTTGATCTTTCTAAATTGCCGATTGATGAAAATATAAAAAAATGCAAAGAAGTAGCGGCAAAGCTTCATCCGCTCGGTATGTCTCTGGAGGTTGAAGAAGGTGAGATTGGTTCGGCTGAAGCTCTTGCCGATCCGGATGTAGAAAAAAATATTGATAAATATTATACAAAAACCGAAGATGCAATTAAACTTGCCGAAGCTGTTAAACCTGATGCACTCGCCTTTTTTGTCGGCAACGGCCATGGAGTTTATTTAAAAGCTCCTATTATCGGTTTTTACAGAATTAAGGAAATCTGCGATGAAATAAGGAAGCTGGGTGTGTTCGGGGTTCTTCACGGTGGAACCGGAATTTCACCTGATATGTTTAAGAAGGCTATTGAAGCCGGAGCAAGAAAATTCAATTACGCCACCGCACTTTCAAACATATGGTACAAATATTTCCCGGACAATCTTCTTGAAGCGATGGAGAAAACCGCACAGGAAAAAGAAAAACCACTCAGAAAGGTTCAGAATTTATTTGAAGATGAAATTAACAAACTCGATCACGAGGAAGCCAAGGCGGAGATTATCGAACATTTAAAATATATGTTCACACAGGCTTTTTTATGCGACGGAAAGTCGGACTTATATATTTAATTATTATAAATGATTAATTTAGACAATCATCTGCACGGAGCAAAAATCGATCATAATTTAAGGCATCTTATCTGCACAATCGCACGAACTGCAAAGTATATTCACAACGCAATGCAGACCGGAGATCTGGGCCTTGCAGGCACCAGCAATATGTACGGCGAATCTCAGCTTTCACTTGATGTTCTTTCGAATCAGATTTTTGTAAAAGAACTTCAGGACAGCCACTACACAACGGTTCTTGCATCGGAAGAAATGGATGAAATAGTTGAAACTCCCGATGAATTAAAAGGTGATTATGCCGTTGTATTTGATCCTCTGGACGGTTCTTCTTTGGTTAATGCAAATCTTGCCATAGGCAGTATTTTTGGCATATACAAAGGAGAAAAACTGCTCGGTTTAACGGGCGATGACATGGTCGGATCTTTATATGTTATTTACGGTCCGCGCGTTACTCTTGTTTATTCGGTCGGCAAAGGTGTGCATGAATTTATTTTAAATGCCGTTGGAGAATTTGTTTTATCAAAGGAAAACATAAAAGTAGATGAAGATGCGAAAAATTTTGCACCGGGCAATTTAAGAGCTGCAAAAGAAGATAAAAAATATATGGAATTAATGGAGTACTGGATTAAAAATGATTTTACATTACGTTATTCCGGAGGAATGGTTCCGGATATAAATCATATATTTATGAAATCTCAGGGCATTTTTTCTTACCCCAAACATAAAGACGCCCCAAAAGGAAAGCTCAGACTTCTTTTCGAATGCAATCCGATGGCTTATTTAATGGAAAAAGCCGGAGGACGCGCTTCGGATGGACAAAAGCGCATCCTGGATATTAAAATTGAAGCTCTGGACCAGAGAACCCCTATTTTCATCGGTTCGGAGAATGCAGTAAAAAAGTGCGAAAGTTTAATGAAATAATTTTGTAAGGAAACCGTATAAAGATTGTTAAACACTTTGTATGAAGGAAGAAACCGCTAAGCTCACCGACGGGCAGATTGAGGAACTTGTTATTAAAAGTCAGAAAGGCGACTCTGATGCTTTTTCAAAGCTTTATGACGCGTTTTTTGCTCCAATGTACAGATATATTTTTTATAAAGTGAACCGCAGCGAGGCTGATGATATACTTGAGGTTTTGTTTTTAAAGGCATGGGAAAATATTAAGAGTTATAAAAAGAGAAAAAATGTTACTTTTAAATCGTGGCTTTTTAGAATTGCACATAATCTTGTTGTGGATCATTACAGGCTTTCAAGAACACATCAGGAGCTTGATCCGCGGCTCCCAGATACAAAAAGGGATATAGATCCGCTTGACCGAACCGCCAGGTCTTTAAACAATGAAACTTTAAAAGCGGCTTTGTCCAAATTAAAGAAAAAATACCGCGATATAATTGTATTAAAGTTTGTTAATGAGCTTTCTAATGATGAAATCGGGTGTATTTTAAAAAAGAGCGAGGGAAGTGTAAGGATTTTACAGTTCCGGGCCCTGCGCGCACTTAAAGACCATTTTGAGGGAATAGGCATAAGCAATTTTGAGTAACAAAATTGCAGTTTCATCGTTATTATACTTGCTAAGGTTTAAGGAAATACCATGAAAAACGAGTTTGAAAAATTAAAAATAGCGCTTTATAACATGAGCAAGCCTTCTTGCGATGCATCTTCGAAAGAACGCATAAAGAAGGCTGTTTTTAGCGGAATAAAAAACAATTTAATTGCCGAAGAAAGCGCTCTGAGAAAAATTCATGCTGCAATAAAAAATTTGGCGCAGAAAGTTGTTCCTTCAGCCGAAACCGCAGCCAGAATTAAAGAAAGAGTATTAACGTTTGTTGAAAAGCATTCAACAGGACCGAGCCTTTTCTGGAAAATTACATGGAATGTTGAAAAAGTGTTTGCAGGTCTTATTCTTTTTACTATGGTTTCAGGAATAACTCTTATGTATATAGTTGATATTCCGGTTACAAAAGCTGCAAAAAGGACTCTTGTTCAGGAAGTTGCGGGGGATGTTAAGATTTTAAGAGGAGATCAGATTTTAAAAGCAACTTCGGGAATGTCACTAAATGAAGGAGATTCAATTGTTACAGGAGACGGAAGCGTTGCCGAAATAAGATATTTTGACGACAGCATTACAAGAATTTCACCGTCATCGCAGATAAAAATTCAGAAATTATTTAAAGATTCAAAATCTTCAACAAAAACACAGATTGATCTGGATCTAATTAACGGCAGAGTATGGTCTCAGGTGGTTAATCTGGTTGATTCCGATGCATCATTTAATGTTAATACACCGGAGCTTCAGACAACCGCGCAGGGAAAAGCCTCATTTGATATAAAGAATATTGAAAATTCAAAAAGGACGGAGGTTTCCGTGTTCAAGAATAAAGTTAAAGTAAGTTTGCCAAAGAGCACAGAGGATAAATCCAAAATGATTCTTGAAGGTTATTCACTTGAGGTAAATAACGAACAACCCGAGATTGAGAAGCTTGTTATTAAACCGGAAATTTCCGAGGAGGAAACATGGGTGAAAGGCAATATAGAGAAGGATAAAGAATATGTCGCACAGGTTACTGCGGAAGTTAAGGAGTCCGGCAGACAGGAAGCCGGAGTTATGCCGGATAATCCTTTGTATACTGCAAAAAAACTTAATGAAGGCACAAAACTTTTGGTTACCGGTGATGAAAATGAAAAAATTAAACTCCAAATAGATAATGCAAAAACACGCTTGCTTGAAGCAAATGCATATTTCGCAGACGGTAAAAAAGAAGAAGGGCAGAAACTTCTTGATGAATTTGATGCGGTTGTTTCGGAAATTTCCGAAACAATAAAATCTTCCGAAGATTTAAAAGCATATGCGCAGAGCCAGTTTGCCGAAGAATCCAAAAAGCTGGCAGTTATACTTCCGGATTCCGATTTATATCCTGCAAAAGAGGCTCTCAGAGACGCCAAGATGCTTCTTGCGATAAATGCCGAAGAACAAAAAGCTGTTGCGTTTGAACATGCATCCGAAAAAATTCTGGAAGCAAAAGATCTTGTTAATGAAAACAAAAATGATATTGCCGTTGCAACACTTGAAAATATTAAAGACGATGTTAAAACCGGCATAGGAGCTTCCGAAGATGCGGCAGACACTCTTGCCACAGCCAAAGTGCTGACGGATACGGTTCAGGATTCAATCGCAGGGGATAATATTAACGATACAAGAAAATTAAATAAAATAGTCACCGAAACCGAGGCCGCTTTAAACACGGAATTTATGCAGGCTGCGGTAACCGAGGAAATTGAAACTCCGATTGTGGATAATATTATGCCGACACCTTCAACAACTCAGATTGAGGTTATTTCCAATCCTGGCGATTCCGATATTGCAGTAATTATCCCAGTAGAGTCAGAAGAGCAAGAATAAGGCCGATCATCGCAAAGATTCCGCCAACGATCCAGAATCGCATAACTACCTGTGTCTCCGGCCATCCGCAGGCTTCGAAGTGGTGATGCAGAGGGGCTATTTTAAATACTTTTCTGTGGAAAAACTTTTTTGAAATAAGCTGAATAATAATTGAAAGCGTTTCGATAACAAAAATAAATCCAATTAAAAGAAGCGGAATAAATGAGTCGGTGAGCATAGCTATAACACCGAGCATCGCCCCCAGAGAAAGCGACCCGGTGTCTCCCATATAGAATTTTGCCGGGGCTATATTGTTCCACAGGAACGCCAGCGTGGCTCCGGTTACAACACCGCAAAGCGCAGCTAAAATAAGCAGACCTTTTGCAAAGGCAATTACACCGAAAGAAGCGAATGCAATCACCAGAAGACCTCCGGCAAGTCCGTCCAGACCGTCCGTAAAATTGACTGCATTTGCGGTTGAAAGAATAACAAGCATAAAAAGAGGAATATAAAGCCACCCTAAAAAGACATCTCCAATACCGGGAATATGGAACTGATCAAATCCAAGTTTAAAGTGAAACCATAGTCCGCCTAGAAGAGCAAATAAGAGGAGCCAGAAAAATTTGGGTTTAATGTTGATTCCTTTCGATTTGCCGAGCCCTTTTATATTAAAGTAATCATCCACCGCCCCGAGCAGTCCCAGAGCAGCCATGGCGGCCAGAGGCAGCCAGGTTTCTTTTCTGTTAATTAAAGAGTGATCGATCCAACCGAATCCTGAAAAAACGCGGCTTAATAATACTGTAAGCAGTGTTGTCCCCCAGATTAAAATTCCTCCCATTGTAAATGTTCCTGATTTTTTAAAATGAAGTGCGTGAAATATAGAAGCTTTTTCGCCGGAAGCATCAACTTCGCGTATTTGTTTTTGAATTTTAAATTTTTTAAGAAGCCCGATAAAAGGTTTTGTAAGCAGAAGAGCCAATATAAAAGCAGTGGCAAATGATATAAAAATTGATGATAAGTGGCGGAGAATTACATTAATATCAAACTGAAAAACCATATATATTGAGTTATTATTACCATTTGAAAGCATTAAACGACCACGAAACCAGAGATTTTGTTTCAGAGAATCTGTCGGGACTGTTTAAAATTACGGTTATTATTTTTCTACCCTGATCATTCTGAGCGATTGATATAAGGCACTGCCCCGCAAGTTCGGTCGTGCCTGTTTTTAAGCCCACAACATTTAAAAAGCTTCCGAGCAGTTCATTCGTTGTTTCAAGTTCATGAGAATGATTGCCATTGGTTGAGGTTATCGTCATTGATTTTATTTTTGCCGCATCGCGTATAAAAGGTTTTCTGTATGCATATCTTGCAAGCAGCGAGAGGTCGTATGCGGTTGAATAGTTTTCTTTTGCATCAAAACCAATGGGGTTCTCAAAATGGGTTGAAGAGAGGCCAAGATCCAGCGCTTTTTGATTCATATTTTCAACAAAGATTTTAACATCGCCGTTTCCGAAATGTTCGGCAATCGCATAAGCCGCATCGTTGCCGGAATGAATCAGAAGAGCAAAAAGAAGATTTTTTAATGTCAATTCTTCGCCCGATAGAAGCCAAACTTTCGATCCTTCGGTGAGAGCGGCTTTTTCCGATACTATAATTGTTTCATCAAGGTTTCCTTCTTCAAGTGCAATAACCGCGGTCATCAATTTTGTTATGCTTGCTATTTGTAGTTTTTTGTCTGAATTCTTTTCGAATAATATTTCTCCGCTTTCAAAGTCTACTATTATGCCGGATTCGGCATCAATTAAAGGAGAAATACTTATGCGTTCTTTTACCGGAAGTACCGAAGCCGGTATGCCGGATTCATAATTTTTTAAAAATTTGCCCTGAGGATCATTAAAAAAAATCTGAGGCTCCGTGCTGCCCAGAGTTATTGCCGCGTAAAGAT
>Ga0265297_10010241_pt1 | contig 11846 bp, 12 predicted proteins | sample Munlanlwell13791_FD_192502 | JGI IMG/M metagenome (GOLD analysis project Ga0265297, IMG submission 192502) | Leachate microbial communities from a municipal landfill in Southern Ontario, Canada - Leachate well 137-91 | ecosystem: Engineered > Solid waste > Landfill > Unclassified | place...
TTTTTTATTTTCTCTCCTAATTTTAATCGAGCATACCATTCTAAAGCCTCTGCTAATTTTATTGCGGTGATCTTAAACTCTTTAGCCATTTCTTTATTGTCGTAATAATTATTTTTTTTAAAATATTCGTCAATTTTAAGTTTTAAATCTCCTAATTTTTCTAAGCATTTTTTAATTCCATCTTTTACTTTTGGCAAATCGTCTTTCTCAAAATAATATTCAAGATAATTAGGTTCTGTTCCAATAACCCCGAAAAAATCAGCATCATTGGAGTTTTGCACGGCGAACATAAATTTTCCCTCTATGTCGCCAGAATAATATCTTCCCATAATTTTTAGATTATAGTGTCTAGTAAAATCCGGTAGCACTGTCTTCGTCTCTATTGCTAGAGCTTACTCCGTTATGGAGAACCTGCGGGCGGTTTTAACCCGTCTCTTCATTGACTAGACACTATAATTTAATAAAATTGGTATTCTTCCCTATCGCTAGAAGTGTTTAACCAGGGGCGAATATTCCCCGACCACCAACTCTTTTAATTACTTACTAAAATAAAACCAACTATCAATAACCCATAAAAGATTATAACCTTACCTAAATTAATAATTTTCTTCATTTGTTAATGTATTAATTTTTAATGTATACGGGGGAGCAAGTTTTTAGGCTACACCCCCCGCACACATAGGAGAGTAAAATAATTTTTTTAGCGTTTAACTTTTTAAATTTTGTTTACTCTAAATTAAATTATTTCACTTTATATCTATAATGATAGCACAGCTAAAAAGATTAGTCAAGCGTTTTAGCTTCTTTTGACTATTCTATGGCTAATATTAAATAAATATTTATATTAACAACTAATAGTTTTATACACATCTTTTTTATTTAACTTCAGATAAATAATAATAATTTTAACAGGTTATCCACAGCTAAATAGTTTGAAAGGTTTTTAATTTTATGCTATCTTTTATTTTATAAACGGCGATAATTTAAAAATATGCTAAAAAACAACCAACAACAAAATATCAGCAAACAACACCTCGTCAGCCAAATTGTCCCGCTTAGCATATACTTCGCCGTTTATGTTTATCGCGGGTTTTTTGTTTTGGCGGGGTTTTGTTTGATGGTATAAATAAAAAATATGAGTGAAAAAAAAGAAAATTTAGATTTGATAAGCGAGGGATATTTTTTGATGTATAAAAAAATAATAAAATCACCAGTGTGGGGCGATCCGCTCATGTTGAAGTTATGGATTTATTGTCTCGTCCGTGCAAATTTTGAAGACAAAAAGATATTTTTTAATGGTCAATTTTTTGATGTAAAAAGGGGGCAATTTATAACCTCTTTTAATCACATTTCCAAGGATTGCGGTTTAACACCTCAACAGACACGCTCCAGAATAAATGCCCTAAAATCAACAAACAAAATAACAGTCAAAACAACAAACAAGTTTTCCTTAATATCACTACCTAATTACGCCTATTATCAAGATAGGCAACAAACAGAACAACAAGCAAAACAACAATCCAGCAACAAACCAGCAACAAACCAGCAACAACAGAGAACTAATATAATTAATAAAACTAATAAAAATAACCTAGGAAAAAAATTTAAAATTTATGAGTTTTTAGATGAAGTGCAAAGAAAAAATTTTGAAGATAAGCCAAGTTGGTTTAAATATAAATTGACAAGCCCAAGTGATTTTGAAGTTATACTTTCAAGCTATTATATTTTTAGCGGATTAGTTTTTGAAAACGAGTGGGATATAAAAAGGCAACTACAAAAAGATTTAAAGACTTACGCACGGAGTTTAGAAGAAATTAGAAAAGTAAAAGACGAATTGTTTTTAAAGACCATGGCAAACCTTAGAAAAAATGGAAGATTATCTTTAGTGAATTGTGCTAGTGCTATAAAATATAAAAACAAAATTGATCGGGAAACTTCTAGTGATTTATCAAAAGAGTTATCAGATAAATTATCAATGCCATTCTAAACAATATCTGTTTTTATTTAAAATTAGATAAAAAATACTTCGCATAATATAGATTAAATAACCCTTTATCTAATAAATATCATTATATTGGCTAATATTAGCCAACACCCCCCCCTCGGTTTTTTCCACATCGCCCTACCCCCTCCCCCCGAAAAAAATCACACACCTCCTCCCAAGATTTTTAAAATTTTTTTAAGGCCCCCTCTATGCAAAATAATAAAAAAATAATTCTTGATTTATGCGGTGGAACTGGCTCTTGGAGTAAGCCATATAAAAATGCCGGTTATAAAGTCTTAAATTTAACCCTTCCAGAATATGACGTTACGAAATGTAAATTTGAAAAAAATGAAATTTTATTTCCACCAACCCTTAATAGTGTTCGCTTCTACACTCGCCATATTAAAATTAAAGACGTTTATGGAATTTTAGCAGCGCCGCCATGCACGGAATTTTCAAAAGCGAAAAGCACTAAGCCTAGAAATTTGGCTGAAGGAATGAAAACAATTCGTGGTTGTATGGAAATTATTTGGCACATCCAGGAAAATGGGAAGCTGCAATTTTGGGCGCTGGAAAATCCGGTTGGATTATTGCGGCGCTTTCTGGGAAATCCGCCTTATAGTTTTAAACAGTGGTGGTTTGGAAATAATCGGAATAAACACACGGATTTATGGGGAAGATTTAATATACCGAAAAGAAAGGTTTTTAATCCACCGGCTGATCTTCAGACTACAAAAGGATATTTTTCAAAAGATGGCAAAGAATTGGCGAATAGAAACGCAAAGTGGTATTCAAATGCAAGAGGTCCGGAAAGAGCAATAACCCCAGAAGGTTTTGCTAAAGAATTTTACAAAGCAAATAAATAAATTTATGGAAAAAAAATATAAAATTTCAATCGATTCTGCTCATGAAAAAAAAGACGAAACTGTTTTTACTATTTTTTATGTTGGTAAAAGCGGTAAATTTGAGTTTAAGAAAATACAAAAATCATCTGAAATTATTGAATTTATTAATAAAAACAAAGGATTTAGCAGCGGAGAGAATGTTTTAACCGAAAAAAAATTAAGTGATTTTATAAAATTGTCATTTGATAAACGATATTAGTTCTAGAGGTATGTTTTTTTTAATGCTAACTATGTTATTTGAGGTTTTAAAGCGGTCTGTCATAAAAGATGCCGGCGATGGGGTCTAATCGCTCTACGGGGCAAATAGAGGCTTATAATTAATTTTAAAATATTATGAAAAATCGAATAGGATTAAAAAGATTTAAAAAAAAGCTGAAAAGAAAAGGAATTATTGAAAGGCGCATTCGTGGATATGGGAGTAAATCTTCTTTGTTTATTAAAAAAATAACCACGAAAAAGAAAAAAGTTAAAAAGGAAGAACCTGGCGCGCGCATGACCGCGCTGACCACAGAAATCCAGCTGCCTAAATTTACAAAAAAAGAAATTATCCGCCCCGGCCTTATTGAGAGAATATTTAATAAAATATTTAAAAAATAAATTTATGAAATTTAAGGAAAAGAATATAAGTTTTCACTATACTAACGATCAAATGGTTAAGGATTTAATTTCATTAATTCCCTTTAAAAATGGAGATAAGGTTTTAGATGCCGGTAGTGGTAAAAATAAAGTTTGGTATAAAAACATTCCTAAAAATTGTAAAAAATATGAATGTGAAATTGAAGATGGAAAAGATTTTTTACTTCATAATAAAAAATATAATTGGATTATCGGAAATCCACCATTTCACCAAGGATGGTTATTCACAGAAAAAGCTAGTAATTTAGCTGAAAATGGTATTGCATTTTTAGGAAATCTTAATTTTTGGAACAGTTGTCTTCCAAACAGATTTGATTATTTAAAAAATAAAGGATTTTATCTTAGTAAAATTCATATAGTTCAAGATAAACGATGGTTTGGACGTTATTATTTTTTGATTTTTGTAAAGAAAAAAAATAAATTTATTAGTTGGAACACTAAAACTTATTAAAAAAATATTGGGGCGTTCAGGTTTCTGGAACCTGACGGCCGTTTAGGTTTTTTTGATTTTTCCCTAACCCCAATTTTTTTATCCTGTGGATAACTTTAAAAAAAATTTAATTGCAAAAATAAAAATATAATTAATTCTTTGTATTTATTGGATAAAAAACATATTTTGTTATTTTTGTAAAAAGGTGGTATTATAAAAATATAATTATGATTCACCCCCCTTCATAATTTTCTCACAAAAAACTTTATTGGTTTTTTGAGAAGATTGCCACAATACGTACTTGCGGCAATCACTCAAACAACTAATCTGATTATTAAGGAGGCATTGTTGCGCAAGTCTCTTTTGTAGTCGCTCACTACGATAGGCTCTGATACGTCAGTAAGTCTTAGTTTGCATTTCTACATATTTCTGGTTCCGACTAGAAAAGAGAGGCTTGTACAATAACGCCTCTTTTTTTATATTTAAAATAATGCCAAAGGAAAAAACAAAAAAAAAAGATAAAGAAACAGAGGTAGCGGAAAAAGGATCGTTCGTTACAATGTTGGAAATTATTGACATGAAGGCCTATAGATTGCAGGGATTGTCTTTGCAAAAAATAGCTGACACAATGGGCAGAAATATACAAACTGTTTCTAAGGCGCTTGCTCTTTTTGAAAAAATATTGCCGGAGCAAGCTGATTTAAAAAATAAAATAATTGAGAGAATAGATGAAATTGCGGAAAGGCACTTGCAAAATGCCGAAATAATATGCCAGGCAGCTGATAACCAGGTAATGAGAAAAATTTATTTAGAAGAAACTACCGCCATGGAAGCTGCAAAAATACGACAAATTTATGGGATTATATTAAATAACGGCCTGGGAATAAAGGATGGAAATATGGAAAATGAAGGTTCAAAAAATCCTAAAATTATAAATTTTATAAATACAATAATTAATATTCAAAATAATCAAAAAGATGATAGACCTGGATCAACAACCAGAATTGAAGAAACAACTGGAAAACATGACGATGGAGGAGAGAAGATTAGCGTTGAGGGAATTGTGCTTTAAAGATTTATTCTTTTTATCAGAATATATTTTAAGAAATAAAGATAGCGAGCCTATAATTTTAAATAGGGAATACCATGGAGGAATTTGCGATTGGTTAATGAATAATAAAAGAAATGATGGAAAAATATTAAGAAGAAGAATGTTAATGGCCCCGCGCGGAACTTTAAAATCAACTGTGGCAAATAGAAATTATGTTATTTGGAGAATAATAAATAATCCGAACATTACAATATTAATTAATTCAGCGACTCTTGATAATTCTAAGAAAAAAATTAGAGCTATCCAAGATGTTTTCGAAAAAAATAAATCTTTTAGATGGTTATTCCCGGAGATAATACCAAATAATTTTAATGAAAAATGGACCCAGACAGAGTTCTGCGTTCCCAGAAATTCATCGGACCCAGAATATACTGTTGAAGCCCAATCTGTTGAGGGAGAACTTACCTCTAGGCATTATGATTTAATTCTTGATGACGATGTGGTTGGGAAAGAAAACTCCTCTACATCAGACCAAATTAAAAAGGTTATTAATTATTATACTCAATCTTTACAACTTTTAAAAAAGCCTAATGGAGAAAGATTAATTATTGGAACACTTTGGGATTATGCCGATTTACATAATCATATCCTTGAAAATTTATATAATCAATACGATATTTTGGTAAGAAGTGTTTGGAAAAATGATAGATATGTTCGAGGAGAGGACGAAAAATACCATTGGATTTCTATAGGAGAAAAAGAACCAGTTTATCCAGAAATGTTAGATATGGAAGCAACAATGGAATTGAGAGATGAAATTATTATGGACCCCCTGCGAGGACGTTCTACTTGGATGGCACAATATGAATTAAAAATTATTGATGATAAAAGCGCGATATTCAGTAGAGCGCAGTCCACTAAGGAAAATTTTTGGTTTACAGACGATGATTTGTATGAAAAAAAATTAGCTTTTTCTCTATCATGTGATCCGGCAGTTTCAGAAGCAAAACAAGCAGATGATGCAGTATTTATTGTCCGGGCAGTAGATGAAGAAGGAGTTTGGTATTTTGTTGAAGTGTTTGGGAAGGTAGGAATGCGCGAGGAAGAAATAGTTGATATGTATATTTATTTCTTACAAAAATATCCTATTGATTTGGCAACAATAGAAACAATTTCTTTTCAAAGAAATATTAAATATGCTTTAGATGCAAAATGCCAGCAAGATAAAATTTGGTTTCCATATTTGAAACTTCCTGCTGGTTATGACCAATCTAGTAAAACAACATCTGATTTAAAAATAAGAGGATTATCAGCTCCATATTCAACCGGTAAATTAAGATTTAAAAAGGGATGTCCGCATACTGAAAAATTATTAGACCAATTATGGAGATTTCCAAAAGCTCCCCATGACGACTATCCTGATGCTGCCGCTCAACATCTTCACTTACCATTAATAGCTTATAAGGTTTATAAATCTAAATTAGAAATTGTTAATAGCGCTTCCCAAGTTGGAAGGTATGGAGAAAAATTAGATAACAATAAATCATTCGGAAAATATATTTAAAATTATGACATTGAAAAAAAATATAAAAATAGAAGTTAAAGATGGTTATTTAGAAAATATTAAAAAACATTTATTTAGATTAACAGAACAACAGCTACGAGATATATTAGATTTTAATTGGTATCCTCGTGCTAATCAGGCACTTAATGAACAAAGAAAGATTTGGGATTATTCTTATCTCGCTTACAAGGGGATAATGATGTGGTCTGAAATAAATAGAAAGCGCCGAGCTAACCAGTTCGGAATTTATGTTAATGTTCCGAGGACATTCATGACTATTCAGGGGATTAGAAGGAACTTTAATATTAGCAAATTAAAAGTTCATTTAGAACCAATACCTGGTATAGTTAGCAGTAAAAGAAAAATAATAGATTCATTTTTAAATTACGATATAAAAAGAGGCGGAACATTTGAACAAATTAAAGATGCTGGATTTTATAAATTATTATATGGAAATGGTTTCATGTATTCATATTTATCTGAAAGAACTGGAAAATATGGAAATATATCCGGAGAAATAGACGAAAAAACTGCCGTTGTTAAAAATACTCTTGATAAAAAAAATACTATAAAATATTTTGGAATGGTTTCTAGGGCCGTTTCTCCTTATAAAGTTTTTCCTGATCCTGACGGGAAAACTCATGATTATAATGATGCTATAAACCAACCTTGCAACTTTACATGCATAAGAGATGTAAAACATATAAATACATTTAGAAGAGATTGGAAGGGAATAATACCAGATAAAATTTTAGATGATGTTAAACCGGGAGGAAAAGACATGACTAATTATGAAGCGGTAAGAGAAACTATAGATTTTCTTTTTAATATGGATGCAATTCGCTATCCAGGGACAGTCGGAGATGTAATTTCAAATTCTAAGGTCGTAAAAGAATATGATAGTAGGGAATATGTAGAGGAAAGAATTTGGATTGGAGAAGATTTTTTAATTGTTCAAGCCGGAGCAGGATTAAAATTTTGTTTAATATCTCCTAACCCAAACCCAAAGAAAATATCAAATTTAGTAAAATTAGATGACGTTAGCATACCCGGAGAATACTGGTCAATGGGAGAACCTTATATAATGCGTTATCAGCAAATTGAAGAAAATAGAATTCATAATTCTGTTTTAGATACTTTACATTTTGCTATTTCTGGAATGGTAGGAATAAATTCGCAATATTTAGAAGACCCATACGATATAGAAATTTATCCTCAAAAAGTATGGAAACTAAAAGGAATGCCTGGAGTTAAAATTGATGAAATGATGCAGACTTTTCAACCAAATTCTAACGGAATAGCGCCTGCTATAAAGTTTATGGAAGAGGTTAAAAAAATAAGCCAATCAACAACATCGATCACGGATTTTGTAACTGGTGCTTCAAAATCATTAGCAGGCACCGCTACTGAATCAAACCAATTATCAGGAGCATCTGATTTGGCTATAGCTGATAAAGTAAAAGAAATGGCCGGCGGAGCCTTAACAAATATTGCAAAGATATTTTTATCTATGTACCCGGTTGCTTATTCTAATGAAGAAATGAAAATTATTTCCGATAAAGTTAAAATACGTTTTGTCGGTAAAAAGGTTGAAAATATGACGGAAAAAGAAATATCTAAAAAATTGGAAGAGGGATATGCTCCAAATGAATTAATATTTTTAAATGATTTAGATATTATAGAGCCAGAATTTTTTACCACGGGAGAAGTTTCTCTTGACAGAAGCGGAAAATTATCTCAATGGATTTCTGCTATAGATTACGCAAAGGGAGTAAATGAGGTTGCTTATGCTACTGGAGATAGAAGAAGATTAGATATTGTTAAAATGGGTTTAATGGGTCTAGAAAATTTCGATGTAATTGGGAATCCAGATGATTTCATGATGGAAGATATGCCAATCAAAACGGATGAAATACAACTTAACGCAGAATTAAATGCACAAAATCAAAATCAAAATAAAAATGTTGTTCAAAATAAGGGAGGAGCGCCAAAAAAAAATAAAATAGCACCTCCTCAATCAGCAGGTTCTAGAATGAGACAAACCGCGCAACCATCTAATACTGGTAAAAACCAATTAAGCCGTAAAAATGTATAAATATGTTAGAAATAAAACAACAAAAAAAAATAGAAAAGGAAAATAAGATTATTGAAGAGGCGGTTTCAGCTGCTAGATTAATAGATTCCCCAGAATTTAAAATTATTTTAAAAAATATAAAAGATATAGAAAAAAAATTTAGATTTCAAGATATATTAGGAATTAAAGATGATGCAATCAAAGACCAAAAAGGAATAGTTTTGGGAATAAATGAGATTCTTAATTATTTTAAAAATGTTAAATTAATATCAGAGAGGCCAAGAAGAGACCCAATAACAGGTCAACCTGAAAAAATGAGAGAATAATATGCCATATGATATAAGACAAATTTCAAAAAATAAGTTTGAAGTTGTTAGTAGAGGTTCTGGGAAAGTAAAGGGAACATTCAAAACAAGGGAAGCTGCCAGACAACAACAGAAAGCCATCTATGCAAGCGAGGCTATTGATTAAAATTTAATAAATAAAAGACTACCCCGATGTCTTAAAAGATGAAAATTGCTTAGCGGCAATAATCTACCCTTTTAATAGTCGGAAGTCTGCAATACTATGCCAGGTGGAAAAAACGAAAACCCTAATGAAGAAGATTCATTAGAATTCGATGACACCGAAAATTATGATGATTTAGATGCTGTCCTAAATGATGATAAGGATGGCGAAGAAGAAGATGAAGAAAAAAACAAAGACAATAAAAAAGAAGAAGATGATTCATCAGAAAAAAACAAAGACAAAAACAAAAAAGACGAAGAAAATGATAATAAATTCTTTAAAAAAGTAGGGAATAGAGAATTTACGTCAGAAGAAGAATATGACAGATTTGTGTTAAATACTTATAACACGAATAGTCAATTCGCCGGGGAAATTAAAAAGCTCGGTGGTGATCCGAGGAAATTGTCAAAGGAACAGATAAAAGATAATAATGACGATAATAAAAATGATAAAGAAGAAAAAAAAGTTTTGTCTGATGAGGAAAATTATTATCGCATTGAGTCTATAAGATTTACTAAACAATTTCCTATCGCAAAAGAATATAAAGAGGAAATGCAAATTCTTATTAGAAAAGGTAGGGCCAATATTGGTGATGAACCAAGTTTTGCATTAGCTCTTGCTAAATCCTTGCGAGCAGACGGAAAACCAATACCTTCTAAACTTATTTCAAAAATAAGGTCTGAAAAAGGTACTGATGAAGAGGAATCTAATTCCCGTACTGCATCAAAAAAAGTTATGAAGTCTGGTGGAAGTAATAGCAACTCTCATGGACAAGAATCTTATTCCCAGGAGGAAAAAGATAGCCTATCCGAATTTGGAGATAAAATTGCTACTGGTTCAATCAGCTCTTTCTAACTTTATAAAAAAATATGCCTACAAATGTAAGAGCTTCTGTAGACACTTTCGGAGTAAATTCTGATGAAATAATCAGAGAAGTGTCTAAACTGTATTTGGCAAAACCAAATCAGTATTCATTGGTTTCATTAGTCCATTCACAGGGAATGGAATTTCAAAAGGAACCAGATAGAGTTAATGTTTCCGGTACTCCGATCGGAGCAGAAATAGTTTATAATCCAAAATTTGAGCAGCACATTGATGAAATTGAAAGCGATGAAGTTACTGTTAATTATTCAGCTGGATATAATTCTTCCGCTACATCTATTGTCGTTTCTGATGGAGCTTTAGTTCCAAAGTATGCGATGATTTATATTCCAAGAACTGGAGAAATAATTAGAGTGTCTTCTGTTTCTAGCAACACTTTAACTGTTACTAGAGGAGAAAGCGGAACAACAGCAGCAGCCTTAGTACACGGAGATACTTTCGTTATTCAATCTCCATCATACGCTGAAAATTCATTGTCTGGAGATGTTCGTTTCCCGCAAACAGCATTCACCTATAACTATACACAGATTATTCGTGAACCATACGGAGAATCAAGAACAAGCCAAGGAACTAAATATTATAACAATGCCCAGGGATATGATAGAAGAAAAGCGGCAGCTTTAGTTTCAATGCTTAGAAAATGGAACGGAACTTTATGGAATGGTGGAAGGTCTATTGATACTACTAACAAATTCAGAAATATGGGTGGTGTTTTGGAATTTATTGATGCTGGTAATGTAATGGATGTAAACCAAAATTTAACTAGAGCCGATTTTAATTATTTCTGTCGTAAATATGCTTTTGCGTATAACAACAACAGAAAAACATTATTTGCAGGTTCTCGTTTATTAGAAAAAGTTGATGGTTGGGCAGAAGAAAAGAATATTCTAAACGATAAGAATGTTCTTAATGAATTTGGTCTAGCTGTAACATCATATCGAACAAGATATGGTATTCTAGATTTAGTATGGGAGCCATACTTTGATAAGATGACTGTTGGAACTACTCCGTTAAACACCTATGGAGTTGTTCTTGATTTATCTTTATTAAAGATTAAATATCTTTCAAGTGGTGTTTTGAAAGCTAATGACGATATTCAGGAAAATGATAGAGATGGCAGAAAGGGTGAATGGTTAATGGAAGCTGGTCTTGCTGTAAATGTACAAAAGGCCCACGCCATTATCCGCGGAGTTTAATTTAGATTTATTTTTAATAAATCTAATGGGGGTATAATAAATTTAATAATGTGCTGGATGTCAGAAACGGCATCCAGCACCTCAAAGATATGGAAATTAATCCAATTTTATCACCAAAGCAATCAGTTTCTAGACATGTAGTCGATGATGCTCCGGTTTCTTTGGTCGTAATGTATGTTGGCGATGAAGCAAGCGCAACTGTCACTGTTGCTAGCGGAGATATTACTTTTAAACATGGTGATGCTGGATCAGAGGCAGTAGATGACACAATCGATTCCGGAGGAGACGATGCTGGTGTTATTGATGTTTCTGACGCTAATGCTAATACATTAGGAGAGGTTGTTGATTTAATAAATGCATCTGCAAACTGGAAAGCATATTTAAAAGATGCTTTGCGCGCTGATGATAGTTCTGGACTTTTGGCACGTTCTGAAACAACTTTAGTCCCGAATGTTACAGAAACTCCATTGTACTCTGACACTTCTACTGATTTAAGATTAAGTATAAGAATTGGTTCTAGGACAAAAATAAATGGCACAGAAGAGCATTCTGCTGCTGAATTATTGAGAGTTATTTCTACGAATACTTATGGTTCCGGAACAAGTTTAGTCCAGGTT
>Ga0265297_10010242_pt1 | contig 11845 bp, 11 predicted proteins | sample Munlanlwell13791_FD_192502 | JGI IMG/M metagenome (GOLD analysis project Ga0265297, IMG submission 192502) | Leachate microbial communities from a municipal landfill in Southern Ontario, Canada - Leachate well 137-91 | ecosystem: Engineered > Solid waste > Landfill > Unclassified | place...
GGCATTGCAGGTCGGGTGCCGTATAAAGGCAGTTTGCTTGCAGTCATCCATCAGTTGCTGGGCGGCATTCGTGCCAGCATGGGTTACACAGGCAGTCAAACCATTTCAATAATGCATGAAAGGGCGCAGTTTGTGCGTGTTACCAGTGCAGGCATGCGGGAAAGCCATGTGCATGATGTAACCATTACTAAGGAAGCGCCTAATTACCGTATCGAATAAGCGCGGACGATTGCCCTATCGTTCCCAGGCTCCGGCCTGGGAATCGACCACAATAAATATCGAGTTCTATCGTGAAACAACAATCCCCCAACATCCATACCCACAAAATCCTTATCCTGGATTTCGGCTCGCAATATACCCAACTCATCGCACGTCGTATCCGTGAAATTGGTGTTTATTGCGAAATTTATTCTTGTGAATGCGATGCTGAACAAGTCAAAAAATTTGCACCCAACGGTATTATCTTATCCGGTGGCCCGGAAACGGTAACCAGCGGCGATACGCCAAGGGCGCCGCAAATTGTTTTCGAACTGGGTGTTCCTGTGCTGGGCATATGCTATGGCTTGCAGACCATGACCGAACAATTGGGCGGCAAGGTTGAAAGTTCCGATCACAGGGAATTCGGCTATGCGCAAATCAGGGCGCGCGGCCATTCAAAATTGCTGACCGGCATCGAGGATCATTTATCTCCGGAAGGCTTTGGTTTGCTGGATGTCTGGATGAGTCACGGTGACCGTGTCGTTGATTTGCCAAAAGGCTTTAATCTGATTGCCAGCTCAGACGGCGCTCCGATTGCTGGGATCGCCAATGAAAACAAGGGCTTCTACGGTTTGCAGTTTCATCCCGAAGTCACCCATACCAAACAAGGCGGGCGGATACTGGCGCGGTTTGTGCTGGAGATTTGCGGCTGTGAAGCCTTGTGGACATCCAGCAATATCATCGAAGACAGCATCCATGCCGTCCGGAATATGGTCGGCACCGATCATGTGGTCTTGGGACTGTCCGGCGGAGTTGATTCGTCGGTTGTTGCTGCACTGCTGCACAAGGCCATTGAAGATCAGTTGACCTGTGTTTTTGTCGATACCGGCCTGCTGCGCCTGCATGAAGGCGATCAGGTGATGGCGACTTTTGCCGAGCACATGGGCGTCAAAGTGATCCGGGTAAATGCCGAGCAGCGCTATCTGGATGCCTTGAGCGGCATCACCGACCCCGAACAAAAACGCAAGATTATCGGCAGCCTGTTTATTGAAATCTTCGATGAGGAAGCAGCGAAAATCACCGATGCAAAATGGCTGGCGCAAGGTACGATTTATCCCGATGTGATTGAATCAGCCGGTTCCAAAAGCGGAAAAGCGCATTTGATCAAATCGCATCACAATGTCGGTGGCTTGCCGGAAAATATGCTTTTGAAACTGGTTGAACCGCTGCGTGAGTTGTTCAAGGACGAAGTCAGAAAGCTGGGCGTAGAGTTAGGTCTGCCTGCGGATATGGTTTATCGCCACCCGTTTCCAGGTCCTGGTTTAGGCGTGAGAATTTTAGGCGAAGTGAAAAAAGAATTCGCTGATTTATTGCGTCAGGCCGATGCTATTTTCATTGAAGAGCTGTATCGTCATGATCTTTACGATAAAGTCAGCCAGGCCTTTGCAGTATTTCTACCGGTCAAGTCGGTCGGTGTGATGGGCGATGGCCGCCGCTATGATTATGTGATTGCCATTCGCGCCGTCGAAACTATCGATTTCATGACCGCCCGCTGGGCGCATTTGCCGTATGAGTTTCTGGATTTGATTTCCCGTCGCATTATCAATGAAGTCCCCGGCATTTCCCGTGTTGCTTACGACATAAGCGGCAAGCCCCCCGCAACTATTGAATGGGAATAAGCCCCGAGACGGATGAAGCATGGATGCGCTATGCGATCAGGCTGGCGCAACGGGCTGAGCAGCAGGGCGAGGTCCCGGTCGGTGCTATCGTGGTTAGAGACAATCAATGTATAGCGGAAGGCTGGAATATCCCGATTATTAGCCATGATCCGACCGCCCACGCCGAAGTGGTTGCAATGCGAGGTGCTGGTGTGGTCATGGAAAATTACCGGCTGACTGATGCGACCTTGTACGTGACCTTGGAGCCATGTGTGATGTGCATTGGCGCCATGAGCCATGCACGAATTAAGCGGCTGGTATTCGGCGCGTATGATCCCAAACGGGGGGCAGTGTGCAATGCGTTGAGCCTGACTGATGCGGGTTTTTTAAATCACCGGATCAGCTGGGACGGCGGCGTGCTGGAAACGGAATGCTCGGAAATGTTGAGGGATTTTTTTAAAGCCAGGCGCTGAAATTAATTTTAAAGCACCGCTGGATCAATGGTTAGAGCGGGTTTTTCGCTATCTACGTCTATCACATTTTTCTTTTTCTGGTTTTCTTCTGTTAATCAGACTAATAAATCGTAATAACTGCGAATGTTTTCTACAAATTGAACAGGTTCCTTGCCGTGTTGAGTCGTTTTATGCCATTTCTCCTGGGTGAGCAAGGGTAATCGCTGTTTGATATCCAGTCACCTGTCCGGATTTCCTTTCTGTTTTTGAGTCAAAACACTGCCGTCTTAGAATTTCATCAAAGGTATTAAACTTTACTTTGAAGCCCAACTAGTCGGCGAAAAGCAGAATCAGATCTGCTCCAAGCCGGTATGACCTCCGGGGGGGGCTTCATAATGGGTCGTTAGGCTATTCAAGTTAATACGTGTAAAGTCCCCGTACGTTTAATCTGCTCCAGTTTGTTTTGCGAATGTTAAGCTATATCGTAAGTTATAGGTGTAGCGGTAAAAATACAACCTTTAATCAGTCTGGGTAATCGAATCAAGATTGCCGATATTGTTTGTATGTGTTGATCAATGTATTGGTTGAACAATCGTGGCTGCTGATGATTTCATCATTTTGAAGTTCCGGCAGTATGACATTGGCCAATATTTTTCCCAGTTGCACTCCCATCTGGTCAAATGAGTTGATGTTCCATATGATGCCCTGAACAAAGATTTTATGTTCATAAAATGCAATGAGTGATCCCAGGGTTTTTGGCGTCAGTTTTTTGAATAGAAAAGCATTGGACGGTCTGTCGCCTTCAAACACTTTGGAGGCGATCAAGACATGATCGGCCTGCTCGGCGGGTGACAGTTCGCGTTTAACTTCCTCGGCGGTTTTGCCTTTCATCAAGGCTTCCGGTTGAGCGAGAAAGTTTGAAATTAAAATGTCGTGATGTTCTGGTAGATGGTAGTGGCTGTTTGCCGCGGCCAGAAAATCGCAGGGAATAAGTTTAGTGCCCTGATGCATAAGTTGATAAAAAGCATGCTGTCCATTAGTGCCGGGTTGTCCCCAGATAATCTGGCCAGTGCTGTAATCTACTTTTTCACCATTAATATCAACGCTTTTGCCATTACTCTCCATGTCGCCCTGCTGAAAGTAATCGGCGAAATAACGCATGCACTGGTCGTAAGGCAGCAAGGCATGAGATTCGGCATTAAAAAAATTGTTATACCAGATGCCAAGTAAGCCCATGATTACTGGAATGTTTTTCTCAAAAGGTGTGGCGCGAAAGTATTCGTCGGCCTCGTGTGCGCCTTGTAAGAGTTCTTCAAAATTATCCATACCTATATATAAGGCGATGGATAATCCCATAGCTGACCATAATGAATAACGTCCGCCAACCCAGCTCCAGAATTCAAACATATTGTCGGTATCAATACCGAACTCGGTGACGAGTTGTGCGTTGGTGGAAATGGCAATAAAGTGCTTGGCTATGGCTTGTGGGTCTTTTGCACTGTCTAGCAGCCACTTTTTCGCAGAATTTGCGTTGACTATGGTCTCGTGGGTGATGAATGTTTTAGAGCCAATAAGAAACAATGTCGTGTCTGGGGATAATGGCTTTAATGTTTCAACAAGATCGGTCTGATCAATATTTGAAACAAAGTGAATTTTTAATTTGTCAGTGGCGTAGGGGCTGAGGGCGGTAGAAACCATTTTAGGGCCTAAATCAGAGCCGCCTATGCCAATGTTGACGATATCGGTAATTGCTTTGCCGTTATAGCCTTTCCATTCGCCTGAACGAACGCGATCACAGAAAGTTCTCATCTTGGCGAGGACTGCGTTGATTTTCGGCATGACATCCTGTCCATCAACATAAACAGGATGATTGCTCCTGTTGCGTAAGGCGGTATGCAGGACGGCCCTATGCTCTGTGATGTTGATTTTAGCCCCGGAGAACATGGCTTCAATTTTTGAGTCGAGTTTGGCGTGTTTGGCAAGCTCGATGAGTAAAGGCAGGGTTTGATCCGTTATTCTGTTTTTGGAATAATCAAAAAGAATGTCATTAAACTGAAGAGAGAACTTAGCATTGCGATTTTTATCAGAATTAAAACTTTCACGCAGGGAGTAATTGCGGGTTTCATCATGATGTTTTTGTAAGGCTGTCCAGGCTGTTGAGGTGGTCAAAGATGACATTCGGTGGAGCTCCGTCTGAATAAAATTTAGCTTAAGTCTACGAAAAGCAAAAATAGGATGGCAATTGTACATGAGAGCATCTGCTTTTGCTTGGATAATGCCACATAGGGGCTTGTCTTCCATCAATTCCTTTATTTGGATGGGGCGATGTGCTAGAGTTGTTCAATTGCTATTAGTTAGGTATATAGCAAGGGGCGTTTGTTTTTGATGAGTTCAGGCTACATTAATTGCATTTACATTTTTTCTTATAATAATAATAATTTTTTATCAAAACTGGAAGGTATTATGAACAGTGCACAACTATTAAGAAAGGGTTTCCTGGGGCTGCTGGGATTATTTTTTTCTGCATCGCTATGGGCGCATGGCGGGGCTGCGGGTACTGATACAGATCAATGTAAATTTGAATTGGAACCAACCCATTGGATTCATTACACCGCTTATCAGCCTAAAGCGTTTCCAGCCGAAGATTTTTGCGGCAATATCCCTAATACAGACACGCTGACTCAACTTGTGTTTGATTATCAGGACATGAAATACAGGAATATGGCAGTTGAGTTTGAAGTGACCAAAGAGCCTGAGGGCACTCGCGTCTTTTTTGAAGAAGCTAAAAAACATAAATCGGGCACAGTGATGTTATCGCTGCCAAATGGTGTGCCAGAGCCAGGTAAATATCTGATTCATATTACGTTAGTTCCTGAAGAAGGCAAGGTAGATCAGCGTACACAAGGCAATAGACTGGATGTGCATATGGGCTTTGTCGCAGGAAAAGGCCAGGCTGCGAGTAAAAGTAGCCTGCTACTATATGCATTTTTTGCACTTGCCGGCTTGTATGTGCTGTATCTGTCAAACGCTGGCTTTAAACGCAAAGTGGATGAGGCAATAGCGAAGCTTAAAGGTTAAACGGAATAGAGTTTTTTGGGTGGGTTTGATTGTTGGTGTTATTGAGCACTTATCAGATGGTTAATCGTAAAAAGTTAATAACATTAATTTTATCGAACAACGGAGGAAATTAATAATGGTGAAGTTATTATCGGCTGGGGCACTGATTTTTCTTTTTTCTGCGCCAGTGTTGGCTCAGGAGTATGAAGATCATAATAAGATGCTCATGGATCACGGTGATGGCCATTTAATGGATATGGCCGGTGGTATGGTTATGGGTCAGAATGCTAATACGCTGCCTGGTGGCTGTGATAGTATCTCAGAGACCAAAGAAATTACCGTGCATGCCGGTCATAAATATGCTGAGAAATTTCCAGGTAGAATGTTTGCGTTTGATACTCAGGAGTTTAAGTTCAAGCCATGCACCAAATTGACGGTTCATTTTATCAATGATGATAATATAAGGCATCAATGGATGATGCATGGTTTGCCTAAGTATTTATACCCTAAAGGCATGTTTCATCTGGAAGTGTCAGGCCCTGCAAAAATTTCCGGCACCTTGATTTTGCCTCCTGGCGATAAAACCTATTTGGTGCATTGTGACATTGCCCAGCATATGGAAAAGGGTATGAAAGCGCAGTTGAAGGTGGGGGATGGTGATGGCGATCTGCCCAGTATACCTGGGGTCACAGCTTATGTCGTAGCCGATGATTATACGGGAGATTTGGCAACCGTGATGGCTGAAACTGAAGCGGCGGCAACTGTTGCAACAGCTGCAGCTGCTACTACTCCTACAGCCCCTGCTGCAATAGCGCCGCCAAAAGAAGATGCCGTTATTTCAGGTGTCACCGTGATCGGTTTAGCAATAGGATTGCTTCTTGCGCCATTCTTTGCGGGAAAATTTAAAGATATGAGCGTATCAGAGATGGTCGCTTATGTTTTTGACTTATTGAGGGCGTTGATCGAGGCTTTTGTCAAATTATTGTCTGGCTTGGTAAAGCTGATTGCTTCCAATAAAAACAAGATATTGCCCGGAAAATAATCCTGCCAATATAAAAACCCCTGTGACCCAAGAGAGCACAGGGGTTTTTTTTTGAGAGAAAAAGTGCAAGAGACATTGTTTGAAATAGGCGGGTTGTTTGTAAGCGCATTTATATCATCAACGATTGCTCCCGGTGGTTCAGAAGCGGTTTTGGCTTACATGGTATCGGAAGGACATTATCAGGCTGAACAGTTGATAATCGTTGCAACCGTGGGCAATACCTTAGGTGCTATGACAACATGGGGATTAGGCATGTTAGCGGCTAAAAAATTTCCAGTTGCCACGCTTTTATCAGAAAAAAAACAGAAAGCATTGGACTTGGTAAGAAGAAGAGGGATGTGGACGTTGTTTTTTTCATGGTTGCCGGTAGTCGGGGATGCATTGTGTTTTGCTGGTGGATGGCTAAAGCTCCCATTCATCCGTGCTTGCTTAATCATATTGTTAGGTAAGTTTGGCAGATATGCAGTGATAGCCTGGATGTTTGTATGAGTTCTGGGAAATAGGTTTAGTCAATGCTAAGCAATAATAAGATTGAAAGTATTTTATGAAAAATACTCCTGTTCTTAAGGTCTCAGAAGTTAGTTTCGCGGTTACAAACAATCTCAAATGATATCAATATGAAAGTAAATCTTATAATCAATGACGATCAATCAGCAAGGATTGAAAACATCCTGCTTGGTACAGTTCTGGCGCTTTTCCCATTATTGTATTTGACATTAAGAGGCTGGACTAACACGTTAACTATTATTCTGTTTGGGTTAGCGTTGGTTCATTTTTTTCGTTTACCAAGATCAGAGTGGCAAATCAAAAATATTAGCGGTACTGAGTGGGCCGTCATCGCAGCACTTGCATCAGGATTTTTGGCCATCCTGATCAGTCAATTATTGCGCCAAGACATGTTTGTCAGGTCATATGACGGGCCGTTGCGAATGTTATTGTCAGCGCCGGTTTTTCTGTTGCTGCTGAAGAAAAAGATCGATTTTGTTCAAGTATTTCAGTATATCTGTCCGCTATCTCTGCTGATCCTGGTTGCATCTGTGCATTTGAATCCAGTTCCAATAGACACATGGGGTGGTGGTCGGTTTGGCACTTACTTTGTGGATCCCAATACAATTGGTATAAATACGATGTTATTGGCATTTCTGTGTCTTTTTTCTATTGATGCCGTAAGTAAGGATGGGTTGGCTTTAAGACTTTTGAAATACTCAGGTGTTTTGGCTGGATTTTATCTTGAAATAAAGTCTCAGACGCGGGGCGCGTGGATTGCCGAGCCTTTCATGCTGGCTTTGTGGGCAACCATTCATTGGCAATCAAAAAGCAAAAAGGAGCTATCGAGCGCTATTTTAATCAGTGTTTTAGTGATTTTAGGATTTTATTTCTGTATTGATTTTTTTCATGATCGAGTAAATAGCATTTACCATGAAATTTCTTCGTGGCTAAATAAAACCAATATCGACACTTCGACGGGGCTTAGGTTGTCGATGTGGCAAATATCTTGGGTATTAATTAAGCAAGCCCCATTGTGCGGCTATGGCGATTTAGGGTATCAGTCACAACTGTTAATGCCACAGATTCAATCCGCATTTTCACAGGAAGCTATCTCCACTATGCGGGCCGTTGGACCACACAATGAATACCTTGCTAACATGGTACGATCAGGAATCTTTGGGCTCATTGCTGTTTTGATGCAGTTTTTTGTGCCCGGCGTGGTTTTTATCCGAGGTCTTAAATCTTTGGATCAGAGAATAAAAAGTACCAGCGCCATGGGGCTTTGCCTTGTTATCGGTATGATGATTACCGGCTTGAGTGTGGAAGTGCTAACTCTCAAATATACGAATTCATTTTATGGCTTGATGATTGCTGCTTTGTGCGCCTCTGTGCTGTGGAAGCGTCCTGCTGAAATCTCACGACGAAGCCAAAAAACCAACGATTGTTTTTGCAATTTAAATTTAAAACTTTAAAGAGGTAGTTGTGCTTCGTCATTTTCCACAAGTTAATGTTGCCTATACTCATAGAAAACGGGATTATTTAATAGCGGCTTTTACTTTTTTTTGTGTGGCAGTCTGTTTGATTAGCGATGCGAACGCGAGTTTAGAAAAACAAAATGCCCTTGGTGTTTGTGGCTGGGTGTTTTTGATTGGATGGTTACTTGGAGAAAATAGGGAAATAAGAATGCAGGTTGTCATTGCCGTCATTTTTGCCACTATCGGAGAGCATTTTGCATCGCCTTTTATGGGCGGATACACTTACCGGTTTGAGAACGTGCCAGCCTATGTGCCCCCCGGTCACGGCATGGTTTATCTGACTGCCGTTGCGCTGGGCCGTTCCGGGCTGTTTCTGCGATATGCCAGAGTAATCGCTACCTTTGTGGTGTTGGTATGTGGTGCCTGGTCAATTTGGGGGATTAGCGGTTATGCCGAGCAGGGCGATTCAGTTGGTGCGCTACTTTTTTGTGTTTTTTTGGGCTATCTTTTTAAAGGCCGCTCACCAATGGTTTATCTCGCGGCCTTTTTTATTACCACATGGTTGGAATTAATTGGCACAGCAGTTGGAACCTGGACATGGGCAGCAATAGATCCTGTTCTGGGTTTGCCCCAAGGGAATCCGCCTAGTGGGGTCGCTGCCTGGTATTGTCTGGTTGATGCGGTAGCCATGGGTGGTGCTGCGCCAGTATTGAGAGGAGCGAAGAATGTTCGCGACTGGTTAAAGTCTGGAAAATTGCGGAAAAGTGCATATCAAGGCTCGGGCAATGAATAAGGTAAAATATAAAATCGCGTAGATCGTTTACGCCAGATAATTAAAGTGCCCTCTCGCTATAAACAGGGAGGTAATCAATCATCAAAAAGGAAATATTATGGAACGTCGTGATTTTATTCGCTTAAGTGTAGCAGGAGTTGGGGCCAGTATAGTTGCGCCAGCAATGGTGTTGGCTGACAGTAGCAAACAGGTGGCGGCAAGAGACATTTATTATACAAAAGAAGCCCCCGGTCGCTGGAGTGATAAGGTTACAACGCATGCGCCCAGTATTGAAATAGAAAAAACGGGAGGCAAGATAACTGTAAAAATCGTAACTGCGCATGAAATGAAAGGTTACGAACACTATATTGTTAAGCACGTTTTATTGGATCAAAACTATAAGTTTATAGACGAATACCTCTTTAATCCGACCAAGGATAAGTCAGCAATATCAACATTTACACTGCATGACTACAGTGGCCCGATTTATGCGCTGAGTATGTGCAATAAGCATGATCTCTGGATGAATGGGGCAGAGGTTTAAGGAAGAGTTTTAGGTTATTATTTTGGCGTTGATTTTATTGTAAGCAGATTATTGAATCGCGTTATATTCAATGATCTGCGCAGTAGCCGCCGAAACATAATTCAATCAATGAAAAGCTACCAATCTTTACAGCCAAAGCCAACGAAAATTCTGGTAATCGCAATGCAATACCTCGGTGATGTGTTGCTGACTACGCCTTTATTGCATTCGTTGCGATTGGCTTATCCGGATGCCCAGATGGATGTTTTAGTGTATAGCAATACTGCTGCTATGCTTGAAGGCAATCCAGACATTAGTCATATTATCACCACGCCTAACCATCCTAAGTTGGCTGATTATCGGCAATTATTTAAACAATTATTCAGGCGATATGATCTTGCCATCGTAACGCAGACTGGTGATCGACCCTTTTTGTACGGATTACTCGCAGCGCCATTGCGAATCGCCACAATACCGCCGAAAAATAAAAAAGGCTGGTGGAAACGTTTTTTTACTCAACGATGGATAGAGTTTGATAACGACAATACCCATACTGTTTTGCAGCACTTGAAGTTACTGGATTTGATTGATGTTCCGCGCAGCTTTTCACTGGTTCCGCCGCAAATCGGGAATGTCCATCAGCTAACAGAGCAATTCCCTTTTTTGGCTGACAATTCCGGCTATGCAGTGCTGCACCCGCATCCCCAGTGGACATACAAGCAATGGACTGTAGAGGGTTGGATAGAAATAGGCCATTATCTCAAGGAAATAGGGTTAAAGCTGGTTCTTTCTGGCGGCCCTGCTAAGGAGGAAATTGATTATGTTGCCAACATTCAACGCCAGCTTCCCGAAGATACGATCAATCTGGCGGGCCAGGTTTCGTTGGCGCAGCTGAGTTACATTATTGCTCAGGCAAAATTATATATCGGACCTGATACCGGCATCACTCACTTGGCTGCCGCAACTGGAATTCCGGTAATTGCTCTTTATGGGCCAACCAATCCTGTAAAATGGGCGCCTTGGCCTGTCGATTATTATCAAGATAGAAATCCTTTTCATAAAACAGGCAGTCAGCATGTTAACAATGTCAGCTTGATTCAGGGTAAGGCTGATTGCGTTCCCTGTCATTTGGAAGGGTGCGATAAACATCAGCAAAGCCGAAGTCGATGTCTTGATTTATTGCCACCCCAGCGAGTTAAGGAAGCAGTAAATCAAGCGCTAGAGCATTCAGACCAATTGTAGTGATCGACTGGAAAAGGCATCATGAGAAATTGGCGTCCATGCTTTTAACGCATTAATCCAGTGGAGCTTCAACGATCTAAATCAATAGGGTTAGGTACTGACAATGATGAATCCCTTGGTTAGACATTATGAGAAAACTTAAACAATACCTGCGAAAAACTTGGAGACGCCTGTTAGGGCGATCAGAATTACACGATTCAGATAGACAACAAGCCAAGTTTCGTAAACGTTATCCGAAATATGAGCTTGGTGTCGGCACTTACGGAATGCCTGTGGTGCATGATTTGGATGAGGGCACTACATTACGCATAGGTTCATATTGTTCGATTGCGGGAAATGCTCAAATATTTTTAGGAGGGCAGCATTGTATAAGCTGGGTTAGCAGTTACCCGTTCCCAGAATTTTTTCCTGAAGCCAGGCACATTAAAAATCCATCTGGCAGTCGAGGGGACGTGGTGATTGGTAGTGATGTATGGCTTTGTTCAAACTGTACTATATTGTCTGGTGTTACCATCGGGCATGGTGCCGTCATCGCAAGCGGCGCTGTGATTAGTCGTGATGTAGAGCCTTATGCCGTAATGGCAGGTAATCCGGCACGGAGGGTGCGCTGGCGATTTGATGAGCCAACAAGGTTGGCTTTGCTGGCGTCTTCGTGGTGGGAGTGGCCGGAAGAAGAAATAAGGCAAATTGTCGATAAATTATGCTCGGACAACATAGCCGAATTTATTGATTATGCTCGCTCGCGTAAGGGCAACTAGAATACGAGGCTTGACGGCCGGTATTTTCTTCGTATCTAGGCAATCCAATTCAAATTAAAGATCAACATGAATCGAATAGACTACTCAATCAGTTTCGCTTGTTACAATCAAGTTGAATACACCCGCCAGTGCGTGGATAGCATGATTAAGCACGGAGTTGAGCTTAACCGATTGGTGGT
>Ga0265297_10010243_pt1 | contig 11845 bp, 7 predicted proteins | sample Munlanlwell13791_FD_192502 | JGI IMG/M metagenome (GOLD analysis project Ga0265297, IMG submission 192502) | Leachate microbial communities from a municipal landfill in Southern Ontario, Canada - Leachate well 137-91 | ecosystem: Engineered > Solid waste > Landfill > Unclassified | place...
ATCGGCTATGTGGACACCAAGGGGAATTGGGTGATCAAACCCAAGTACTCCAGAGCGGTGCCTTTCTGTGAGAATCTCGCCGCCGTTGTTGAAGACGGAGTCCATGGCTACATAGACAAGACCGGGAAGATGGTGATCAAGCTGCAGGAAGACTGTGTGCACAATCTGGACTTCTCCGAAGGTCTCGCAGCAGTGAGCTTCGGCAAGGAAAGGAATGAAGTCTATGGCTACGTGGACAGGACTGGGACCATTGTCATTGCCCCGAAATACAGAGAGGCAAGGAGTTTCCAGGAAGGGCTGGCATCGGTCAGCGTAAAGGGGTCAAAGGAGTATGACTTCATAGACAAGACCGGCAAGGTAGTGTTCAGCAAGGTTTTTCACCGGACAATGGGTTTTTCGGAGGGGCTTGTCGGTTGCGGTGACATGGACAAGAAGGTGTCCGACTTCGTGGATGCGAAGGGCAATGTGGTGTTCTCGATCCCGACGGGTGATCCGTCCGGCTTTCACGAGGGACTCTTGGATGTTAACGCCAACGACGAAGCTTACTTCGTTGACAAGACCGGGAAGAGAGTTCTCGGCAAGACTTTTCAGGAGGCTCGCAAGTTTTCCAGCGGGTGCGCAAAGGTGAAGGAGAAGGGCAAGTACGGCTATATTGACTTGAAAGGCGCGTATGTGGTGGAGCCGTGCTTCACAATGGCCTCTGATTTCAGCGATGGCTTTGGCTGTGGAATCGACGGCGACGGTATCAGCGTCGTGTCAGCCAAGGGAATAGTCGCGACAATCAAGGGGCGGAGACTTGGCGCGTTTGACATTCCGTTCTTCTCCTGTGGCCTGGCGTCCTTCAGAGAAGGGGAAACAGCAGTAGTGTTCGACGGCGAGGGCAAAATTGTCTTCGAAGCCAAGCTGGCTGGTCTCTGGATGTTTACGAAGGTGGAATGATGGGCAGCCAGGAGTCGAGGATGCCATTTGATATCAGTTCTGACAGTCACCTCATTGCGAGTGCAAGGATTCCGAGTGAATAGGCTGAAGGGGAACCACCTCAATATACTCATCACCGGCCTGGTGACGTGGTTTCTGGCATGGCTGCTCGCCTGGGCACTGGATAGCTGGGTTCGGTTTCCCGCCAACTCATTGCCTGCTTTCGTCTGGGACGTAGTGATGATTGTCGTGCCTGCTACCGCTGCGGTGCTGGTCGTCAAACCCATCTTTGCACTTCTCGGCTATATCGCCATATTTTACGGTCTGGCAACGGCCTGCGGGTGCTTCGCTTATTCCTGCATTGCAGGGAATTTCGGGCACGCCGCAGCGTTCCTCGCGTTCTTCCTTGTACCTGTTGCGGTGCGATTGCTCGTGGATTGGGCTCTGTCGCCGTTTGTGGAATTCCGCGAGCTGACTGCCGAGGATGGCCTTGCGGGGAGGATGGAGCAGCGGATCAGGAAAATGTTGCGGTCGTGAGCATTGCCGACCGCTGGATGGGGCAAAGGCAGAACCATCCTTAGTCCGCCATCAGGCTCCGAATTCTCTTATTCATCATCTTGCCCTCAGCAGGCGCTGCGAGGGGGGAGTGTTTTGTGTTGTAGAGGTTCTCTCCGCCTCTTTCCGTCTGCTCCAATCCTTCGCGCACTTGACGGTCTTCGGGAGAACGGCTGTTGGGCTGTTCTGCTCAGGGAAAATCTCCCTTCGCGCCTCCGCGTCTGCCGCCGCTGTATGCAGCGGTGGATGACCCTGTGGGTGAGACGGCTGCTTTCTTCTTCCTTTGGCTACGCATGCAACTCTCTCCTATTCTCTCCGCGGCTCCGCGCCTCCGCGTGAGAAGTCCTCTTCCGTTCGACTTGGCTCCCGGCCTAACGGCTCTTCTGTCCCGAGTCCTCCGGCTTTATTATTCTACGTTCGTCTTGCCGTCCGTTGGGGGAAGAATCTTCCCGTAGTATTTCTCCAGACACTCAGGGCAGATGCTATGGCTTAGCATTGCAGCGGTGTTCTTGGCGATGTACTTCTCAAGCCGGTGCCAAACGTCAGTGTCGTCTCGGATCTTGTGGCAATGCATGCAGATCGGCAGGATGCCCTGGAGGGTCTTAATGTGATTGACGGCATCCTCAAGTTCCTTGATCCGCTCAGCCAGAGAGATCTGCAACTCGACGACCCGGGATGCAACTCTCACCCGGGCTCGCAGTTCGGAATGGTCATAGGGTTTGCAGACGTAGTCATTCGCACCTGCCTCCAGGCCGGTGACGATATTCTCCCTTCCTGCCTGGGTCGTAAGGAGAATGATATAGAAAGACTCGCGCGCATTGAGGGTGCGAATCTGCTTACACAGTTCGATTCCGTCCATCCCAGGCATCAGGCGGTCCAGAATGACCAACCTCGGCGCGTCCTGTGCCTGCACTAATTCCCATGCCTGGCTGCCCGTGGCAGCGACGACGACTTCGTAGCCCCATTTAGTCAGCAACGCCTCGAGGAGTCGCCTGCTTGTGGCATCGTCCTCGGCTATCAGTATCCTCATATTCCTCCGTGCCTTACGTTCAAACTCCATTACAGTATACGCGAGAGATTCGGAAAACGAAAACTCCGTCAGCGGCAGGGCCAATTTCACGCCCAAAGCCTGTTGACGGAGTCTTCAAGATAATCCGGAGCCGACCAGAGAGCTTATTGGGGCTTCTTCTGGCTTTCCTCGTACTTTTTCTGGGCTGCTTTCTGCATCTCGTCGTACTTGCTCTTGTATGCATTGCCGAGTTTCATGAACTCGTCAGCCTGTGCATCCATCTCGGCGCTGCGCGCCAGAGCAGCCAGGTACATGTAGCCCTGGTAGCTGTCATAGTACACGGAGTAGTATCCGCTCTCATACGTGGCCGAGAACTTCGTTTCGGATATGTGTTTTACAACGGCCAGTAACTCGTCGAAGAGCCCGTCTTTCCTGCCAAGGGCCACCAGGGCTTTGCCCTTCATGGACATAACGGCGAACTTCGAGTACTGGAACATGCAGTCGTAGTACAGCTTCTTCAGGTCCTCGGCATAGCTCTTGTCGAACGTGGCCCAGAACGGGGCGCTTTCGTCCGCCTTCAGTTCGGCCTCATACGCGGCGAGATACCCGTCCGCGGCCTTTACGGCTGCCTCGTACTCCTTATTCACCAGCAAAGCGTTGACCATTGCCGCCCTGAGGCTCATAAGCGACATCAGTTCGGTGGGGCTGTGTCCCGGCCTGAGGTAGAGGGACTGCAGCTCGGCGAAGAGAGCCTCGTAGGTCTCTACATTCTTATCCTTGAGGTAGCTGTAGAAGATCGGCTGAAGAATGGCCGCTCTTCCCTGCTCCGGAATCAGCGAGGAGCAGAACTTGTAGTATTCGTAGGCCTTCTTCGGATACCCGTAAGCGAGGTACGTGGAGCAGACATAGGCATTCAGCTTTGCGTTCTTGGGAGCGATATCGAGACAATCGGCAATAACCTTCAGCGTGCGCGGCATAGCGACCAGACCCTGGTCACAAGCGCCTGCGCCTCACGTAGGCTGTTGCTTGTCAGCAGTTGCTATCAACTCCGTGGCGCCATCTTTGTCGCCTTTTTTCAGCAATAGCGCTGCTGCGTAGTAGTAGGCCACCGGCTGATTCACGTTCTTCTTGATGAACACCCAGTAAGCAGCCAGCGCTGCATCCGCGTCTCCCGCGTCTTCCATCTGGGTGAGCTTGTAGAACTCGACAACGCCGGGGTTTTTGGCGTTGGGTCCGGTCGGGGCATCCGGGCCCTTCACCAATTCTACTGCTACCACCACTATGGGCGTTATCTTCGCCTCGTCCGCTGTCGCAGCAGGCTGCTGGTCGGTTCCATTTGGCGCTGGCTCGTTGCAGCCCGCGGACAACAGCATCGCAGCCGCTGCCGCCAGCAGAACAAGCACCATGTGCAACCTTGTCTTCATCGCTCCTCCGTTCAGTTATGCACGTCGCGTGTTCCATGCCGCGGAAACCGTTTGACGTGCTATTTTTCTTTCCTGAGTGTAAGCGGCGTTACCGATACTGCATCAAGGGCAAGTTCGTCCTTGGTGTATGCGATCCCAATGAGGCCATGATTGGGAGTATGCAGGCAGAGATTCTGGAAAACGGGCTTGTCGTCGATGTGGAACGTGTAGCACCCGTCGGCCTTGTCCAGTTTCAACTGGTGCTTCTCCCCGGCCACATCCTTGATTATTCCTGAGTAGTACACCGTGTCATAGTAGCACAGCTTCCAAGTGTAGACGCTGTCCTTGCTTTCAAGATGCAACGACACTCCCGAGCAGATATCTCCGTCGCCTGAGCCGTCCAGCGTAATGTACAGGATCGGCGGGCTCCCATCCAGCGAGATGGTGTCAAGCTCCAGACGATAGTCCGTGAGCTTGTCCACTGCGGGATTCTTGATCCATGCCATGGCCGGATCGGGCTTCTTCTTCTCGACAGGTACAACCACCCAGCGGAATTTGAAGGCTCCGCCGTTATCCGAATACAGCCTGCCTGATTTCGCAGTGAACTTCCCGCTGCCGACCTGCCATTTCGTACCGGGGAAGCCCTGGCCGAAGTCGTCCGTGAATATCGGCCTGCCCGCAAATGGAACCATTGGCTTGGGGCATTCCGCTTCATGGTCATCGGCCGAGAACGTCAGCCCCGGAATTGGCGAGCCGTTCGGGTCGGTGATTCGCATTCTCATGCTGCCGGTGCCGTTGTAGAAGTTGAACCGCCCGAGCAGTTTGTTCCAGCCCGCTTCGAGCTTTATCGGGTGACAGGAAAAGTCGGTCCCGCTGTTCCACGCGCGATGGTCGTACATCGGCTCTTTTTCCACGAGCCTGTTATTAATCCACACCGAATATCCGACGACCGAGCGCACCCAGACCACCGCCTCAGTCTCCTTGGGGACGTTGACGTAGGCCAGGACGTAGCCGCTCCAGTAGCCTCCGTACGTTGTGCGCCTGCTGAAGAAGCCTGTCTCGTCGCACTCTTCCTGTTCCCAGCGAGTGGTATGGGCGTAGTTGTGGTATTCGCGGGCGCGCTCTATCTTCAGTTCAGGTTCCTGCACTGACAGGATACCGTTTCCGTCGTTGTAAGGCCCCAGGACAAGGGCTTCCTGTACGAGCCCCAGGCGTGTCCGCGCTTCCTTTTCCAGAGCCGCTTCCCCTTCGGCATGCGCTCTGAACATTATTTCGTACAGGACCTTCTGGCGGAAGTATGACCGCGGGTTCTCTTCCTCGATGCGGTCGAGGAGCATTTCCAACGCTCGAAGGCTCTTGCGCCGGGCGATTGCGAACTCGGCGAAATAGAAATCCATATCGTCCTGGACCAGCATGGGAGTCTTGGGGTCGAGCGGGAATCGGCAGTTCGCGTAGTACTTGTAAATGTCGGTGCCGAAATATGGCTCCAGCGACTTTGCCCATGCCCAGGCATATTCGAACAGCGAACTGGGCCGGATGGGATAGGCGCAGAAGTCGCGCATCGCCGCCCGCATCTTCGCCCAGTCGAAAGCTCCTGCCACGAGCGGCAGTTTGTACAGCGGTCCGCACATCACGGCAAAGGATGGGTCGTAATTCTGGGATCTCCAGTAGGGGATGTTCCGGTCGATGAAGAACTTCTTGCCGTTGGCTATCGCTCTCGCAAGAGAGCCGTCAGCGTTAGCATGCCTGCCCAGGCAGTCTTCGGACATCGTGGCCGCGATGCAGGCTATTCCCTCCACCCAGCCGGGGAACAAGTACCAGTAGCCGCCGGTCATGCAGTGCCCAAGCTCATGGGTGTACAGCCCTGAATCCACAACCGCGGGGTTGGCGGTCTTGGCGGCCCACTTGTAGCCGATATTGATCGTGCTTCCGCCGCCTGTGCCGCCTCCGAAGCCCCATAACTCCTTGAGGAAAACAGTGATACGCTCGTTGTACTTTGCCTGACTGACGTTAAAGAAATCCGCCTCGAAAGTGAATGCGATATCCAGCCTCATCGCGCTGTCGTTGGTGATCCTGGTCGCGACCTCCGTTGGAACGATGAAGATGAAGTGCCTCGTTACGTGAGTGGCGATCCTTCCCCACGCGGGGTGGTTCACAGCGTCGTTGAGCATCTTGACTTCATCGGCGGGGACCGCATCGAGGATCTTGCGCCCGATCTGCTGCATCTCGTCGTCCATTGCCTCCATGGTGGTGGGCTTCTCGGGATTGGTCATCATCTGCATGCGGAAGTGATAAAGGACCAGGTACGTCCGTTCGAATTCACCTGCGGCGATAGCCCGGTCGGCTTCTTTGCGCAGCGCCTTGAAGCCGCCCCTGCGGAACATTTCCTCCAGGTCGGGGGCTTCCTTGGTTCCAATGGACAGAAGGTAATCGCGTTCCATCTTCTCGTAATCGGCGAGATTGCCTGTCCCCATCCCGTATTCCTCGGCGGTCTTGTAGTATAGCTTGACGCGGGCGATCTTGCCCTGTTCGCTCGCCGGCTCCAGTTCGCTGTAATACCTCATCCGTTCGCCGCCGATGCAGCCCTGCACACGGGCTTTTTCCTCGTCCGACAGCTCATCAGCGTCAATCGGTCCCGCCTTGAAAAGCAGGTCGCGGGCAGCGAATTTCGTCGCGTAATCGGGCGCGGCCAGGATGGCTGCTTCAGAAGCATCCCACACCGTGGCTGCATCGCCTATCGCCAGGGCCTGTTTAGCCTCCTCGACCTTTGCCAGGGCGCCATCAGGGTCGTCCGTCCAGCCATAGCCGCCCTTCGGCGGGCGATACTGATCGCGATTCAGCTTGCGCTCGACCGGTTCTGTGTCTTCCTCAGGTGGGGGCGGCGGGGGAACCAGGAAAATCGCGCCCTTTTCCCTCACGGGGACATCGAACTCGTCCGTTTCGTCCTGTTGTTTGGCGTCCCTGCTGGCTATGGCGGCCGAGACCGAGATACGCACGGATTTGGGCGTTCCCCCAAGGTCGATCCGGATTTGATATCCGCCCTCGACTATGTAGGCGTCGAAGACCATCAACTGACCTTCGGGCTCGCACCGTGAGGTCGGGACAGAGGCGTTCGCAAAGGTCACCTCGGCGAATCCGGAAAGTGCTTCGCCCTCGAAGACGGCCTTCACGTTCACCTTCACGATATGTGCGCATGACGAGTTGTTCTTCAGGAAGGTTGCCGGATCAACGGCGTAGAACACCGCGACCGCTACCTCATGGGTAACGCAGTCGCCGATTACCTTGGTGATATCCGCCGATTTTGCGGCATCCGCCCGCGTGCCGACGGAATCGCCCTTGGGGTCAGGCGTCGTGACTCCGTCCGCCCATGCCAGGGAGCAGCACAGGGCAATGAGGATGAATACGGTCGGGATGGTTCTGGTCACCTGCTCCAACACCTCTTGGTTGCTGCAAATATACAACCGGAAGGGGGATGAGTCAATACAAAGGGGCGGCCCGGTCCTCCCTGCAGTGTCGGCGAGCCCCAGTGAGACAAAGCGGATGGTCATTGCGAGGCCCGGAAGAGAAACCAATATGGGTTCGGAGGAAGCCGCTGCCAAGGAAAAGCCTTTACCCCGTCACCCTTCAAGGGGATACTGGGTAGGAGCGCCACGCACCCGTCTGGCGCTTGTCCTCCGGAGGCGCGGCGAAGGAGGATGGCATCGGCCTGGAAGGCTGTTGGGGATCGTAGGGGCATGCTGCAACATGCCCTCCGCCAAAAGTCGTTTGGAAGGCCACTAACACGATATTCGGGATGAAGAAGATGAAGGCGATTTGAAGTCCGGGGGTTTCAGAGCGACAGCCAATTACATCGTGGTGACCTTCTGAGTGGGAAAGGCCGTTCCCCCGTCACCATTCAAAGGGATACTGGGTAGGAGCGCCGCGCACCCGTCTGGCGCTTGTCCTCCGGAGGCGCGGCGAAGGAGGATGGCATCGGCCTGACAGGCCGTTCTTCGTAGGGGCACGTTGCCACGTGCCCTTGCCACAATGGCGTTGTTATGCCATTAGCATTAAGCATTCCCTCGGCGCGTGCTCCGCTCTTCTTCCCCGCTGCATTTTCTGGAATCGCCTTCATCCGCTGACATAAAATCCGCCGCAAGCTGCCGCGCCCGCCTTGACTCCCCCCGTCCCGGGGGTATCATTGCGCCTGCGCAGGGGCTGACAGCCCCGGCGCAGATCGGGATGCCATATGAACATCAGAACAACCACTCTCCCGCGAGCCCTTCTTCTCCTCTGCCTGATTCTGACATTGTGCAGTTTCAGCATTGCTGAACAGCCTGCCCTCGAGGCCGCAAGGGCCCCAACCAGCGTGTGGTCACTTTCCTGCAGGAGTCCTTTTTCCCAATTCTCTCCTTCTGTCCCTGATTTCTTCGAGATACCACTTGATTCTGCTCTGACGTACGAGGTAGTCGGTTCGGCCGATCTCCTCAGCAAAGAGGATTTCGACTCCTTGAGTGCGACGGGCATTTGGGGTATCACTGCTGGGGTCAATGAGAGCGGGTTCCGATCCTACGGGGTCTCGATTCCGGTAGCGCAGGCAGTTGCTGCTGTGAAGCCGTATGTTCCACTGGGCATTCAGTTTAACTGCGATGTTACGCCCGACGACATTGTCGCTGCACATGACGCGCTGCCTGGCTGCAGATACCTGGCCTTGCAGAAAATGAGCCACCTTGGAGCAGGTGTCCTGCAGAGGATCAGCGCCTTTCGGGAACTGGAGAGCCTTGGCCTCAGGCCTGACTCACTTTCCGACAATGATATCGCCGCTCTCGGCGGAATGTCCTCGCTCCGATCTCTGCGCCTCAGCCTGCCCGATCAAGGATTCGATGCCGAAAAACTCTATAAGAGCCTTGCTTCTCTCCATTCCCTGAAGTACCTTTCCTTGCAGGGGAGTTTCCTCGATTCGAGGATCAGACAAGTACTTAGCGGCATGCTGGATCTCGAAACTGTGGATCTTTTTAAGCCGAGAGGCGGCGTGGATTTGCTGGAACCTGTCTTCGCGAGCTGCGTTGCCAAGCGCGTATCTGTTGGTGCGGGTGTGCCAAGCGAGGAAGTGCCGTTTCAGTTCAGCGGCGAAGAGAGCACAATCGAGGATCTGACCCTGAATTACTTCGGAGTATCCAGCGCCCTGATCAACTCGACTTCGAAGCTTCAGAATCTGAGGAATCTCACCCTCAACGGCAATAAGTTGCCTGCAGAGGTGTTTCCCCTGCCTGCCCAGATTCGCTCTCTGGGTATGCTGAACATGAAAATCTCTCTGGAGTGGTTCCAGGAGATCGCCGACCTCAGTCAGTTGGACACGCTTTGCCTGTCGCTCGATCCTACGTGCACCCAGCAGTTCTGCTCGGCTGGACTTCCGGTAGGTCTGAAAAGCCTCCGCCTGATGACAGCGCTTAATGATGATGACAGTCCTCAGGATGTCATCGCCAAGGTCGCGAGCCTTCCGAAACTCACTAACCTATCGCTTCTTCTCTTTGGCAGCAGATTGCCGTCAGGTGCCCTTAAGTCTCTCGCCGAACAAACCGGACTGAAGGACTTGGAGATCATGTGTTCCTCGATGAAACTGTCTGACCTGACTCGCTTGTCAGGGCTGGAGATTCTCACTGCTCTTGGCGAATGCGACGCCGTGGAAGCCGACGCGAGTGCTCTTTCCCGGATGAATTCCCTCAAGATGCTCGTGCTGACGCTTTCTTCCGTTCCTGACGGCCTCTGGGATGCCATGGCCAAGATGCCAGCGCTGGAGAAGGTCGAAATCCACGCCCCACTGCCTCAGGTCGAACTCGACGCAAAGCGGGCTGCGCTCCACGCCGCCAATCCCAAGCTGAAGTTCATCGGCTTCTATTCGAGCCTGATGCCGCCGAAGTAGCCCCTTCTTTGTGGCGGCGGCTTCCAGCCGCTTGACATAAAATGCGCGGCAAGATGCCGCGCCCGCCTTGACTCTCCCCGTCCCGGGGGTATCATTGCGCTTGCGCATGGGACTGACCGCCCAGGCGCAGATCGGGATGCCCGATGAACACCAGAACAACCACTCTCCCGCGAGCCCTTCTTCTTTTCTGCCTGATTCTGACATTGTGCGGCTTCGGCACCGGCGAAGAACCGACGCCACCTCCTAAGCCCCAGACCATCGTCTGGTCGCTCCCAGGCCCTGATCCCTCGTATTTGTTTGACATCGACTACAAGCGATTCGAGATTCCGTCGCTTTACAGGGTCCTGTCACCCGAAATCGTGGGGATGGCAGATCTGCTGAATGAAGGTGAATTCCAGCGGCTGGAGATGGGGAGCCTCTGGGGCGTAACGGTTGGCCAGGCAAACGGCAGTTTCAAGTGGGGCGCACCTGTTTCGCTTTCAGGAGCCCTCGATAGTGTGACGCCGTACATACCTCAGGGCGTCTCCTTCCGATGCAAAACAACCAGCGATGATATCCGGACTATTCGGAACAGGCTGCCCAAGTGCCGATACATCGGAACAAGCGTCGATTGGAACAACGCGGAAGATCTGGCTTTGGAAGTGTCAAAGTGCGAGTCACTCGAGTTTCTGGAGCTTGGGCAAGGCAATCTGGGGGAGGCGGGAGTCAAGTCCCTGAGCAGGCTCAAGGCCCTCAAAGCCCTGATCCTGACTTCTTCATCTATTGAGACCTTTTCCCGCGATACGCTGTACGATTCCGTATCTCAGATGTCTGACCTCCGATATTTGCGCTTGCGTTCCGTGGACTTGGACCCTTCATTCGCGGAGGTTGTAGGCAAGCTGAAATCCCTCGAATCTCTCTGCGTCGCATCCAAGAATGTGTCTTCCATTGTAACGCCCCTGCTCGCGACTTCCTCGCTTAAGAGAGTCATCTTCGAATCGCAGACAGCGGAGAAGGCTGTTGCGCAACTTCCGTCCGAACTGAAAGGGATTAGCGATCTTGGATTGTACAACTTCGATATTTCCAGCGATGCCCTGTCAGTGTTGTCACGTAGCGAAGGTCTGACCTCTCTGGGGCTCTGGAACTGCACACTGCCCGATGAGGACATCGGTTTTCCGAAGTCGCTTCGCACCTTGGTTATCGATCAATCCGATTTACCCAAGCGGTGCGTCCGAGCCATCGGCCAGTTGCCGAATCTCGAGAACTTGTGGATCTCCCTCTCCCCTGACAATTCAGCAGAATTCTTGTCCCTCCAGATGCCGACAACACTCAAGAGGCTGTTCGTAGCGGCTTCTCCCGACGAGCTACCGGCGCTCGAAGCGAAACTGGGAGCAGCCACCGGACTAAGAGAAGCAGCCCTCATGATTTATCTCGGTGGCCAGTTCAACGGGAAATTCGCGGATCTTGCCGCCAATCCCTCCCTCGTCAGCCTTCAGTTGATTTGCTCTGTGAACCTGGGCGACCTTCTCTGCCTCAAGAATCTCGAGTCACTTGTGGTTGGGGGTAAGTGCATCGTGGCCAAGCCCGATCCCGTCCCCCTGGCCGATATGAAATCCCTCAGAACGCTCGTACTCAAGCTGCCTGCCGTTCCTGACGGCTTCTGGGACGCCATAGCCAAGATGCCAGCGCTGGAGAAGGTCGAAATCCATGCCCCGCTGCCTCAGGCTGAACTCGACGCCAAACGCGCCGGCCTGCACGCCGCCAATCCCAAACTGAAGTTCATCGGCCTCTATTCGAGCCTGATGCTCCCGCAGTAGCCCCTTCTTTGTGGAAGCGGCTTCCAGCAGCTTTTCTATGAATGCGCCGCAAGATGCCGCGCCCACCTTGACTCTCCCCGCTCCGGGAGTATCATTGCGGTTGTGCAAAGGTTGACCGCCCGGCGCAGATCGGGATGCGCCTGTGGGAGCGCATCTTTTTCTTTGCTCTGCTTTCGTGTGTTTCGTGTTGATGCCTTTGTTCAGTGGCTGATCTGCCTTGGCAGGCTCGTCGTTAGTGTATTTGGCTCGTCTTCAGGACCTC
>Ga0265297_10010244_pt1 | contig 11843 bp, 8 predicted proteins | sample Munlanlwell13791_FD_192502 | JGI IMG/M metagenome (GOLD analysis project Ga0265297, IMG submission 192502) | Leachate microbial communities from a municipal landfill in Southern Ontario, Canada - Leachate well 137-91 | ecosystem: Engineered > Solid waste > Landfill > Unclassified | place...
CAGTCCACTTACAATATAACACATATATAACAAATTTCAAGAATAAATATGCTTGTTTTGGACAGCGCTTTCTTATGTTGTATCAAGGTGTTACAAGAAGAACTCGCACTAGTTTTCTTAATGATATTACTCTGCTAAATTAAACCATAGTAAACTATCTTTTTGATCTTTAATTTGTGTATTGTTTAAAGCCGAAAATACATGTTCCATATCCTCTCTTTTACATAAGTTATTTGATAGTAATACTTTATGAACAGTTATATTGGATCCTTTCTGGATATGGCCTCTCTGCCTGAAAAACAAATCTTTAATTTTTAACATATTCCAATCCTGACACGTTACTGGTAAAAACCCAATTCTAAACCTCTCTAAAATTATACCCCCAATCAAATCGAATGTCTTGCTAAGTGAAATCTTTCCATTATTTTCCTTGTTCTCCGTCGATGATTCTTTATGAAATTTTAATAAACGTTCTAATTCACTCAAGGTTAATCCACCTGTTGAATTAGCCTTTGTTAGATATTTGTATGTTTGTTCCGGGGTAAGCCAATATCTTAACTCTTTGGCCAATAATGACTTGCCTATAACATCAGCGGGCAGATTTGTCAATAAACCCATTTTAATAGGAGCTCGTGGCGCTGATCTGAGAAATATTACTCTTACTGTAAGCTCTTTACCTACAATATGTTGTGGAATATTCAACTCCTCTATTTGATAATACAACTCGATTCCAACTTCTCTCCATATGAGTCGTTCTTTAGCAGGTTTTTTTTCAAATTCAGATAGTAAATCAAATTGCCAAGGCCAAAATCCCAACATATAACTCCTGGTGCCAACATTAATATGAGTTTTCTCATCGATAGCATTATTATTGTAATCTAGGAATTCAATTTTATTAATCCACTTCTTATTTGAATTCTCGTCGAAACTCTGGATAAGATCTAGAACTTCCTTCGAGAATAGTGTTGGGCTTTGGATATCAAACAACAAAAGCATCCTTTCCGAAGCGAGGAATTTATCTACGTAACTATTTGCAATATCATATGTTGTGAACAAATTGGAGGGCGTTCTGAGATTTGGCCATAGAGAACGGAATCTTCCATCCAAAACTAATTGACTGCTATCTCTTAGGTTAAGTTTTATCTTATAACATGCTCTTAAACAATTACTTAGATAAACAAAGAAATTCTTAAGGAAACCTTCGGTATTTTCGATAACTTCTACTGCTCTACGATAAGCCACTCTCGTTGGCCGTCTTCCAATTATATGCCATATTTCATTATTATTGTAAATACTTGATATATCATCAGTTATATCATAAAAACACCTAAATAACACTAAGGCGTCGATGGAGTTCTCCAGGTCTTCCTCTGTAATGTTATTTGGTAGTGTGGTATTATATAAAATTTCCTGTTTAATTAACTTAAAAATCCCAAGCTGTTCTCCAATAGCCTTTATGAAAAAGAAGCCACTATGCAATACATCGCCTTCTAAAGAAAGCCTGGCTTTCCCTGGCCTACCTACATGACTACTCAGACTATTGTTTTTTATGATGTTATTTACTGCTGATTTGGATACGTGGACTTTAAACTTCTTTTCAATCTCAGAACTCAAGAAACGACAGCCCAACCTGGGATCAGCCTTCTTTTTAGAGACAATAAATTTTACAATCTCTGGCCTAAGCTTATATATTACGCCCATAAATTAGTTGGACAAGATATTATCGTTAACCATTGCTAGATAATGATTTAAACATGATATGAAAAAAGAATAAATGCTTACTCAAGAAATATTTGATCCCCTTTACCAGTGCCTGTTTTATCAATTATTCCGACTGGCAGCTCAATGCACAACTTGCCTTTTAAGATGGTCCCAAACAGTCTGCCGGGCTTAAGATTCTTAGCTATTTTGACCACTTTATTCTGCTTATCCAAAAATAGCACATCAATGCTAAATTTCATAAAGAAAGTATGTATTGAACTACAAGGATCTAGTATCAAGGCTTCCCCTTGGTCTAGGCCGGTCCTCCCAAGCAAACCTTTTGCCCTGCTAGAAGGCGTATCCGCTACTTCTGCACGCTCTGCTAAAACACTATGTTTTGTTTGATTGATGATTTTCATATGTCTTTATAGGTTTTGGATTGGCTTTTAAACATAACTTGATACATTTGCCCGCCATTGTTTCATTGTCGGGCAAATTATTCCGCTCTGAAGAATAGTATACTTCTGAAATTCATTATATCAGAGTGGACATTCATGTCAACACATACCTAACCTCCTATTGGCATTTATTTTTAAAAAAATAAATAATTGCTCCTTTTGTAAATATTTTCCTCCAAAATTATTTCTTGCATCCAAAAACCCTGTTTTGATTAAAGCAATTTTTGTGCTATACTTTAAAGAGAAGGCGATATGAAAAAAAATGATTATAATTTAATAATCATATTTTTGTTCACCTCCATATTCATGCTTTGTCCGCTTTATCATTGCCATTCGGAAGTCATAACCCTTAACTCTGGAAAACAAATCGAAGGAAAAATTATCGAAAAAAATAAAAAGTACGTACGTATTGATGTGCTTGGTATGTCGTCGACATATTTTTGTGATCAGATAAAAAATATTGCAGATACCGCAAATCCATCTTGGGGCGATAACACCCCCGAACAAGCTGCTGTATTATTCTGGGAGGGCATGATCAAAAAAGATCCTAAAGACTATGTGGCTTATAATAATCTTGCTGAGTCTTACCAAAAAATTGGCCAAAATGAAAAAGCGATCCAATGCCTAAAAGATGCTATCAAAATCAATCCTGGCAAGATCGCAGCATATTTAAAACTCGGTATAATTTATAACTGCGAAAGGGAATTTAACACGGCAATTACTTATTTAAATACTGCGATAAATATCGAACCACATAATGCTGAGCCTTATAATCAAATCGGGTTTTCCTACCTTAACCTAAACAACAAAGAAGACGCGTTAAGAAATATCAAACAAGCAATTGAAATAAACCCACAAAATGAAGAAGCATATAATAATCTAGGGTTGGTTTATCTATCTTTAGAAAAATATGAAGAAGCAAGAAAAAACTTCGAAAGGTCTATACAGATTGATAATAGCGACGGAACATCATATTTTAATTTGGCATTTGCCTATAAAGGTTTGGGGCTTTATAAAGAGTCTGCTCTGGCTTGCAGTCAAGCAAAGGAACTTTTAGAAGCTGATGGCAACTACCCCATACTGCAATCTTTGGGGAAATTTATAAGCGAACTTCCACCTGTTTAAACTCTGGGTTTACTTGGCTACTTACGGAGTGGTTTATTTGGGCTTAAATATCTCTTCTGGCAAATTAATTCCTCTAGTAACAATATCCTCATAGAAGGTAGGAACTACCCCTGTGGCCTGGAATTTGCCTAAGACCTTATTATTGTGTTCTCTATCTATGCCTGTCTGCTTAAACATAAATATGTCATGCAGTTTTATGTGAGTCTCATCCAACATACCAGCTATTTCAGTAATCTGAACGACTTTGCGCGTACCATCAGTAAGACGAGATACCTGGACAACCATGTCTACTGCTGAGGCGATCATCTCACGTATAGCTCTTACAGGAAGCTCGACTCCGCTCATCAATATCATAGAGTCAAGCCTGGTTAAAACATCTTGAGTAGAGTTTGCGTGTATCGTAGTCATAGAGCCATCATGGCCTGTGTTCATTGCCTGCAACATATCCAATACCTCTCCACCACGGCACTCACCGACGATTATTCTGTCTGGCCGCATTCTCAAAGTATTCCTAAATAGATCTCTAATTGAAATAGAACCTTTACCTTCAATATTGGGTGGCCTTGATTCAAGCCTTACCCAATGCTCCTGAGTCAGCCTAAGTTCTGCAGCATCTTCGATAGTAATAATACGTTCGTCGCTAGGGATAAATTCAGAAAGTATGTTCAAAAATGTAGTTTTACCAGAACCCGTACCACCTGAAACGATTATATTTTTTCTAGAAAGTACGCAGGCTTTTAAAAAATCCGCCATATCTCTATCAATACTTGCAAAACGCGAAACTAAATCTTCAATGGTATAGTGATCCCGGGCAAATTTTCTTATAGTAAGTGCGGGGCCAGCAAGAGCAAGCGGCGGAATTATCGCATTTACACGCGATCCGTCGGGAAGCCTGGCATCTACCATAGGCGTAGACTCATCTACGCGCCTTCCTAAAGGTGCAACAATCCTTTCTATTACAATACGGACCTGGTCATTAGAAATAAATCTTTTTGATGTCATCTCAATCTTTCCATGGCGCTCCACATATATCTGATCTTTGTTATTAACCATGATATCCGTTATATCGTTTTCTCGCAAAAGATCCTCTAATGGACCAAGGCCTAATGCTTCATCACTAACTTCTTTTACTAAACGGCCTCTGACTTCTTGAGACGATAAGAATGCGCCCGTCTCCTCTGCCAACAAATTCGTAACGATTCTTTCTGCTTTTTCTCTTAACTCTTTGGCTTTGCGTGGATCAGTGATAATTTCTATATCCAACCTTTTTAAATCTAGTTCTTCGATCAAACGCTGATGGATCTTTCTTTTTAGCCTGATAACTTCATCATCTTCTCTTATGACTTCAACTTTATGCTTAGGTGCAGTCAACCCCAGAGTATCCCATAATGTACCTGCGCTAGGGAGATTATCCTTTGTCTTTGAACGAAGCTCTAAAAGTTGTTGGTGTTCGATATAAAGTTTATCATCTTTTATTAATGTAGTTGCCATGTTGACAAGCGCCTGGCTCACTCTACTGGAAGGGCTGTCTAAAACGACAGAGATGCCCCTATTTAAAGCAAAACCTACAGTCCTGCCTTCGCTAGGTACATAGGATATGATCTCATGCGGCAGAGCTAATTTTACTTCCTGGACAGTCAAACCAGCCTTACTCTCTGAACGGTTTAGGATCATTTTCACCATCTTTAATGGAAAGTGCAGAGATTGTAAAACATCCAGGCCCCATCTTGTCTCATATACTGAAAGTACATCGGGTGTCACTACAAATAAAATAAGGTTTGATAAATTGAAAGCGGCTATCAAACTATCTGTAAATGATTTTCCGCCGTCGATAACAACAAAATCATATTCCTTGCTTAACATATTAATTACGGTGTCAATTCTCTCGATCGTAATATGCGTGGCTTCTTTGGGTTTATTTATTGCAGGTAAGAAATCTATGCCAGATTTCTGCACAAAGGTAATATAACTTTTCAAATTACCGATTTCTTTAATTTTATCCACAATGGCAGAGATATCATATATGGAATACTGTGCAGTAGTATCTAACATCCTCGAGGCATCCTGAGCAGCTTGAAGATCTAGATCGAGAAAAATTACCTTTTTGCCTTGCTGCGCTAATGCAACTGCCAAGTTGACAGAAATGAATGTCTTCCCTACTCCACCTTTTGTACTAAAAATCGAGATTACCTTTGCACTCATTATTGCTCCCTATAAAATTTTATGTTAATAACGTAATATATTCTTAAGGGTGAGGATGGGATATAGGGTTCAGGAAGGGATAGGAAGATTTTTAAAAAATCCCTTTCTCACCCATGCTAACCCCTTCTATCCCCTGCTAACCCTTAAACTTATAATTTTTATTCTATGCTGCCATCTATCCCGCATTATAAACAACAGGGATATCTATCCAGAGTTCTTTTAACTTTACATCTTGCGGAAATGACGGGAAGGGAGACAATCTTTTTACCGTCGATTCAACAGATTCATCTAACGCCGCGTCTCCAGATGATTGCATAATAACTACGCCTAATAATTTTCCAGTCGATAAAAGATGCAAGCTTAGTTTAATTGATCCTTGCGCATTGTTTAGTTTATCCGGATATCTTAAATTAGAAACGATTATATTTTTAATTAAAGTAGAGTAATCTACTACTGGGTCTGCCTCTCTAGAAGATGGGACAACCGCTGTGTTAGCTTCTGAATATACCTGAGCTGCTGCTCCAGTGCTACTTTTGCCTGCTTCTTCCCTCTGATGCTTTATTATTTTAGGTGTTAATGTAATTACTACTTCTGTATCTGTTTGGGAAAGATCTTTATGCCTAAACAAAAGCCCGAATAGCGGTATTTTCCCCAATCCTGCTATAGAATCCCTGTTGTCAGTCCGTTGTGATTGGATAAGTCCGGCTAAAAATACAGTCTGGCCATCCATTATAGTCAATTCTGTTTGCGCGCTTCTTTTAGTAAAACCTGGCGTAGATACCGTCGCTGTCAACTGTATAGACTGCGTTGTGTCGATATCAGTTATTTCTGTATTTAAGGCGATCTGTATTTCACCATTATTATTAACTGTGGGTTTAATTTTTAATGATATGCCATAATCTTTCATCTCTATATCATAATCTGTAGTTGTACCTGCTGCAGTTATAGCTGTGGTGGATTTACTAATGATCGGCCTCTGCCCACCCACCAATAAATTTGCTTCCTTTCCACTCAAGCATACTATCTTCGGCCTTGAAAGTGTATGTGCCTTATTCTTTTGTTTTAAGAAATTTAGCGTTGCTGTAAAGGAGCTATCTTTCCAGGTATCAAAAATCTTTAAAAATTCTTTGGGAGTCAATAAATCTCTTCCGGGTTGTGAAAAAGATATAGATTTATTCCACGTAATTCCTAAGTTATCTAGATCAGTCTTGTTGATTTCTAAAACCTCAACATCTATCTCGATAGATGGCGTGTCATCAATATACTCGACGAGGTTTATGATTTTATCCTGCAGCAATTGAAGTTTGCTTTCTAAAGAATCTTTTTTAGCGATGGAAACCTTACCTGTCACAAAAATCTTTCCTTCCCTCTCTCCTATTTGAGTATTCAAATCATTAAATCCTGCTGCATTCAACAAAATATCTATCCGCTCTTTTAACTTACCTAAATCCTGGCTAACCACTCTAACGGTATAAGCATGCTGGCCAAATTCATCCTTTATAATAAGTGTTGTCTCGCCTTCTTGCTTACCACCTATCAAGAGTTCCTCCGAGCTTGCACCTGTAACATCTAAAATACCAGGATTGCCTATTTTTACTTCTTGAGGATTCTTAACTCTTAAAGTCTTTGCCTCTCCTATTAAGACTATCATCTCTTGTGAACTAGGATCTAAATATTGGAATATATCAGTCGTCTCTGCATAGGTGGTATTATTTAAATACGGAGTCCAAATAAACAATAATCCCAGCAAAACTAGAAAACATTGGTTGAACAAATTATTTCTATATCCTAAATTCATCATTATTATCTATTGATCTCCATGTCTGATCTGCTTGTACCTTTATATATCTTAAGCGTAGAGGGCGCGGATTTGACGGGTTGTTGTTCTGGTTGAGCTTGTTGCTGAGGTTGTTCGACCTGTTGGCCCAAATTACTCAGAACATATTGCCAAAGAGCATCAGATGCTACCGGCGCAACAGGCTTGACTTCACTGTCTAGTGGTTGCCTTAAAATAAATTTTAAATCTGAAGCCTGTGTCATAGCATAAGAAAGGATGGATGCTTCTTTCGGATCCAAGGCTAAAGTGAATATCTGTCCATCGCCTGAACTTTTAATATCCATGACTAGTATATTTTGGAAAAGCGTAACATTCACCATCTCTGTGACAGCTTTTCCTCCAATGTTTTGTGTATAAGGGAATGTACCGATTATATCTATATAATCGTTGACCTTAATCTGACCGCCCACAGCATTGATTGATTTGATAGGATAGGTAAAAGCCCTTTTGCCTTTAGGTAACCTTACAGCAAGGCTATCTTCGACATTCTTGATAGTCGTGAGCTTTGTCCCGAGGATCTGTTCGTTCTTTAAAATATCACCAAGTGCGATTTTACCAAAAGCAGCATTGGGATTTTGCAGGACTCCTGGCTGGATATATTGCACAGGGAAAGAAGTAGTCGTTAACATATTAGGCAGGATAGTAGCGCCCTTGGGAATATCTTGAGTTGCCACTACAATAGTAGTCTGCTCTACATTAACTTGGTACTTTGCTTTTTCACGACTTAGATATGTATTTATCATTACCACTGCTAGCATGGCCATCACTACAGCGATAATAATACTCAGTAACCTTTTATTCATATTTGCCTACTACAATATACCTGTAGTATTTATGGAAAACAATCCTTACGGGAATGCCCGTATTTAGTGACATCCCGCTAAGCCACGATAATACACGCAAGATGAAAGCGGGATAGTCCCTTGCGCAAAGTGCACCATAGGTTACAAATATAACTTTACCAAAAAATAAGAATTATTTTATCAGTTCTTCGCTAATAGATATCTTAGCGTTACTTTTTAATTTATTAATCAATTCCTGTACTCTTTGCTGTTGTTTCAAATTAAGCAATTCAGTTTTTAATTGATCGTACACATCGGTGAGTGATTTGGACTTGCCTGCTTTTACTTCTTCTACTTTTATAACGCAATAACCTTCTGGTCCTTTAAATACGTTGCTAGTTTGACCAGCGTCGAGAGAAAATGCGATATCATCGTACTTTTTATATGAAGCACCCCTTTTACCCACAGTAATAAAACCTATGTCTCCGGCGCTTGCTCCACTCTTGCCTATTGATTTTTCTTTAGCGATAGAAGCAAAATTTTCACCCTGTAACAACCTGATCAAAACTGCCCTTGCGTCATCTTCTGTGGCAACAACAATTTCCCTTATTCGTCTTTGTTCTGGTTCGGAAAGCTGATCTTTATACTGATTGTAAAATGTCTCGATTTCCTGAGGATCGACAGTCACGTTTTCTGTTGTGTCGATTAGCAATTGCCTTACTGCAAGCCCTCTCAGATAACCATCTGCCAGGTCCTTAACTTCTTTTCTATTCTGTAAACCCCGAGACATCGCATCCTGATAAAGAAGCTCCTGATTCACCATCTCATCCAACAAGTTCTTTTTGTCGTCGATAGTCTCGATCTTTACGTCTGGTTGGAGCGATTTTATATTCTGGATGTTTTGATTGAACTCTTCTAGTGTAATTATTTTTTCATTTACCTGTGCTAACTTCGTGCCTTTTACCTCTTGTTTTGTAGCCGTTGTTGAATCAACATTCACTGTCTTAGCTTTTGCTGGTGCTACATTAGCCACCATCTTCTTAAGTTGATCGCAACCTACTACTGTACAAACAAAAAACAATACTGCTAATACAAACGTTGCCTTTTTCATACATTCTCCTTTCAATTAATCTTCTAATCTATAAGTTGTATTGATTATTTAAACACTTACTTAACCTTATATCACACCTAAGGTTATAAATCAAGAAAAATCGCTAACACTATAAATATCTAGCTAGTATATATTATATATATAGTCCAAATTATTTGAAATTGGTAGCCCCAACCGGATTTGAACCGGTGTCTTAAGCTTGAGAAGCTCATGTCCTAGACCAGGCTAGACGATGGGGCCAAATTTGCTCGTTCCAAATTGTACCAAATTTATATTTTATTAGCAAGGAAAATATTGACACTGCGCTAAATTTAAGTTATTCTGAAATAAATCCTTCAATACGCCGAGTCAAAAACCTAGGGCGTGTTCAGGATTAATACCGGAGCGGCGTATTCTTCCCTCTCTCTTAAAGAAATGGCGGAATTTAAACGCCGCCGAATGTATCAATTCATGACAACATACATAGGAACAGGCTTTAGCTCACATAAAGACCCACTGCTCGCTGGAAAGATAGCCGCTACTTCCGCACAAAAGCAGATCCGCCAACAAAAGGCAGACATTGTACTTGTATTCTCCTCTATCCACTATAAGGACAAAAGACTTTTAGAAGGTATCAGCTCGGTTTTTGGCAAGGATGTAAATATACTGGGCTGTTCAGGTTTTGCCGTAATAGACGGTTCTGACATATATAGATACGGTGTAGTAGTTATGGCTATCCATTCTTTAAAGATTAAATTCGGCATAGGCCGCGTAGACCAAATAAACAAAGATAATCCCAGGGAATCCGGAGAACAATTTGCACATGCAGCATTAAAAAATCTTAGTGCAAAAACCAGAGAAATAGGAATTATATTTTCTGACGGATTAGTAGAAAAAGGCTCTGAGCTATTATCAGGAATCAAGGATACTTGGGGTAAAAGCTTTCCCATTATCGGTGCTTCAGCAGCAGATAATTTTACTTTTACAAAAACCTACCAATACTTTAATAGAGAAGTCTTGAATAATGCTTTAATTGGTACTATACTTTCAGGTGAAGGTGTCTACGGATACGGATTGCGTCATGGTTGGCATCCTTTGGGTAGACCGCATACTGTGACACACTCAACAGGTAATATAGTTAGAAGAATAGAAAATAAACCTGCTATCAATATCTACACAGATTATTTTAAAAAAACTGCGCAAGAAATTAAATCTATGCTGACACAGATTGGTATTTTGTACCCTCTGGGGATATACGTGCCAGGAGAAGAAGAATACCTACTAAGAAATCCCATACGAGTCGATAATGAAGGCGGGTTAGTCTGTCAGGGCGACGTTCCGGAGGCAAGCCAGATAAGGCTGATGATGGGTACAAAAGATTCTGCTTTGCAAGCTGCCAAACAAGCAGCCTGGGAAGCAAAAAACGCCATAAAAAATAACACTCTTTTAGGTGCTATCATATTTGAATCTGTCTCTAGGATGAAGTTGCTGGGATATCGCATAAAAGAAGAAATAAGTATTATAAAGAATATCCTGGGCGAGAATACACACTGTATAGGCGTATGCACCTTCGGAGAGCAAGCGCCTTTAAAATCTCTAGAATACCACGGAGAATCACATTTCCATAACGAGACTGTCGCGGTTTTAACTATAGGAGAGCACCGTGCCTTTGCTGAGTAATATAATAGACACTGTATTCAATATCGTAAGTGTAGTGGGTATTTTGTCATCCCTGGCACTCACAATGATTTTAATCTCAAAAAATAAACAACTTAAAGGGCTGCAATCATCTATGGTTATGCTACAAAAAACCTACGATGAACTAGACTCTCAGGCAAAATTAATATTAAAGACAGACCTTGATTTACATAACACACAGGGTGAACTCGATAAAAAAATTGCTGGCCTCTATACTCTACAAAACATTTCTCACACCTTAAGCACAACTATGGATGAAAATGAGATTTTCGAAAAAATATCAGAAGAAAATATCACAGAACTAGGATTTGATAAGGTTTTTATCTTAATGAATAACCAAAATAAGTCCATGCTCTCTGGAGATTTAAATATTAAATTAGCGATTGGATACACCGATGACGAAGTAAGCCATATTGTTCAAAACAATTTTTCTAAAAACGTATTCTTACCTGTAGTAGAACGCTTACATATTACTTCGAGCCTGGATTTTAAAACAAGCTTGGATAGCTTAAACGATTTTCTAAAAAAATGTAAATTGAATGCTTTTATCTGTGCACCTATTACTACAAAAGAAGGCACAAATGGCATATTATTTCTTGGTAGTGAATCAAAGTATTCACCTCTTACATTAGGCGATAAAGAAATAGTATCCATTTTAGCTACCCAGATAGGGCAGGCTTTAGAAAATGCGAAGCTATTTGAAGAAACCTGGAACTCCTACCAGAGCCTAGAAAAAACAGTCCAGCAAAGGACCAAAGAATTAAGCAAGGCTCTGGAAGATATTAAGATTGTCACCAAAAGAAAAAGCGACTTCGTCTCAGCCGTATCGCATGAGTTGCGCACTCCTCTTACTTCCATAAAAGGATATGCCTCTTTGTTGAGTGCAGGGAAATTAGGCGCTATCCCCGATGCTGTGAAAGAAAGGTTAGAAAAAATAAATAAACACGCTG
>Ga0265297_10010245_pt1 | contig 11840 bp, 13 predicted proteins | sample Munlanlwell13791_FD_192502 | JGI IMG/M metagenome (GOLD analysis project Ga0265297, IMG submission 192502) | Leachate microbial communities from a municipal landfill in Southern Ontario, Canada - Leachate well 137-91 | ecosystem: Engineered > Solid waste > Landfill > Unclassified | place...
CGCAAACATTGTTATCGCTCAACTTTTATTTTTGCAATCAGAAGATCCTAAAAAAGATATAAAACTTTACATAAATTCTCCTGGTGGATTAGTAACCGGAACTTTAGCAATAATTGATACTATGAATCATATAAAGTGTGATGTGTCGACGGTATGTGTTGGGCTCGCAGCCTCTGGTGCCGCATGGGTTCTATCATCAGGCAAAAAAGGAAAGAGGTTTGCTTTACCAAACGCCGAAGTAATGATTCATCAACCCTTAGGCGGAGTGCAAGGACAGACAACCGATATTGAAATACGAGCAAAACAAATGCTTCGATCACGAGAAACCCTCGCAAAAATAATGGCAAAAAATACCGGTCAGCCACTTGCCAAAATAGAGAAAGACATAGAAAGAGATTACTTCATGATCGCCGAAGAAGCCAAAAAATACGGGATTATTGATTCAATAATATAAATAGCCAAAAAAAGCCCGATTTTGCTTCGCAAAATCGGGCTTTTTTCTTGCGTGTCTCCCTTCCAGATTGTCAATGTCTTTTATGTGGACTTTTGATGAAAATCACGATAATATCTAAATGTTAGTAATTTAATTTCAAAAAGATTCCGTTTTTCGCAGAGCAAATATGTTTTTTAGAAAAAATCTTAAATTCCTAGTGAAAATGAATTCTAGTCACAAAAAAACACATACGCTAGATTAGAACCTGAAAGGCGAAGTCTTTTTCGCATAAATGTCGTTAAAAATTTTAATTCTGATAGCTGGGGCCGCTTGTCTTATCGGTGGAGCTATTGGTTATTATCTTCGACTGATTATCTCTCTCGGAAAGAAAGGTTCGATGGAGCTCGAAATCAGAAGAATGATGCTTGAGGCCGAAGAAAAGGCAAAGAAGACAGTCATCGAAGCGGAAACTAAATCCGTAGAGATTATCAAGGAAGCCAAGGAGGAGGCGAGAGAAAAAGAAGAAAAACTCAAAGCCACCGAAGATCGTTTGATTAAAAAAGAATCCTTGCTTGATCAAAGACAAGTAGATATTGATAAGGAGGTTGAAAATATCAAAGTAAAAGTTGCTGAGATAAAGGAAATCCGCGAAAAAACAGAAAAGATTGAGGCGGAAAAAAATACTGAGCTCATGAATATTGCAAAAATGAGCGAGGAGGAAGCAAAAACTTCTCTTCTTGATTCAATGGAGAAAAAATACGAAACAGACTTGCTCGAGAGAATGAGAAAACTCCAAGAAAACGGTGAGGATAAGTTAAACAATATTGCAAAAGAGATTCTTGTAACTTCAATTCAGAGACTTTCTTCATCAGTAGCTCCGGACGTGATGACAACCACACTTTCCCTCCCTTCAGATGAATTAAAGGGTAAAATTATTGGAAAGGAAGGAAAAAATATCAAAGCTTTTGAAAGAGTAACTGGCGTAGAAGTCATTGTTGATGACACTCCAGGCATTATTACCATTTCTTCCTTTGATCCAATCAGAAGACAAGTCGCCAGAGTCGCCCTTGAAAATCTTCTCATTGACGGAAGAATTCAACCAGCAAAGATAGAAAAATCAGTTGAAAAAGCTCAGGCTGAAATAAATAAAATAATCAAAGATAAAGGTGAGCAAGCCGCTTCAGAATGTGGAGTGTTTAACCTTGATCCAAGAGTGGTTGCAATCCTCGGTAGACTTCACTTCAGAACAAGCTATGGGCAAAACGTCCTTCAACACTCAGTGGAAATGGCTCATCTTTCAAGAATGATTGCAGAGGAAACAGGAGCAAACATTCAGGTTGCCGTCGCTGGAGCGCTCGTTCATGACATTGGAAAGGCACTTACACATGAAGTTGCAGGTACACACGTTGAAATCGGAAGAAGAATTCTTCAAAAATTTGGTGTCAGCGAAGAAATTATCAAGGCTATGCAGGCCCACCACGAAGAATATCCTTATGAAACGCTTGAATCAATAATCGTTCACATTGCCGACAACATTTCCGGAAGCAGACCGGGAGCAAGAAGCGATAGTATTGAAAACTACATCAAGAGACTAACCGAACTTGAAGCAGTTGCAAATTCATTTGGAGGTGTTGAAAAGACTTACGCGCTTGAAGCCGGTCGCGAAATCAGAGTCTTCGTCACTCCAGAAAAGATTTCTGATGTTGATGCAATGAAACTCGCACGAGACATTGCGGATAAAATTCAGACAGATCTCAAATACCCTGGCGAAATCAAGGTCATGGTTATAAGAGAAACAAGAGTAATAGAATACGCCCGGTAGTGAATGAAATTAAAAAAGCGGTGCCCACCATAGGCGCCGCTTTTTTTAAACAACCCCTCCTTATCCAGGAGGGGTTTGTTGTGCTAAAAGCTCATCTGCGAGACTTTTGTTTCTTTCGAAAATCGCTCGATCGACTTTAGCACAACGCAACACGGCTGATAGGACATAGGAACCGCGAGTTCCTTGATATCCTATAAGCTTAAGCGTTTCAACCAAAAAAGCTTCGTCCTCTTCACCAAGGAAAGCTCGAATTTCTCCAATCTTTCCCCTTTTCTTCAAGTGGGTGTTGTTGTGCATACCGCTTCCGCCTTTTCAGTGTTGTAAAAGTGTACAGAAACTCAATAAAATATCCCATACACAGATAGAAAAATCAATGCTTGTCTATATGTTGCACTAAAAAACCCTGGTATTATAATAGTATTATCACTGTTTATGAATTTTGGTCGAATTTAAAAATTAATTTTCACACGAAATATGAACAAACAAGGTATTGTTGAAGCTGTACACAAGCTCCTAAACGGAACAAAGGTACAAGCTGAACAAGTTGTTGACACAGTCATCGACACAATCACGGCTTCTTTGAAGAAGGGTGATGAAGTATCAATTGCAGGACTTGGTATCTTTTCTGTAAAGACAAGAGCTGCAAGACAAGCAAGAAACCCAAGAACTGGAGAAACAGTTCAGGTTAAAGCTATGAAAGTTCCAAAATTCAGAGCGGCTAAGGCTTTGAAAGATGCGGTAAAATAAAAAATATTTTAAATTTGACGCATTTCTTTGTCGCTTCGTTTTTTTGCCTCCCGCGCAGTAGGTTTACTACAGCTTGGTCATCAAAAAAACTTGCTTCTCGAACTGCATTCAAATTTTAAGTATTTTAATAAAGGTAAAGAAATTTACGTAAACAAAAAATCGTCCGGAAGGCGATTTTTTGTTTACAAAAAAGCCCCTGCTTCGCGCAGGGGCATGGTGAAAATAAATTTTTATTCCTCAAAAACGAAAAAATTGTCTCCGACCTCCTTGTCTCCGTCTTGGGGCAGGACTGGAAAAACGACTCCGTTCTGCCTTCTTTTCTTCTCTTCAAATTCGGGGGTTCCCGATTTTACGACACAGAACCCCGCACCGATGGAGCCGATGGTTTCACCGGAAGCTATGAGCCTCCTTGCTTCTTCCACAGCCTTATCCATAAGCGGGCCGGACAATTCTGGCACTTTCATTTGATTCACCTCACTTTCGTTTTTCATAATACAATATTATTTTAATTTGTCAATAAATAATTCCTTAGCTCTTTACACACTTCTTTAAACTCATCTTCATCTGTTTTAAAAGTAATTGTTTCTCCACTTGGTGTTTTCTCGCGGTAAATTTCGCTTTCATCATCACCGAAACTGCTTGTTGAACTTCCAAAATCAATAATATATATTTTCCCGGTACCCTTCTCTATCATAATATTATCCCAATGTAAGTCCCTGTGATAAATCCTTTTTTCGTGCATTCTTGCAAGAAACTCCTTAACCCTTCCAATAAAATCATCAAGACTAAAATTCGCAGGTAATTCGATATTGTTTGTTACTATATCTTTTATAGTATAACCCTTAACCTTTTCCATTAAAATAAATTCCAAATCATCGTGATTTCCAACAAGATGAGGCTCGGGGACAAAAACACCAATATCATTACCGAGATTTTGGAGCTCAATCATTTTATCCAATTCTGTTTTTGGACTGACTTTGTAAACAATACCATTCTCCTTTTTCTTATAAACCTTTAGACATGGTTCTTCGTCAATATTCAAAGAAGTAACCAAGGCAGTTTTTCCCTCTCCCAGTCTCTTTTCTAAATTATTCAAAAGCTTCTCAATTTCCTCTTCCGAACGCATCCACGCCTCTTTAAGAGTAATTGTTCGTTCAAAAAAGTCTGTTTGGTATTCAGTTTCAATCATATAAATAATTAGGCAGATAAGATCTGCCTAATTGAATTATAGCTTAAATATTGGAATTGATAAATATAATGGTATTTTGTGCGGGCAGGGAGAAGCGTAAGGTGCTTTCATAGGAGAATCGGTCACACATAAATTTTCTGACGAAAATTTTGTGCGACCCCGGCTCGAAACGCTCGCTTTTCGCTCCGCTCAAACTCGCGTATATCTGCGCCCTCCGATTCCCCACGCAAGCAAAACTGTTTGCTTGCTCTGCCCGTTAGCAGATACAAAAAGCACCCATTATAATGGGTGCTTTTTGTATCTGTGCGGGCAGGGAGAATCGGACTCCCGTATAATCCTTGGCAAGGACTCATTCTACCACTAAACTATGCCCGCCTAAAACATTTTATACAATAAAATGTTCGGCCGAACAAATTTTTTCAAATTTGTTTTAGGCAATTTATCCTATCAAATATTTGCTTTTTTGGCTATATTTAGAGCCTCATTAAAATCGTCTTTCTTTTCCAGAGTTTTTCTTTTTTCCACTCCGCACCTATCGCATTTATGTATAAGAATAAAATCCCCTTTTTCGAAATCAATTTTAGTTGGTCGCATCATTCCTCCGCATTTTTCAGCTCTATCGCCCGGATTTATATCTACATGCTTTGACCATAAACATTTTGGACAATGATTCGTATAGCCTGTCCCTTTTACGTTTTCACCGCACTTTTCACAAATAAAATCTTCTATTTTTCTTTGAAATTTCCTTGCCCCGTGTGAATTTTCACTTGTATTAACTTTTGTCATAATAATTTCAATTTATCTAACTAAGTATGATTAACTAAAATCTTTATTTATTAAAAATTCTTTTCGGGGTTTGTTGCCATTAAATTTTAAGTATTTTGGCAGTTTCTTCTGATTTTTTTATAATTATTTCGTCTCCATCATCAAGTTTAATCTCTTCGTCACTATTATCAGCATAAGCAACCGCTAATCCCCTTATTATTTTTACTCTTATCTCAGAATTTTCTTTTAAAACAATGTGGTCTGATTGTTCAGTACTGTTATTAAAGGCCACGCCAATACCAACCTCAAAAAAACTGTCGGTGATTGACCTGTAATAGCCGGTTGATCCATATGGAGTTGAAATTACCACACCATCACCGATTATTTCCTCTCCGACTTGTCTACCATTGATATAAATTTCATATCTTATCGCTTTCCTCGGGTCAACATTATGTACAATAACCTCATTCAAACCAATAATTTTCACACCTTTTGAATTTCCTTCGATTTTTGTTTCTTCTTCAACTTTGTATCTTCCTCTTGAAATCTTTTCGAGAATTTCTTCTGGTGGAATATCATGCCCTTTTTTTGCGGTTTTACTTTTGTGTAAAATAAATTTAGGAACATTTGGATATTCTTTTTCTGCTTTCATCAAAGTTCCATCTCCACCACAGCTTGCGACAATCTCCGGATCCTCGTCTACAATCTCAAAACCAGCTTTTTCTGCAAGTTTTTTTATCTCCTCTCTATTTTTATCTCCATAAATCAATAATCGCATTATTTTTTTATCTCATTAATTTTTTTAACTATCTCTTCCCACGTATTAACTCTAATTATATTATGACCTTCAACATTTCTGTCCTTATTCCAAGGATAATTCAGCAAAATAACTATTCTTTTATCATCGAGACATGAATGAGCAAAATCAAATGAGTCTTCAACCATTACATCTATTCCAAGAATATCACAGTATTCCTTTTTTGTTTTTGCCCCAATTTTCTTAGTGAAATCACCCGAAAATAAAACATCAGAGAATGTCTTTGGAAAATATTTTTCCAACCACAATCTTGTTTCATCACTTACTTCTTCGTATCTCGAAGTAATGACGAACAATTCGTTATCTTTTTTAAGTTCTTTTATAGCTTCTTCGGCTCCTTTTATTGGTTTAATATTTGAAGAATAACCGATTCTATGAAAATCATTTACCTCGTCAATTGCCTCCTCACGAGTTCCACCCCAAATTTCCCAAAAATTATAAGAATTAAAATCTTCTAGTTTTAGATTCTTATTATGTTTTTTGTTATGAAATTCAATAAGTGCTGGCAGAAAACCCGCCAATACTTCGTCTAAATCAAAGGCTATTTTCATATTTTTGTCGGAGTGCCGGGATTTGAACCCGGACTGCATGCTCCCAAAGCATGTATGCTACCGTTACACCACACTCCGATATGCGAAAGATATTATCACAAAATGTTAAATTTTGCGAGAAAATATTCCGAATATTTATTAATCATTAATCACCTTAGAGCTTGTCGAATTTTCAATCATATTCCACACGAAAGATCTTCTATTATTGGTATTGTGGTCATACAGATTTAGATTTAAAATTTTCGTATCACCAGAAAAACTGAAATCGGTTTCCGATAATTCAACATCTTTTGGTATTTTGGTAGAAATTAATTTATTGCCATTCCAATCATATTTAGTTATCAATCCACCATCATTTACAAAATAACCGCTTTCATCGGGCGAAGCGAATAATACCGAACCTTTCGTTTCTAACCGAAACAAACTTTCATTTCCATCTTTCTTTGGTATACGTCTTAAAACATACAAAACATTTTTATATTCCAAATTATTGTTGTAATACGTCCCGACTCTTATTAATGAAAAGTCCTCACCACTATGTATTAAATCTATCGCATTTATTTCTCCCTTCAATCTTATTTTGTATTCCGGTCCATCATTTTTTCTATCAATAATTGATACCATCGCCGTCTTTTCTTTGTTCCACAACCAAGGTGAGTATATTCTCGCCTCCAAATTAACCCCGGTTTTATCTTGCTCTATTATTCTTATGGGTGTGGGAAAGAAAAAAAATTCACAAACAAAAAAACTGAAAACAATAAGACCTATTAAAATACCAGTAACAAAAATAAGCGTATTTTTAAGCATTTTATAAAATACTATTTAACTCCATGCAGTTTTCTAATTTCTTTTACTTCTTCCTCATTTGCCTCTTCCTTTTTTTCTTTTCCTTCTTCACCAAGTGCTTCAAGTTCTTTTTCAGGTAATTTTAGGAGTTCAAGGGACCTTCTTTCCATGTATTCCTCTGTGTTCAATTTTGGATTTTCCAACACCTCTTCAAGAAGAGCGTGCAAAACGTAACCGATTTTTGGTCCTGGTTTTTCACCAGAAATATTCATAAGTTTTTTACCATCCATTTTTAACATTCCAACCGAAACGGGATCACGAAAAGCCTCCTCAATCATCGCGTGATATTTTCTCAATCTGTATGGATCCGCCTTTGGTCTTCCCATTCCCTTTCTATCACACACCCTTAAATCCATAAGATCCCAAATATTTTCTTTTCCAATTTTTGCAATTACTCTTCTTACTGCGGAGAGAGTGATTTGTTCAGTATCAGAAAAGAACATGTGCATTCTTACAAGTTTTTTTACTTTTTCAATTACCTTTTGAGGATATCTTAAATTTTCAAGATTTTTCTCGGTGATTTTTGCGCCAATTACTTCATGACCATAAAAAGTCCATTCTTTTTTTCCTTTTTCTCCTTCTCTTCTTGATTTTGGTTTTCCAATATCATGGAAAAGTGCGGCGAGACGCATCTCCAAACTCCACTTTTCGTCCGCAGCATACTGCAACGATCTTAAAGAATGTTCCCAAACATCATACAAATGTACTCCACCTTGAGAAACACCGAACATTTTTTCAAAATCTGGGGAAATAAATTTCAAAATATTAAATTTTTTACACAACTCAAGTCCTCGCATTGGATGCGGAGACATGATTATTTTTGTAAATTCATCTCTGATTCTTTCTTTAGAAATTTTTTCCAGAAGTTTTGATTCTTCTCTAAGTGCAACGGCAGTTTTTTCTTCAATTTTAAAACCTTCATAATTTCCAAATCTCACCGCCCTCAAAAGCCTAAGGCCATCTTCCCTGAATCTTTCGTGAGGATCGCCAACCGTTTTTAAAAGCTTATTCTTTAAATCTTCTTGTCCTTTATAAGGATCAACAATTTGTCCTATATAGTAATTCTCCCTTCCACCATTGTCCTTTAGTTCAATTGCAATAGCATTTATTGTAAAATCCCTTCTCTTTAAATCATCACTTAAATTTTCACTAAAAATTACCTTATCCGGTCTTCGTTGATCCGAATATTCCGATTCCAATCTATAAGGAGTCACTTCTATAACCTTCAATGTTTCATCTGAAACTGTTTCATTCACCACACCTACCGTTCCATAAACGTTTTCGTAAAATGTTTCAGGGAAAACTTTTATTATCTCTTCCGGTTTAGCATTCGTAGTAAAATCCCAATCTTTTGGTTTCATACCTAAAAGAATGTCTCTTACACAGCCACCAATAAGATAGGCTTCGAATCCAGCCTCCTTAAGCTTGTTTGATGTTTCCCAAACCACTTTTGGTATGGGACCGAACTCTTCACTAAGAGTTTTTTTCATATATCGAGATATTTGTTATGTGCGGGCAGGGTGAATCGGACACCCGACCACAGTTTGGAAAACTGTTGTTTTACCACTAAACTATGCCCGCCCTAAAAGTAAATAATTTTACTTGGGCTAATTTTTACCTCCCTTATCGGGCAATAAAAACTAAAAACATTATACACAAAAAAATAAAATACGCCACGTGTCTTCACGTGGCGCTACTGAGATCTTCCTCCTTGAGGCCGATATCTAGGAGTTTGAGACCGGCCCTATCAAGGCACTCTCTCATCCTCCTGTGAGCGTAATGTCGAATCTCCGGGTTGAACCTGGCGACCTCATACCAAGTCATCGCCCGAGTTTTTTCCCTACCCTTATCGGAATATTTCTTTTCATCATAAGGGTTGAGAAAATCGCGCTTGCTTCGCCCGATGGTTTGCGACTCGATGTTGATTCGGTCAAGAATCATATCGTATCTCGTCGTTCCGTCCCGCAGGTAGCGGACCAAATAGACGATAAAACGAACAGTCTTTTCTCTGGCTTCAAGCACAGAATCCATGATCCCCTCCTGGAAGTTTACTTACATAAAAATAGTAAATTAAATTTCAATTAATGTCAAATCTAATTGCTTTAGCCTTATTTTAAGGTATTATTGTCCTGATTGCGCTCGTGGTGAAATGGATATCACAACGGTCTTCGGAACCGTTATTGTGGGTTCGAATCCTGCCGAGCGCGCAGTAAAATATGAATATAGAAGTCTATCGGGATAACAAATTATTCTTTAACAAAAAAGAATATAAATGTTCTCTTGGAAGAAATGGGATAACAAAAGATAAAAAAGAAGGGGACGGATCAACTCCTGCCGGTTGTTTTTATATTAGAAAAATATTATACAGAAAAGATAAAGTAAAAAAACCAATCACCTCCCTACCCACAGAAGAAATAAAAAAGAATGACGGTTGGTGTGATGATGTATCAAATGACAACTACAATAAACAAATAAAATTACCTTCCGCCTTAAGCCACGAAAACCTTTGGAGAAATGATGACCTATACGATATTGTTGCTGTTGTCGGTTATAACGACAATCCTCCTATAAAAAAACTGGGTAGTGCAATATTTATACACATAGCAGGGCCAAATTATTCCCCTACTGCCGGATGTGTAGGCCTTTCCAAAGAGGATTTGCTGAAAATTCTAAGAAATTTTGGACCAAAAGATAAAATTTGCATAAAATTATAAGTAAATTTAAAAAATTAGGAAAAAGAATCCTAATTTTTTATTTTAATTTAAAACAAATGAACGGGTAGTAATTTTTATAACGGACATTTAAAAAATGTGTTGACGTGGTTTTTTAATCCCCAGTCTTATTTTGACCTTATTTTTAGTCATTTTTTAGGTCAAAACTGTGGATAACTCTGTGTATATGTGAATTAAAGACAGTCTATCGGACTAATATTTTAAAGGGCTTTTACTCGTCTTTTATGAGTTTTACGTTTATAAATAAGGGTATTTCCAAATCTGAGTCCTTTTAAATAGAAAAGTCCTATAAAATATGTTTCTAAGTAACAAATACTATGTTTCGTGTGAAAAATCTTGTTAAATTACTTAAATATTTTTTAGCTTGATATGCGCACAAATTGTTTCATGTGAAATATTCCCTTTTAAATAAGGCGATAATCATTATTCAGTATTAGACAGATAACAATCTTATAATATAATCAATAAGACATTTGGATCTTATATGAGTTCAAAAGAAACTGGAAAACTTGGTGAGGACATAGCCTGTAGATACCTTGAAAGAAAAGGTTACATAATTACTGAACGTAATTATTGGAAAAAGTGGGGAGAAATAGATATTGTAGCTAGTAAGGGCAATACTATTCATTTTGTTGAGGTTAAAAGCGTTTCGCGTGAAAACATAGGGTATGTTTCTACGGAACATAATACTTATAGAGCTGAGGATAATATGCACCCATGGAAAATGCAGAGGTTGTCTAGGGTAATAAAGACATACCTACTGGATAAAGCTGTTTCAGATGAAACAAACTGGCAGTTTGATGTCATTACAGTTCAAATTGACCATAAGAACCTCATAACCAGAGTAGAATTGATAGAAAACGTAATCTTATAATTTAATCAAAAGAAAAACCCGGATCCTTTCATATCCGGGCTTGTCGAGAAAAACCTTAAAGAACCTTGGTGATACAGCTGGTCTTGACCTCCGCACCATCGCTCGCGCGAATCGCAACAAAAGGGAAACCGGAACGAATCGGAGTTTTGTACTCCGACACCTCCGTTTCGGTTCCTCTCGTCTTGTTCACCAAGCTTTGCTTACCGGTTCCGTCACGATGGAGTTCATAACTGGCATCGCGAGTTTGAAAACTCAGTACGACCGCCATAAAAATCACCTCACTTTCAATGTTTAAACTAACAAATTAAATATTTTTTTCAATACTCATTTATATAAATACAAATATATCCTTATATTAAGCCATATTTTGACAACAAAAAACCGCCGAAACGACATTTTTGAGCAAAAAAGATCGAATCGACGGTGCGAAGAGGGTAAGCCTCGTGATGACGCATTTCCTAACATCAAAACCATTTTATAAATATAAAAAAATAAACTGAGTATGATGTGTAAGCGAACAAAAATGATATCGCCACCAAGCTATCCTTTCATTTCGAAAGTTAGCTAAACTTTCTTAAAGAACTAATTTGATTTAAAGTGCTTGGAGATTTTAATAAAATAATTCAGTTGCATAAAATTATTTTAACCGCACCCAACCAATTCCGAATACAATTATATGTCCTTTATAAATAGTGTAAAGGACATACTTGTGGATAACTTTATTATACAATGTCTTTTATATTTTATGTTGAAAAATATGCATATTTTTCAATAATATTTCGCCTTGACAAGGTCTAAAATGGGAGTATAATATTCGTGTAGATCCTCGGCAACGTTCGATCTACAAAGTCAGTTCGCAGAGCTGACAGTTCCCGGAAATATTTTCAATATTATTGAAATTATTTCCCGTGTTGGTATAGTTCGCAAGCACCATTTTTGGTCACCACACGTTAATCATACTATTTTGTTCTTTCAAATCGACATTCTTATCAACAGATCTTAAATTTTCTGCTTTTCTTTTCATATCTTTCCCGTTTTCTATTTTTCGTTCTTTCGTTCCTTTC
>Ga0265297_10010246_pt1 | contig 11837 bp, 15 predicted proteins | sample Munlanlwell13791_FD_192502 | JGI IMG/M metagenome (GOLD analysis project Ga0265297, IMG submission 192502) | Leachate microbial communities from a municipal landfill in Southern Ontario, Canada - Leachate well 137-91 | ecosystem: Engineered > Solid waste > Landfill > Unclassified | place...
TTCGAGAGATTTGATCCGCTGATCTAGATCATCAATGGAGAGATGCCTCTGAATCTGGATCTGTTCGGGTTTAGTCATGAGAAAAGATGATCTGTTTAAGTATAAATAGTTGAGTTCTTAACTATACATTGATCAACATGGTGGCTGGAAATGAGTGTTCATTCTACACTGCCGTTTTCTATCTCGCATGGATTGCCTCGATAATTTTAATCGTTATTGGCATAATCGAAACCGCGCTTGCCATAAGAGATTGAATCTTTTTCGGGGTATGGTGCCAGAAATTAACAATCTTTATCGAACCCTGTAACCTAGTCCAAACCATGAAGAAATTAGTGATTTTGTTCATGACCGGACTTCTTTTAATTGCAGTAATCGGGATCACGGGATGTACTTCAAACACAAAGACGCCAACTGCACCTGTATCTACGCTAACCACGCCAATATCCACGCCAGTCGCACCTGTATCGACCCAGGCACCGATAGTAGAAGAAAAGCAGGACAAGACAACATTGGGTGAAAAGAACGCAGCAAGGAAGGCATTAGATTACTTAAGAGTAATGCCTTTTTCGCGAGACGGATTAATTAAACAACTCGAATACGAAGGATTTTCACAACAGGAATCTGTATATGGAGTAGACCAATCTGGTGCTGACTGGAATAAGCAAGCAGCATTAAAAGCTAAACAATACTTAGACATCATGGCTTTTTCACGAGACGGATTAATTAAACAACTCGAATACGAGGGATTTACACACCAGCAAGCGCTATATGGTGTACAAGCTGTTGGGTATTAAACTGTTATAGATGGCGACATAAGTCGCCAGGTACAAAAAACACTTTTTACAAAGTGTTCAGTAACGCGGGAGAAGCTGAACACTCACTAGTCTGTCGACCAATCCCAATATTTTCCTTCTCTTCCTGCGTTCCAACCAAGCCAGTTGAGAACGGTGGGGTGATCATGGTCCCTGCAAAAAGCGTGTGGTTGAAAATCATTTGCGAGATGTCTTGCGTATGTTACTACTTCATCACTGAAAATCAAAATGCCGATTGCATCCATCAACTTCTCTTTGGTTTCAATATGTGCACGGTTTTGGAGAATTCACAGGGGCGTTAACCCACCAAGACGGTTAAGCGTTCCCAATATTTCATTGAGGTTGTTTTTTCCTCATCGCAACCAATTTGGTTCATAACATGGAGCGCAGTTGGCAGGTAGAATTCATCGACCAACATGATAGCTGCACGTAGGCAGCAGAGGTCTAGGTCGATAGTACAGAACGACAACCCACGATTCACATCATTCACGAATTTTGGTTCGCCAATCTGGAACAGCATCGCAAGTTACAACGCTGTGATACTCACCGTGTAAAGTGTTCCTGTTCTCCCTCTTTTCTGCATATTCTTTCAGGGAAACGGGTATACCTTCGGGTTCCCAATCAATTCTCCTCCCGTACCCCGATACCCCGGGCGCAGAAGGATGCAACTCTGCATGGTCAACCATATTACCCTTCCCGCGAAATATTGATATCGTGCGTACACTCATCCTGGGAGGGGGATTGACCGGCGTCACGCTCGCCCGCCTGCTGCATGAGAAGGGACATGAAGTCCTTGTTCTCGAGGCAGAATCAAGAATCGGGGGTCTCTGCCGATCCCGGACCGAGCATGGTTTCACTTTCGATACAGGGGGTTCACATATCATCTTCTCGCGGGACAAGGAAGTGCTGGACTTCGTGCACAGAGTGCTCGGGTCCAACAGGGACACGAGGTCAAGGAACACGAAGATTCTCTATAAAGACATCCTTGTAAAATACCCGTTTGAGAATGGCCTTGCCGCACTTCCCAGGGAAGACCTGTATTTCTGCATCAGTGAATTCATCAAAACCTATGTCATGGCCGAGAAAGGCGAGATCCCGCCTCCGAAAAATTTCCGCGACTGGATCTATGCAACCTTCGGACGGGGTATTTCCGAACTCTACATGATCCCCTACAACGAGAAGATCTGGATTTTTCCCTCGGAGCAGATGTCGGCACACTGGATGGAGGGGCGGGTGCCGAGACCTCCAGTCGAGGACGTGATCAAGTCGGCGATCGGCATCGAGACAGAAGGGTATACCCACCAGTCGATCTTCTCCTACCCGGTCGACGGGGGTATCGAGGCTCTCGTAACCTCAATCGCACACGGTCTTGAAGACTCCATCCTGACGGATTTTCATGTCACCTCCCTCGTGTTCAGGGATGGTCTCTGGGAAGCGGGCGATGGGACGAGGACGGTATCGGGCGACCGGGTGATTAGCACCATCCCCCTCCAGCACCTCATCACGTGCCTTGGGGATATCCCAAACGAAGTAAAGAATGCAGTCGATGCGCTCCGGTATAATTCAGTCGCATGTATCCAGGTTGGCATCCGTGGAAAAGTCCCCGGTATCTCCTGGATGTATATCCCTGACATGGACCAGAGCCTTGCGAACCGGATCTCGTTTCCGTCAAATTTCAGCACTCATGTCGCACCGGAGGGTCATTCCGGCATCCTTGCCGAGATCACCTACAACGAAGGGGATGCAATATCCCGCATGACCGATCAGGAGCTCGTGAACCACACGCTGCAGTCGCTCGAGAAGATGGGATTCATCACCCCGGAACAGGTGGTCCATACTGCGGTCGAAAGGCAGAAGTTTGCCTATGTTGTGTATGACCTCGATTACGTCGGGAATATCAGGGTTATCCGCGAATATTTCCAGTCACGAGGGATCACTCTCCAGGGAAGGTTCTCCCTCTTTGAGTACCTGAACATGGACGGATGCATACGCCACGCAATAGAGTGCGTGAAGGAGTGGGAATGAAGGTCAATTTTTTCGTTGAAGACCTGCTCTTCCTACGGTACATCGGGTGTGCGACGGTCGCGAAGACCCTGTACCGGCAGCTCCAGTCGGAACCCGGGATCGAGGTGTCATGGAAAAAATACGCCAACCATGCGGATATCGTGCATTACCACACGTTCGGTCCGATCGCTGCCCTCAACCGCCGGATGGCAAAGGGAAAGAAAATTCTCACCGCTCATTCCACCCCCCGGATCAACATGGGAAATATCGCCCTTGCACGGGCAATCAATAAGCGATATCCCAAGATCTACAGGAAGTACGATCATATCATCACGATCTCACGGCCGTGCCATGAGGAGGTCACCGCGATGGTCCCCGAGATGCCGGTCACGCTGATCCCAAACGGGGTCAACAGGGATTTCTTCCGGAGGGATGAGGAGAAGAGGGCGGCATTCAGGGAAGAGTATGGTATCCCTGACGACCAGGACGTGGTGCTGACGGTTGCGCAGCAGACGCCACGGAAAGGTCTCTATGATTTTCTGGCCCTTTCCCAGGAATACCCTGAGAAGAAGTTTATCTGGATCGGGGGCTCTCCCTACATGGCGCTCTCGAAGGATTACGGGAAGATCAAGCAGATGAAGATGCAGTGCAGGGACAATGTGCTCTTTCCCGGGTACATGAACGATATCATCAAGCCCTACAGTGCCGCGGATATCTTTCTGATGCCCTCGTACGCGGAGACATTCGGCCTCGTGATCCTCGAAGCGCTCTCCTGCGGCCTCCCTGTTATTGCGAGGGACATCCCCGAGTTCCACGACATTTACGGCGACACCATCCTTTATTTCTCATCAATAGAGGATGCGATGGCCAGAATGGAAGACCGTCCCGCGCTCACGCACTGTGCCGCAGGGGCGAGGGATTTCTCATCGCAGTTCGACCTGAAAGACATCGCCTCCCTTCATGTGAAACTCTACAGGGAGCTGACAGAATGAAGATTTCCGTCGTGATCCCCTCGTTCAACGAGGAAGGCAATATTGGGGCATGCCTTGAATCCCTGAGCCACCAGACCATCCCGAGGGAAGAGTATGAGATCATCATCGTGGACGGGGGATCGAAGGATTCCACCAGGGAACTCGCCGAACCGTATGCCGACCTGGTCTTCATCCAGACCAGCAAAAAGGTTGGTGGTGCCCGGAACGACGGTGCTATGAAGGCAACTGGCGCGATTCTTGCAACCACCGATGCCGATTGCATCATTCCCTGGAACTGGCTCGAGGTCATCCTCGACGATTTTGCACGGCATCCTGACGTCGTGCAACTCTATGGTCCGGTCGACCCGATTGAAAAGACCATCAAGAACCATATCTCGCTTGGACTTGCAAACCACTTCGCAAGGCTCGGATATTACACACACACCCTCTATTATACCCTCGGGTGCAACACCGCGTTCCGAAAGGATTCTTTCATCGAGGCCGGCATGTACCGCTGCATCGATGCCGGGGACGACCTCGAGATCGCACGGAGGATGAAAGAGAAGGGAAGGGTACTCTTCGACAGCAGGATGAGGGTCGGGTTCTCCATGCGGAGGTACGAGCAGTTCGGAACGCTGAAGTCGCTGTACGAGTGGCTGTATATTGTGGCCCACGGTGGCTCTTCCGAGAAGCACCAGTATACTCAGCGTGAATACAACAAGGACGAGAAGAAGTGACCCAATCCGGACCAGGGATCGATGCATGACCGACACCCATGGGGACGAGTATCTCCCGGAGGAAGAGCAACAGTCCCGGATTGCGCAGTTCAACAAGTCCGAGTTTGCCCTCCTGCTCGGGATGGAGATTGTCGAGGCCCGTCCCGGGTACGCAAAGGTGGTGATGGAAGTGAACGGAAAGCGGAACCAGCGCATGCATGCCCATGGAGGTGCACTCTTTTCCCTTGCTGATCATGCATTCGGTGTTGCAGCCAACCTTGGCCTCGTTGAGGAGGTCGCACTTGCAGCACGGATCAGCTACCTGTCCCCTGCTGAAGGACTTCTCACCGCAGTTGCACAGTGCGTGGGAGAGACTGATTGTTGCTCCACCTACTCGGTACACGTGTTCCGTGATGAGAGCCTGGTCGCGACCTTCGAAGGCCAGGGGATCAGGAATCCAAGGAGATAACCGCATCTCCATCCTTGTTCGAACGAGAGATCTGCTTTGTTCTGGAAAAAAACACGGGATGCGAATTTAAAAAAAAAGTTAACTGTATGACCTGAATGCCAGTGACTCGTCTTTTATCCTGTACCTGTCGCCATTGACGAGCGTCACGAAGATCTCAACCCTGTCGGTCCCCTGTGTCCCCATGATCTCGACTTTCGAGTTCACCTGGGGTTTCTCCTGGATCTTTGAGATGACCTGTCCGTCGGAGCGACTGACCACCACTTCCATCGTGGAGATGAAGTTTATTCCCTTTCCTCCCCGGAATGTTGCGGTAATGAGCGGATTTGTTGCGACGCGGTTCCGGTCAACCTCAACGATGACTTCGTACTGCGTGGGTATGGAGCCTGCGATATAGCCAAGGGTCGGGGTGACTTCCGGAGTTGCCACGGTCTGCTGGGTAGTTGGCTCGGCAGTGGTGGGAACAGGGGTTGTTGCCTGTGTTGACGGTCCGGTGGCCGGCTGGGTACATCCTGCGCCGAGGACCATGAGTCCGACGAACGCACAGATCACGATAACAGCGAGTGCCTTCATGTGTAGTGCTTCAACATGAAATTATAAGAGGCTTCTGAGGATGTGTCATGAGGCGGGGGAAAACCGGGACAAGAGCGTCTCTTCCAAAGTGTAGCACTTAATATGGTTCGTGCAGCAGATCTGGACAATGAACTACTCACTTCCCCTTATCATACTATGCATCCTCGTTGTCATTTTTGCCGGCTGTACCCAGACCCCCCCTTCACAGGGACCCACTGTTCCTACTCATGATGTCACCACGGGAGTATCCCCCGCACTCACGAAGCCAACCGTCTCCCCTGCTCCTCCCTACCCTGCAACCTCCCTTGAGATCAAGGAATACGTTGACCGGGCTGCCGCGTGGGCGCAGGAGAACGGCAAAGATGCCGCAATCGCCGCATTCAACAACGCAACCAGCCCGTTTGTGACCGGCGATGTCTATGTGTACGCGCTCGATTATTCCGGCATTGCGCTCGCCCTGCCATTCCAGCCCGGCCTGGTGGGAACAGACTTCCGCCCTTTAAAGGACGCATCCGGGAAGTATTATACTGATATCGAGATCGCGCTCGCAAAGGCGGGCGGAGGGTATATCCTCTATCACTACCCGTATCCTTCCGGCGGCCAGCAAAGCACGTTAAAAATCAGCTATGTCCGCCCGGTTGACGACACCTACTGGATTGGGGCAGGGGTGTATACAGCCGAAGAACGCCTTGTCGACACGAATCTCCTTAAACTTGTCGACGATGCCAAAGTGTATGCTCAGAAGTATGGAAGGGAAAAGGCGGTTGCCGAATTCAATGACATCAACGGTTCATTTGTGAAAGGAGAACTGTACATCTTCTCCTACGATTACAATGGGACGGTGCTCTCCTGGCCTTACCAGCCGACACAGGTGGGAGTAAACAGGCTCGATGTGACCGACCCGGTTGGCAACCACCATGTCCGGGACTTCCTCAGCGTGGCAAAGAGCGGCGGAGGAATCGTCGATTATTACTCTGTAAATCCGTTCACGAACAGGACCGATCTGAAGATCAGCTACGTGACTGATATCGACGGGACATGGATGATCGGCGCCGGCAATTACATCGAACCAGGTCCGAGAGTGCTCCGGGTATGAGGTATATGGCCGAGTGTACATTGAATGCAGAATACGATGCGGGGAAAAAGGAGGCAGGGTGTATGAAAATCCTGCTTCCTTCCGCCATGTCCCGTGGTAATGGACCCGACACACAATGGGAACCGCGGGATCCTTTCCCGATCCCAACATTTTTCATTCTGGTCGTCGTTCACCATTTTTGAAGAGCATGACTGATGCACCCGGTCCGGGCAGGATACCTCCGCTCTGCAGGGTCTGCACGCATCTCCATCGCGGGATGGATGTTCCCACGTGCGATGCGTTTCCGGACGGTATCCCCGATGACATCCTTGAGGGATCACTGCATGTCGATTCCTACCCGGGAGATAGGGGGATTGCATTCCTGAAAACATCACCCGACCCTTCACATTTCATGGCAGGTTCGGAGCCGGGAACCCTTTTCCGGATTACCTGTGCCGGATCCTATGAGCGCTATGTCCCAATCCTCGATCGCTGGGATCTCGATACCACGTTCATCCGGTATGTGCTCTCCCAATCCATACCGATAAAATCCGTCGATGTATCCGAGGCTGAAGCATTTGTTGAAGCCCGACGCACCTGTCTCGAATCAATGAATCCGTGCATGCGGGAAATCAGAAGGATGATGTATATCTGTTCGCATGAGGAGGAGAATCAGTAGAGGAACCTATGTACAGAGACTCCTGGTTGAAGAGTCATTGCAGAGGATACCAGGACGATACCTTCTCATCTCTCGTGAGGACTGCCAAAACATTCGCGGTCAGGGCAACCTTACACACAGGCGGCTGCGAAACGTGTCCTGATCGAAGAATGAACCATATATTCACGCCTTTCATTGCGGTCCTTCTCCTGCTCGTCGTATTGGCAGCCGGGACCGTAGTCGCAGCAGACACAGATATGATGGTACTGAAAGGTTTTCCCAAAAGAAGGGAAGCGGCTATAGAGCAAGAGCCCGCTGTCCCGATCCCCCTGGCTGTTACCCTTTTCCCTGAGGGGCACCTAAAAATCTAGGACTTACGCACTTGGTTTCGACCGAAAGATCTAAGGACAAAGAAAACCCATCCTGGGTTTGAACCATCCCGGAATGGAGATTGAACGGGTGTGAACCCGCCAAAATGCACCAGTAAAGATTTCATCAACTTTCTCATTTCGACGTATCAAGTATGGTCATGCACGGAAGCATCTCGGTGCTTACCAAATGAAACAGAATCAATTGCTCATGATTCGATCAAACGATTGTTAGAGAGACAGCCTCACCACACGGAGGCGTTGTATAACGAGGCAAAACCGTTGATTCGACTTAAAGATGGCGTACTTGTCATTGACGATAGTACCCTTGACAACCCCTATTCCCATCAGATCGAACTGGTGACCCGGCACTGGAGTGGAAAACATCACCGGGTGGTCCAGGGGATCAACCTGATCTCAACAATCTGGACTGACGGTTCTGCAATAGTTCCGGTAGATTTCCGGATCTATTGTCCTGACAAGGACGGGAAAAACAAAAACGACCATTTCCGGGATATGCTACGGGCAGCGGCTGAACGAAAGTTTCAGCCGGGGTGTATCATCTTCGATTCGTGGTATTCGAGTATCGACAACCTGAAATTGATCCGGTCCCTGAAATGGCATTGGTGCACCCGACTCAAATCCAACCGGTTGATCGATCCGGACCATACGTACAATCGTTCGGTTTCTGATATTGAGATCCCTCCCGAAGGGAGAGTCGTTCACCTGAGACAATACGGCTTCATCAAGGTGTTCAGAATTGTTCACACCGACAAGGAACCCGAACACTGGGCTACCGATATTCTGGATGCATCGGAATCCGACAGAAAATTGTTCAAGGATCTTGGTTGGAATATCGAAGAGTATCATCGCGGCATCAAGCAGTGTTGCGGGATCGAGAGATGTCAGGGAAGAAAAGAAGATGTCCAACGGGGACATATTCTGCTCTCGTTACTGGCATTTCTTCGCCTCGAATCCCATCGATTGAATACTGGCTCCAGCTGGTATGAATCCAAACGATCGATTCATCGATCCGCCTCTTCTCTTTTTATTGCTTCACCGACGTTCTAGTCTGATCATTTTTATATGAACTTTAACAGATGTTTCTCTTTTCAGACTTCTTCAACCGCGTAAGTCCTAGAGATAAAAGAGATGACGCTGGTCACCTGCCCTTACAATAACCTGAGAAGACTCCTCCTTTGCGGGCTATGACTGTTATCAATTCCTCTGCAATCCCTCTGCGCATCGGGACGAGAACTGTCCCCTTAACACCGGCAGACACATGGTGAATTCCCGGTAAGGTTCCGGAAACCACTACCTATAAATCAAACTAGTTGATAAAACAACAATTATCCGGTTCCGGGATCAAAAAAAGTCACCGGTACCGGGAAGGTGCCATATGAAAATTATCGGAATCAACGGCAGCCCCCGGAAAAAAGCGAGCACTACCCTGAAATTAATCCAAGGCGTGCTTGACGGGGCAAAAGAAGAAGGGGCAAAAACGGAGTTTGTCGATATCTGCAAGCTGAAGATCAATTTCTGTACCGGGTGTAATTCCTGCTTTTCCACCGGTGAATGCGTGTACGACGACGATGCAGCAGTCCTTCTTGAAAAGATAAAAAAAGCCGACGGTGTTGTGATCGGATCGCCGGTTTATATCGACAGCGTGACCGCTCAGCTCAAACGCTGGATTGACCGGGAGTCCAATGCGTATCACTGCATGGCCTTCCTTGGCAGCGGGAAGTACGGCTGTGCCGTCTCCACTTCAGGAGGATTTAAGGAGCAGGAAGTCGTTGACTACCTCAACCACATAATAACCGATCTGGGGATCGTCTCTGTCGGGGGTGTTGGAGTCGCAGTGGCAAAAGGGCCGGACGAATTTGCAAAAGCAACGGAAAAAGCGCACGAACTTGGCCGTGATCTTGTTCGTGCAATAAATAAGGAGAAACAATTTCCGGATGGCGAAGCCCGTGTCCGCGAACGAGTGGAATTATTCAAAAACCTTGTCGGTGCAAACAGGGATGCATGGCCCTACCAGTATGATGTCTGGAAGGAGCGGGGCGAACTGAAATGAGAGAGACCAATGGAGACCGGAGGGATCCGGCCTCCGCCTCTGGCGGGGAGATGTGAAATGGCCGCGTTGTCCGCCCGCGAATCCGGGCTGCGCCTCGCTGCCGCGTTCCGGTTGAAGACGCGCCCGCTTGCAGTCTACGGTTCGGAGACACTCCCGGGCGGGATCTCCCGTCTTTCGGAGATCAACCGCTGTTTTGCGGTCTCGCTTTACCGGATTGCGACCGGCCGGGATGTCTCTGCGCTCTATGTCAGCGCCGATACGCAGGAAGGCTGCTGTCCTGGCGGGCTCTCCCACGTCGGGTATACCCCGCTGCCTGATGACATCCGGTATTTTGTCTCGACCGGCAAAAAAGGCGTCCATGGCGGAGTGGCGGAATACCTGAAGGCAAGGCCGGAGCTGGTCGATCGCTGCACGGCCGCTGCGGGTCCCATCCATCCCCCGGGAAAATATCTCATCGTGCAGGCATGCGAAACCCTGCCGGAGCCCGGGCCTGTCGTCCGATCCTTCTGTTTCTTCGGAACCGCCGAACAGATCCGGAATATGGCCGGGCTCGTCCACTTTGACCGCGACGACCCGTTTTCACCCGTGATCGTTCCGTGGGGATCGGCCTGTTCGACCTATATCACGTTTCCTGCCGGTCTTGCCGAAAATACACCGCACGACACCGCGTTCATGGGCCCGCAGGACCCGACACAGAATCATTCCCTTCCCCCAGGTATGATGGCGCTGGGCATCCCGTTGGCTATGGCAGGCCGGATGGCTGCAAACCTTGATGCATCGTTTGTGGTGAAACGGCCCCAGGTTGCATTCCCCCCGCACCGGAAAACCTGACGGTAAAAGCCTCTACTTTTTTTGGCCAAAAACGATCCGGGCCGGAAAAACCGGCGAATCTGTAGGATTATATAAAAAAGCTCTTCCTGCCGGAGAGACTGATTTTACTTCATCAGCTCCGAGATGACGGTCATGTCTTCCTGTTCCATCTCGCTCATGACACCCGATACAATTTTTTTCATCAGTTCCTTGAGCATAAGCGCCTCGACATCGGTCAGGCCGGAGAGGAGGATCATGTTCCAGTCGTGGGAGATCCGGTCCATGGCAGGCTTGATCTCCCAACCCTCCGGGGTCAGGGAGATCCGGTTTGCCCTCCTGTCACTTTCATCCCGGGTGCGGGTTACATATCCTGCCTGTTCGAGCTTATCGATCGCACGTGCAATCGTCGCCTTGTTAAAGAGCAGCCGTTTAGCGAGCGTATCCTGGTTGATGCTGTCTCCCCGGTACAGTGCGCGGAGGACAGGAAACTGCCCGTACATGATGTGATAGTGCCGGAGCTGTTCCGTACAATAGGCCTCCTGTGCCCGCACGAGATATGAGGTCAGCCCTCCCAGCCGGAAATCGTCCGTCATCTGTCCGCTCGTTTGATCGATATTGATACCTAATAATTAGTTTTGTTCCCCCTACAAAAATATTCATGTGGTCGTAACAAATATTATAGTTGATAACGCAACAATGATCATAACCAGATAAAACCGATGGGTTTTCTTAGACCGCAAAAATGAGGTAACGCAATGTCAGGGGAAATATCGTCGGCCATGGCAGAAGTCGGACGGTGGCCAGGCAACCCGGTCCAGACCATTCTTGCGGGTATCCCTCAGGCCGTCGTTGCAGCGTTAAGCCCGGCGACAATCGCAGTGTTGACCGGCCCGACGTGGTTCTCCATCCCCTTGCACTGGCATTCATGCCGTCGGTCCGGGCTCCTTTTATATCGGTGCAACGGTCTGCCTTGCAGCAGCGGTATTGTCCGCTCTGCGCGGTTCGAAGTATGTCTATGAGATCGATGAAACAAGCGATGGAGATTAAAGCGTGAGAGATGTGCCGGCTTCCGAAATCCTCATTGGATTAACAACGATAGATCCCACGGTGAAGGAATGATGCCCGATCCATGCACATCCGTGATTCAACGGCATAGAAGGGGGTATACCGGGAAGCATGCCCGTTGATTTCCCCGCTGGGTGGATCCTGCTGCTGCTCCTGACCGGCGTTATCGTCGGTCTCCTGGTGACCGTATTTGGCGGCGGAGGCGGTTTCTTCTATGTCCCCCTGCTCACCCTCGTCTTCCAGGT
>Ga0265297_10010247_pt1 | contig 11835 bp, 10 predicted proteins | sample Munlanlwell13791_FD_192502 | JGI IMG/M metagenome (GOLD analysis project Ga0265297, IMG submission 192502) | Leachate microbial communities from a municipal landfill in Southern Ontario, Canada - Leachate well 137-91 | ecosystem: Engineered > Solid waste > Landfill > Unclassified | place...
AGGAAAATTTGATAAAATCACAAGTTTGACCTCAGAAGTACTTAAAATAATAAAGAATGTAAGGAAAATTTAACCATATTTTTCATAAATTAAATAACACTAGATTGTAACTGTTAATAAACAATATCTTCTTTTTTTCCAGATTCTGAAGACTTTAATATCGCATCACATATAACAACAGCTTTGTAACCATCTTCAAATGTAGCCACCATTGGTTCAAGCTTTACGTCTTTAATAACAGCATTAACCATATTGTAAGCAGTGTGAACAAGAGTGTTTTCCCAGCCTATTATGTGTCCATGGGGCCACCAATTTTCATAATAAGGATGGTATGATTCGGTAACATTTACACAATGAAAGCCTCTTGTATGAGTATCTTTCTCTTCTTTCCAGAATACCCAGAGATTATTCATATTTTCTAAATCCCACCAAATGCTTCCCTTTTCACCATTAATTTCTATTGTATTGTAATTTTTTCTGCCCGGGCAAAATCTTGATGCCTCTATAGTTCCAATTGCACCATTATCAAATTCAACAACTGCTGCCACTGCATCATCAATATCAACTTTTTCTTTCTTTTTTGTCTCTTCGTTATATCTTTCTTTAATAAATGTTGTTGTTACAGCCATTACAGATTTGATTTCACCACATAGAAATCTACCGAGATCAATAATATGTGAGCCAAGATCACCCAGTGCACCACTTCCAGAATTAGCCTTCCTCAGCTTCCATATCATTGGAAAATCCGGATCAGCTATCCATTCCTGTAAATATCTTGCCCGGAAATGGAAAAGTCTACCCAACTTTCCATCCATTATTAACTTTTTAGCCAGGACTATAGCAGGTACCATCCTGTAATTATAATCGCAAATGTTTTTAACTCCATATTTTCTTACTGCATCTCGCATCTCTCTGGCTTCCTTTGCATTTCGGGCCAGAGGTTTTTCACAAATAATATTTTTACCTTCCTTAGCGGCTTCTATAGATTGTTCTGCGTGAAGGAAATTGGGTGTAGCAATAATAACAATTGTAATTCTTTTATCGCTTATAACTTTTTTCCAGTCTATTGTGTATTCCAAAAATCCATATCTCTTTGCTGCTTCAGCAACACTTTCTTCCGGAATACCGCAAATACTTATAAGATTGGGTATAGCAGGTGGAGGCCAGAATATATAAGGCATCTGTTTCCATGCATTTGAATGTGCTTTCCCCATAAATGCATGACCTATTAGACCCACTCCGATTTCCGGAATATCACCTATTGTCTTTTTTTCTGAAGTCATTGCTACAAATCCAACTTTTTCCTCGGTCATTTACTCACCTCATAAAATAGTAAATTTTTAAAAATTTATTTTCTTTAACTATGATAATCGATTTTTCAAGGAATAGTATTACCTGACAATATCTATATCAAAAACCTTTGATACATATTTCAAATCTTCAGATCTATCTCCAACCATAATGCAATTGTGATGGGAATAAAAAAGATCTATTAATCTGTAACCATCTTTCACCTTTATTAGTCCCCCGTTTCTACAGTCAGAGCCAGGATACTGCACGTAATTTTCAAGACTTCCTTTAAATACCATGAGTTCATTCAAATCCGGATGCAGTTTTGTTATTAATACCTTTCCCAATGGAAGTTTTGCATCTATTACAGTTGCATCTTCATCTACAATTTCCAGAACTTTTTCCCTCAGGGTCCATTCTGAAGCAATACACTTTGGAACCAGTCCAAAATAACCACAGTGTACCACAAGCAGGTAATTTTCAGGTTCATCAATTTCAGGAAATTTTTCAATTTTTTCATGTTTTAATGCAGCCATTCCCAGAAGAAACGGATAAATATTACTCATAATTATATCCGCACCAATAGATTTATGAATCAAGTACATGGTCATAAGTGACATCGTATCAGCCTCACATGACCATACCAGGCCTTTCTCTTCATATAACAGGTTCCATGCAAGACATGGTGTTGTGTCTGAATAAAAAGATTCGTTCAAACAATTAATTCCTGCTCCTTTTATATCCTGATCTCTTTCAACTTCATCTCTTACAGCAAGATACATTTTGCAGGCTCCAAGAAGAGCACTGTTTGATACTCCACCTATATGTATTCTTTTATTTTTTGCCACTTCTAATGCAAGGGAATCAGAAATTTTTTTAGCTTTCTCTGCAAGTTCTTTGAAGCTTTTTTTTACTATTGATATTCCGAACTTATCTTTAATTGATTTTTCACACCTTTCTTCCCACCAGTAAAAACGTTTGAAAATTTCAGCCTGCATGCCAACACCGGGATTATCCTGAAAAACTAAAAATTTTGTTTTCTTCATCTCTCTTTTTAGTGCAAGGCTTCTGCATATTTTTTTTGTAAGATCGAGACTATAAGGTGCAAATATCTTTAATCTTTCCGCTTTCAGGAATGTTACAATTTCCCAGTCCCACATGTTTATCGTACCGAAATCGGAGGTAGTGATCAGTAGCGGCAGCTTTATCTTTTTCAACAGATCCACTTGTTTGAAGGCATCCCCTATAAGCTGGGGGAATATAACTGCATCTGCATCTTTTACAGGTTTTCCGAGCTCAAGTGGTTCAATGATAATGGCTTCTTCTTTAAGAAACTCCCTCATCATATCAAGGTGTGACTTGAATTCATCATCCATGTCAGATTTAAAATATAATGGCTGCAGTATTGCTTTCATCTTAAACTCCTTCTCAGAAATAGCTGGCTTTAACTAGTATAATTAAAATAACCTGTCATTTAACAATATTGTAGCAGAACTTATTTATTTAATATTCCTAGTTTTTATCTATTTTTCTAATATATCCGGTCTCTTGAATATTATGCCACCTGCTTTGATTTCAAGACCCGGAAAAAGAACTGGTTTGGTAATAAACTTGAAACCATTACTCATGGCAATAAAAGCATCCTCGGATTTCGTTCCACTGATAGAAGGATTCCAACAAAAAACCTGATTCTCCTGAACTATTTCCTTAGAATCGCTTGAACATACATAATCCCTTACATCATAGCCCATTGCACCACCCTGATGGTGAAGCTTCCATTCATCATGATAGCCCAGTTCTTCATATAAATCACATGCCCTGTTAAAGATTTTATTCGTTTGCACCCCCGGTCTTGTTGCAGCTATCATTTCACACTCGATATACACATTATCTCTGTACTGTTTTTTAATTTTTTCAGGAATTTCACCAAAATTAAGAAGCCTAGTTATTGTGGTTATCAAACCCCACTTCCTCGCCATAACGCAGAGCATAAGGTTCTTCTCTACTTTCTTTTCTGTAGGAATCGGATGCCTGTATTTATATGCTCTTTCATCAGTAGCCGCTTGATATCCTACAGGATCGATTCTGTTTTTCCACAGCCTTTTTGCAAGTTCACCCGTGATTTCTGCCTCAGTAAATCCAGGCTGTTCAATATCCATCAAAACAGATTCAATAGCTTCAGAAGTTTTTTCTCCTAACCAGAGATATCTCTCAATTTCAGAAGAAGTCAATGAATATCTGATCTCTTTAATCTGTGATTCGATATTCTCTAGTCCATAAACTGATACATCGCATCCAACATTGAGTGAAGAAACAATTTTTTTTATAAGATCTAACTCTTTGGATTCGAACCATTCAAATTCAAGTAAATTGAATCCAAGATCTTTAAGGTTTTCCTCTTCCATATTTCTTGCAGATTCTATACGATTTGAAATGAGGTACTTTTCCTTCTCCGTAATAAGTATTGTTGTAAATCCCATTTCTGTACAAACTGGTACCATATTTATTCCTCCGCCAGTAAACCAGCTAAAATTGCTCTGCTTTTTAAAAACAATACCTTCAAGTCCCAGCGATCTCATCAGGTTCCTGACTCTTTTTTCTTTTATATCGATTTCTTCCTTTCTATCCATGGAATCTCCTTCAGTTAAAGTTTAATCCATAGCAATCCACTACCCATTTACTTCGTTACTCTTTCTTTTCTTCTTCTGTTCTTAAATCCACATAGCCACTCTTTTCCAAACTCGAACATCCGCAATAGACACCTACGAATTCACATGGTTCGTCAAAAGGATTTTTATGCCAGTGGGCCTGTTCCCTGCTTGCCCAAATAGCTGTCCCCGGCCCGCAGACTTGCTCGACATCCTTTCCATCTATGGTCACGCCAGCTATACACTGACCTTTTACAACATAAGCAACTTCATCTGCGTTCATGTGTTTATGTTTATGATGTTTTGCGCCTGGCTTAAATATACTGTGATTCCAGACCGTGCTGTTATTGTTTGGAACCGTATCTTCGGTAATAACATACTGTAGATCAAATTGCGGCATCAATTCTCTTACTTTTGGATCCACCTCAATCTCCTTGTAATGCCAGAAATTTTTTTTCTCAGGTTTAAATTTGAACATTATTCTCTCCTTTTATTCATTTGGTTTTTAATGTTTTTTTACTATCTATATCAAATAGATGTATATCTTCTTCCTTAAACGAGAATTTTATTTTATCTCCGATTTTAGAAACATTTTCAGATCCCGTTTTTGCAATTATTTTTTTCGAATTTATATCCAGGTAAACATAGTATTTACTGCCAAAATTTTCAACTAATGTAACAGAGGCAGCATTGATCCTGTTTTTTGTATATGATTTATCATCCTGTACTATTTTAATAGACGACGGTCTTATACCTAATATTGTTTTCTTTCCTAAATAATCTTTTAAGTATCTTTCAAAATATTTAACGGATATTTCATAAATAAATCCTTCATTCTCCAGAAAATATTTATCATTTCTTTTTTTGACATCTAAATCAAAAAAGTTCATCGGAGGACTCCCTATAAAACCTGCCACAAATTGATCTTTGGGATCGTTAAAAATTTCCTCCGGAGTGCCCACCTGACGAATTTCACCATCGCATAAAACCACTATTTTATCTCCCAGGGCCATAGCCTCTTCTTGATCATGAGTTACATAAATTGTAGTCACACCAAATTTTCTTTGAATCTTTTTAATCTCCGTTCTTAATTCCCGCCGCAGTTTTGCATCAATGGCGCTCAGGGGTTCATCCAATAAGAATATCTTTGGTTTTTTAACAAGTGCTCTCCCGATTGCAACACGCTGTGATTCTCCACCGGATAATTGACCCGGCTTTCTATCCAGTAATTTCGTTATCTGCAGGGTATTTGTTATTTTCTCAATTCTTTCCTGAATTTCCTTTTTAGATAACCTGGTCATGTTCTCTAGGCCCAATGAAAGATTTCTACGTACAGTCATATGAGGATATAATGCATAGTGCTGAAACACCATGGCCACATTCCTATCCCTTGGCTCTTTGTCGTTAATTAATTCTTCACCAATAAAAATAGAACCGCCCGAACATGTTTCCAATCCTGCTATACATCTAAGTAACGTACTTTTACCACATCCTGAAGGTCCGACGATCACAGATAACTGACCCTCATCTACCTGTAGATTTACGCCTTTAAGGCATTCTACACATCCAAAATTTTTATTAAGGTTTTCAATTGTAATTTTTTCCATAATTAATCAAAATATTTATAGTATTACTATTGTCCTACAAAAATTTACTTTTTTAACGCACCGAATGTAAATCCATATGCTAAATATTTATGTATTAATATTCCAAATATTATAGTTGGAATTGCCGCTAAAATACCAAGAGCCGATTGAGGTCCATAATAAGTCCCTGCTTCATTGGAAAATAGTTTGGCAAGTGTCAGGGTCACTGTTTCGACTTCACGTGACGATAAAGTCAATGCAAATGTATATTCCGTCCAATTTAATATTAGTAAGAATAAAGAAGTAGTCATTAAACCATTCTTAATGAGTGGTATCCACACCTTAAACAATATTTTGAATTCTGACAAACCATCCAGCATTGCCGCCTCTGTAAATTCTTTTGGGACCCCATCCATAAACCCTTTTAACATAAGAACAGAATAAGGCAGTGTAAATCCGACATATACGATGATTAAACCCCAGTAAGTATCAATGGCATGTATTATTTGAAAAAATATCATTAACGGGATTATCATAGCCATAGGTGGGAACATCCTGGGCATTATTATTGATATCAATTTTGATAAACCTGATTTAAAACGTGACAGGCTATATGAACCCAGCAACCCCACTATGATAGTGATCATTGTAGCCACTACAGAAATAAAAACAGTATTTAGATATGGAACAACGGCACTGGCATAAGTCCTGACAAAATTTCCTGAAGTTCCAAAAATTATAAAACGGTAATTGTCGAGAGTCGGTTCTCTGGGAATCCAGGTTGGAGGATAAGTAACCCATTCGGTCGATGGTTTAAAAGATGTCATGACCATCCAAAATAGAGGAAACATCAAAATTATTATTACTATGTAAATAAAAATATGGACTAAAATATTTCTTGTGGCATTTTTTACTAATACTTTATTGCCAGACACCTTATCTCTCCTTAATAAAGATTGTCCTCAAAGCAAAACTAAAACCTAACAAAGAAACAAATAATATTATCCAGGCTCCCGCCGAGATATATGAGACCCTGCTATACTGAAACCCTTCTTTAAATAAATAATAAGATAATGTTTCGGTATTAGTTCCGGGACCACCACGTGTCAGAAGATGGATGGTATCGAATACTTTCAAAGCTTCCATCATTCTGATCACCAGTGCAATTGCGATAATTCCTTTTAATTTTGGCAACTTTATCCGTCTAAAGATTTGCCATTCGTTTGCTCCCAGTACCTGGGCAGCTCTTATTTCGGAAATGGATACGTTTGCCAGACCCGAAAATAATATTAAAAAAGTCAATGGATACCAATGCCAGATCTCTGATAGCATAATAGGTATCATCGCAAATGTCGGATGAGAGAGCCAGGATACTGTAAATTCTGTATTCAGAATATTGCTTATTATTTGATTTATCGGTCCGTTTGCACTAAAAATTAACCAAAAATTATTTCCTACTACTATAGGAGGGATCATAAGCGGGATAATCAATATAGGGAAAAGGACAACTTTACCAAATATTTTTCCAGTTAGAATCGAAGCTATCAATAACCCTATCGTAAATTCTATTGCTAAACAGACCACTGAGATTCCAACGGTTCTAATCAAAGCATAAATAAATTCTTTATCCTGGAAGATCTTAATATAGTTTTCAAGGAAGATGAACCTGCTTTCCCAAAAATTTAAACCGAGATTAGGTTGAAAGTTTATCACGCTGAACCAGATTACAAGTATAGTGGGAATTATGATTAAAAAGAACATAATGACATTGGTTGGTAATAGCATAATGGTGCCAATTGGCAGTTTCCATTTTCTCTTAATCTGTTTACCCATCAAGGATACAATCTCCCTCCATGCTTTTTACTAAAAAGAAAAATTTTATTTTCCTTAAATTTTATTTTTACTTTTTCATTTGAATCTAGTTTGATTTCCGGAGCTGCAATTATGCTTATCGGTTTTTCTTGTTCAAGATTCACATAGATAAGACTTGAATCACCTAAAAATTCAAAAGAACTTACTTTTCCTACCCCATCTTCTTTTATATTTCCTGCCTGTTTATCAAGAATAATAACATCTTCCGGTTTAACTCCCAGCACAACTTCCGGTTCTTCCGGTGGAGGATATCCTTTCAGTTCTACTTTTAATCCTCCACCACTAAATATAGAATTCCGTCCTTCTGAAACAATTGTTCCATTGATTAGATTCATGGATTGTGCACCGAAAAATTCTGCAACAAATAAATTACCCGGATTGTTATATACATCCCTGGGATGTCCCTTTTGAAGCACCTTGCCATCTTTCATTATTACGACTTTACTGGCGATGGAAAGCGCCTGTACCTGATCATGTGTTACATAAACAAACGTTTTCTTTAAATTTAGATGTAGTCTCTTTATCTCTGCCAGCATCTCCAATCTTAAGTTTGCATCTAAATTGCCCAGAGGTTCATCGAATAAGTAAAATAAGGGATCTGTAATAAGTGTTCGACCGATGGCCACTCTCTGGGCTTCTCCCCCGCTGAGAAGACCCGGTTTTTTATCAAGCAGTTTTCTGATTTTTAATTTTTCGGTTATTTCAATCACACGTTTATCTATATCTTTTTTATCACACTTTTTAATTTCCAAACCGAAAGAAATATTCCTTTTGACAGTCATGTGAGAAAAAAGACCATACTCTTGAAAAACCATTCCAATACTTCTATCTCTGGGGGGTAGTTGATTAAGAATATTTCCATCCATTATCACTTCTCCGCTATCCGGTTTGATAAAACCCGCAATTATATTAAGCAGAGTGGTTTTTCCACTACCGGATGGTCCGACTATCATGCAAAATTCTCCATCTTCTATTTGCAGATTTATATCTCTTAAGATTTGTGTATTTCCATATTTCTTCGAGATATTTTTTAAAACTAGATCAGGCATAAAAGGGACACCCCTTGACTTCAAAATTTATTATTCTATGTTAGAATCCAAGCCATTCCTGCACAGGAGCAGAGTAAATACTCTTCAAATTGTTCCAGGATTCTATCTGTGTATCTCTACCATATCTTTCAGTTATTTCTTCCCATTTATTTGCAACATCATCCAGAGCGACCTGTGGCTCTACTGCTCCCTTAAGAGCACCGGATATTGCTTCCTGCAGAACCCCGCTATACTCCGAACCACCTTTTATCGATATCGGCGGGAAACAATTTTCAACCTGCCATTCCTGATTATCCATCCATGCTTCTTTATACATTCCGCCATTTTCTCTTAAAATCTCAGGGAATTGTTCAGGATCATAATTGCTTACTTTATTCACATCATACCAACCACCAGGAGTAAGGGCTACTCTTGCATTCATTGCTGCACCGTTCATCCACTGACAATACAGATATGCCAGTTCTTTATTCACAGAATTAGCCGATACTGAATATCCCCAACCCCAGTATTGAATTTGCGGATTTACTAATTCACCATCGATTATCCTACCAGGAAATGGAGCATAAGTTGTCTTGCCTACAACCTGTGAAAATTCCGGGTCCTCGAATGCTGCCTGTGCCCAGGTCATCAACAGTGTACAATATACGTTTCCGCCTGCATATGCCTCCAGAGCCCTTGCAAAATCGAATTCAAGTGTTCCAGGCATGGCAAATTGTAGATTTTCCTTCATTTCTTCCAGGGCCTGTACTGCTTCCGGCGAATTGATGTTTGGATGCATTTCATCATCAAAGAATGCTACTTTTTGAGACACTAATCGGGGATAATAGTCAAATGCGACTTCATCTATTCCCCAGCTCATTGCCATTCCATAACGATTTTCATCAGGATTTGTAAAAAACTCCAATTGGTCCTTCCACTCTTCCAGAGTTTCCGGAATATCCAATGAGTATCCATATGTACTCTCAAATTCAGCTTGATTATTAGGATCTTCCAACCAATCTTTTCTTAGAAAAAGAGTGGCAACATCAGTATCAGAGAATAATATGTAGTAATTATCATTATATGTCATAAAAGACCTTAACCCTGGTAATACACTATTAGGTGAATTGGGATCAGTTGATTCAGGGTTGTACTTTTCGACAAATGGCGATAAATTCTCCAGTACATTTGCCTCAGCGAGGTCAGGGACCCACTGTGGACATGTCATTAAAACATCATATTTATCGCTCTTCGTTATTGAAAGATTCATAAGTTCCTTGAACCAATCCGGCCAGGGTACAGTGTAGGTTTCAATTTTTATCCCAGTTTCTGCTTCCCATTCAGGGTAAAATGGTTCAAAATCACTTACATTATCCGGAGATACTAAAAGTTTAAGAGTTACCTGATCACCCATTTCCTCCGCTATTGCTCTTGCTGCTAAAATTGCATCCCTTTCTTGATCGGTAGGATATTGCGGTAGATTATAAGGGAGACCTTCTGTATTGATTTCCTCTTCAGCAACTTCCTCTTCTGTTGCTACTTCTTCCTCAGCTACTTCTTCTTCCTCAGCTGCTGCTGCTTCTTCTTTACATCCGATGAATAATAAACCTACAAGTGATGTTATTAAGAGCAACATTACCATCCATAATAATGTTTTCTTCATTTTATATCCTCTCCTGTTTACTTTTAAAACAGATTCTATTAATATTACTGAGAGATTTGTTCGCTTCAAGCTGTCCGACTAATGTACAGAAGGTGAGCAAATCTCTTTTTAATTTGTTTATCTTTTACCACCTCCTAAAATTTTTATATATTGACAATCAGCTAACCTGCACCTCCTTTCTTAGTAGAACCAAGAAACAACAATTTATTTTATTACTTATAAGTACCCTTATATTAACCTTAATAAGGAATAAGGATTCGATGCTTATTTATTAAGGTGATATTATTCCTGTATCCCAGAGATCAGAAATAAACTTTTTGTCCACCTGTGCTGTGGAATGATCACGAACGCGGAGAAGAGATACAACGAACTTGCTTCTATCGCCGCGATGTAGAGCACTGAAATATTCTATCGGTTGTCCGTTTTCCAGATAGCTGATACTGTTTAGTTGCATCAAAGGAGCACCGACTTTCACTCCCAGTAGTGCAGATGTTTTTTTATCTGCCGATACTGCTTCCAGAGAACGACGACCATGAGCTATCCTTAGAGCGTATTTTTCTTCCAGGACATTATAAAGCGATTGATTGGTTAGATTTTCTTCAAGTAAAGGTGCGCAGAGCTTATATGGGATGTAAGTGGTAACCAGAGCAATTGGCTCACTGCTTATAAATCTCAGTCTTTTTATTTTGATGACCTGTTCCCCTGTTTCCAGTTTAAGCCATTCCATAATTTCTCTGTCTGCTTCCCATTTAGTCTGTTCCAGTACCCTGGTAACAAGCTTTATCCCACGAGCCAGCATATCCTCATAAGATCCTGTGAGATTTTGAAAGAGGTTTTCTGTAATTTTTGGCCTGGTTACAAATGTTCCTCTTCCCTTTTCGCGGTTTAGAAACCCATTCTGCACTAGACTGCTTATGGCCTGACGGACTACCGTGCGGCTTACTTTAAATTGATCACAAAGTTTAAACTCAGAAGGAATCTGCTGCTCCGGTTTCAACCTCCCTTTTTTGATTTCTTCTATCAGAAGCTCCTTCAGTTGAAAATAATAAGGTAAAGGACTTGAGTGATCTATAATTTTTGTTTTATTTATTTTAACCTGTTCTCTCAAAATACCCCCTTAATCCTGTTATCCTGTAATTACAAATATATTATAAAGGACCAATACTGTCAATAGTTTTTTAGACTTTTATTCAGCGCTTTAGGTTCATGATAAAAGCTAGAAGCTATCTTGCTTGAAGAAGTTGGCACTTGCCGTGACGAGATAATAAATTAAATCTTTTTTAATCTTTATATCGACTAAATAAATATATAAAATTAAGTATTAAGTCATACCTCTGTCGGATATCTTCCATGCTCATTAACATACTTATACATTGCAATAACATTTTCAGGAGGTATATCCGGTTGTATATTATGTGTCGGCGCCAATATGTATCCCCCGCCTGCTGCCATTACTCTTATTACTTCTTTTATATTCTCTTCAATATCTTTAATCGCTCTTCCATGTAACATCCCCGGTATATCGATTCCGCCATGGAAACACAGGTATTTTCCAAATTCATTTTTGATCTTTTTCAAATTCATATCCGCCGCATATGGCTGAACAGGATTAAGGATATCAATTCCTGTATCAATGAAGTCCGGAATAAAAGCTCTTACCGAACCGCAGCTATGAAGTAATATTTTTGCTCCGGTTTTACTTCTGATAAAATCATTTAATCTCTTGTGAGCTTTTTTAAAAAATTTTT
>Ga0265297_10010248_pt1 | contig 11835 bp, 7 predicted proteins | sample Munlanlwell13791_FD_192502 | JGI IMG/M metagenome (GOLD analysis project Ga0265297, IMG submission 192502) | Leachate microbial communities from a municipal landfill in Southern Ontario, Canada - Leachate well 137-91 | ecosystem: Engineered > Solid waste > Landfill > Unclassified | place...
ATCGGCATTGCCGATCACATGCTCGCTGAACGATACGAACTTATTCTCGCATTCAGACAGGCGTGCCTGCGCCGTATGCAGTTTCTTCTTATTGGCGATATTGGAGCTTAAGAACCCTCCCAGAAAACACAATATCCCGAACAGAGAGAGGATCGTAACAGGTATCCACGGAAAACTCTTTTCTTTTGCCATATAGATAGTTTTCTTGTCTGCCTTAGACGTTCTCGGCAAGGACTTCATAGAACGCCTGCGGATGCCTGCAGGCCGGGCATTCCTTCGGCGCTTCGGTTCCTTCATAGATATAGCCGCAATTGATGCAATGCCACTTCGTCATATTCTTCTTTTTGAATACCTCACCTTTAGAGATATTATCGATCAGCTTGCGATACCGGGATTCATGAAATTTCTCGACCTTTGCGATCTGCTCGAACGAGTTGGCTATATCGGGAAATCCTTCTTCCTTGGCTATCCTTCCGAAATCAGCATAGATCGAGGTCCATTCCATATTTTCGCCCGCGGCCGCGCCTTCAAGATTTGACCTGGTGTCCTTGATCATTCCGGCAGGATAGGATGCGGTGATCTGGGCCTCTCCGCCTTCAAGATACTTAAAGAATATCTTGGCATGCTCCCTTTCATTCTCAGCGGTTTCCATAAAAATATTTGCGACCTGCTCGAATCCTTCTTTGCGCGCCGCAGACGCAAAATATGTATAGCGCATACGCGCCTGCGATTCACCGGCAAACGCCGTTAATAAATTCGTCTCTGTCCTGGTGCCTTTAACTGATTTTGACATGACAAAACTCCTGTTATTTTGGATCTTCTATCTTAATCATATCCTTATCACAGCATACAAGCGTGCCGCCTCCGACTTTCGTAACAGTAACTTCATTGCCGCATACGCTGCAGCGATATTTTTCACCGACTTTTTTTACAGCCATGCAACCCTCCTTATTACTAGGACGTTTTCATGCCGAGTATTTCTTCGATCTTATCGATCAATTCATTCGGAGATATTGGCTTGGGAAGAAAAAAATGCTTATTGATCCTGCCCTGCGGATCAAGCTCCTCTTTTTTCAATAGTGCGGTAATGAATACGATAGGAATGTTGCTTGTTAACGCAGACTGCGAAAGCTGCTGGGCAACCTCGCCGCCATCGAGCTGTGGCATATTAATATCAAGAAGAATAAGGTCAGGCTTATCGGAAAGCGCCATATTTATCCCCTCAACCGAATCCTGCGTGGCCGTAGCCTGGAACTTGCCTGTACGTTCAAGGATTTTCTTGGAAAAATCGCAAATATCGACTTCATCATCGATTATCAGGATCTTCTTAAGCTCACCGGCCATATCCCCTCCTTGGCTAACCTATAAGCTATATTCTAACCTTTTCATCAACCAAACTCAAGGTAAATTTTCTCACCAAACGGACCGGTTGATAGGATTCCTTTGACTTACGCAGCCCAGCTATTCCAAGATCCTGCTCCATATTTATAAACCGGGACGCATATGCCTCACGGGATAAAAACTCATTGAAGACGGTCGGATAAATACCGGCCATGCCATGAGCCCCTTTAAACACATGGATAACGAGCGTATCGGCATTAAGGGCTTCGGCAATGCAAACCGCGCATATCCTGCCGCCAACGCGTAATGCGCCGGCTTTAAGGGAAAAAGAAACAAAATGGCCCAGCATGATCTTAACAGCCTCACCCTCATCCAGCAAACTCTTGCTCTGGCTGCATCCCTTTTCAACGCACCAGACATCCTGAAACCGCAGGACCTCGGGGACAACGTCCGCGGTGACCGTGACATACTCGTATTGATACTTCGACCTGAAATTCCTGATAAAATTCCTCTTGCCGTCGAATTTTCGGCCTTCAAGCCTGATAAGATCCTGTGCCAGAAACAAATAATCGGCATTATCGCGATCTTCAACGGCATGGATCAAAGGATCTTTATCAAAAGAAAACTTCATTTGTTCAGGTACGCGGACAAATCTGCCGCCGGTGTCTAATAAAATTTTTATTACGGCTTTATGTGCATCGCCAGGACCGATCGGCGGGTAATAGGCCCTGGCTCCCCGCTCTTGCGAAGAAAGGATCAAAAGATCTTCCATCCTTGAAAGGCTAAAACCGTGAGCCTGACGCCAGCAATACAAATTCGTAAAAGTGTACTCTGAGTTCTCGGGAGGATTACGCTTGAACGCGTCATCAAGAACTGCCTTGTCTTCCAATTCCAACGGCCTGAATACCGGATACTCGGGGATACGCATAACCTATGACCTTTATTTGCACAACGCGCCGAACGGGCAATATTCGCACGAATGCTCGTCCGAATCATCCGGCTCGAACTCCTTTGCGGGATCAAGGATCTCTTCGATGATACTGCCGAGCGCATTCATATATTCCAGCATCAACCTGTCTTTATCGCTAAAATCCTGCTCCGTCTTGAGCAAATTCACCAAACCGTCTTTAGTACCCGCTTCGCGGATATTATAAAGGCAGGCGTTGGTGCGATCCCTGGGAAAACGTTCGCCCAGGAAATGCAGATACAGAGGCAACTGGAACGACCTCAAATTTTCACGGATCCATTGCCTGTCGAATTGGACTCCGTCAAAATCAATACCGTTCTTAGGAATGATATGCTTTACATCACCGGTTTTATAATCGATAACGACAACGGTGCCGTCCGCAAGCCGGTCGATACGGTCAACACGCGCCTGGAACTTATATTCCCTGTCCATGCCGAAACGGATCACGCCTTCCATCTTCTGTTCAAGGCCCAAAAGCTGGACCACGGGCCGGCGGCGCTCGTTCGCGAGAAATTCTTTCATACGCAGATCAAGGATCTCTTTTAACAGAAAGGAATCGGATTTCATGCGCTTCTCAAGCTTCAGGCTGAACTGCCTGTCCAATTCGTCAAAAAAATATTTCTCGAATTTATCGTCAATAACGGGCCGTTTATGCAGGAACTGAGCGAATGTGGCTTCAAGCAATTCATGAATGAATGTGCCGATATCCCGGGCTTCGGGCTCATCCAAAAGGTCGTCCTTTTCCTCAAGCCCCAGGACATAACGGTAATAGAACTGCAACGGGCATGTCAGATACGCGTTCACGCCTGATGCCGAATAGGTCATGGAGCTCAAAAGCTCCAGCTCATGTTTCTTCTTTTTTATGGAAACACGGCGCGGCCGCATGTCTATACTGAACAAACCCTTTGAGACCGGAAGCACGCCGATCTTCTTCTGCGCTTTCTCCCGCTCCCACAACAGTTCTTCAATGAACCTGCTGCGCTCGTTACGGCTGTCCTCCTGATAAACGAGATACACACGATCCGCTGATGAGATAAGCCGCCTGAACTGATACCGCTGAATCTCTTCTTCCTGCTCGAGCTGATCGATACCCAGCCTTACCATGATCTCGCGCGGTATAAGCGGCTGCGTGATCTTAAGCGCCGGGAGCTTATTCTCGTTCGTATCCATGATAATCACGTTCTTAAAATTAAGCGACCGCGTTTCAAGCAGCCCCAATATCTGCAAGCCTTTAAGCGGCGAGCCTGAAAAATTAACCATTTCATTCTCAAGATTATTTTTGAACACCCCGAACAACTCATCCTGCTTGAACAACTCGCCGCTGAATGACGCGCCCGCGAATTCCTCACGCAACGCCATAATGCGCGACACGATCTTGAGGTTAAGCGGATAATTGTTCAAAAAACTTCTTTCGAGAAGAACCTGCAGGAGACGCTCTAACGCCAGCGCAAAACCCCCGAAGGTCGCAACATCTTCCCATTCAAAAAAAAGATATTGATGCAATTCCTTAAGGACTTTTTTAAGCTCATCTACGGAAACCTGCACTTCCATATGCTTCATCTTGCTCAGCGCAAGATCGTAAACATCGTGGGCGTTCTCGATCGCGCGCAGGTCGACGAATAAACTGCCCCCGAAATCAGTTTCTTCCTTGCCGGTGATAATCTCTTCGATCTTATGCACCAGGATACGGGTAACCGAAGGGTCATTATTGACCAACCGCAGGTTCTTGACCAGCGGATGGCTTAAGGCGCGCAAATAATCCTTGGCATAATACTGATGATCTTTCCTAGTCTGTTGAGCCCGGGCAATACACTCGAACATAGAATACAAAGGCGAACGCTTAAGAGGATACCCCAATGATACATTAAAATCCTCGATCAAGCCCGAAATCTCGGAGACAAGCGGAATAAGGCTGTTAGCATCAGGCAATACAATAACACTTTCTTTTGGCTCGGGGATATCTTTGACGATATCGCGCACCAGCCCCACCTGCGAGTGCAGATCGAAACCTGCCAGGATCGACAGCCTATACGACGGTTCGCGCGCCGGCAACGAATCGATCTGCCACCCGGTGCGCTGGGCAAGCTGATCAAGGACCGGCCATTCCCTGCCGCCCTGGAATATCAACACTGCCTTATCCTGTTTAACGACGTTCTGTATCAGCATCTCCTCAGTCTTATGCAAATAAAAGAAATTGCAAAAATAAACTTTATCGAAATCGCCCAGATCAGGAACTTCGATCCTGCCGGCAAAAAGATACGAAAGGCCGCGCGACAATGCCTGCTTTTTTTTAAGCTCCCGGTGATATTCATCCCGCAGCAAAAGTATATGCGCCAGCAACTGGTTGATATCCTTCGGGACATCATAACCGATCCGGGCGCTCAATTGTATATCTTTGATGGATTCCGCGCTAATATCCTCAAGGTCAAGATGATCAATGAATTTCAGGATCTCCCGCGCCCATGGCAAAAACTGCGCAAACCCTTCCCTGCGCTTCAATATTCCGGGCGTATGAAGTCTAACCAAACGGTACATAAGAAAACACGCTTCAAGATCATTGATGCGCGAGTACGTATCAGCGCGCCGCAGAGTATAGTCGACATACTCGTCGATCGAGAAAACAGCAGGCGGAAAATACCCTCTGTTCATGCGGGAGGATAGCTCTTTTTTCAAAAAAAGGCCCGGCCGTTTGCCGCCGAACACAAAAGCAATCCTGCTGATATCTTCCTCCATGGTCAAATACTCTTTGACAAGCAGGTCTGTAAGCTTCTGTATAAGATTATCCGATAATTGATACGTGATCACACGCTGCATTTTACCTCTTCCACGATTAATTCATCGCAATACACTAAATACCCTCTCAATTCTTTCTCAGGATAGATCGAACGCAAGATCCGGGCATATTCCCGCATCTGTTCGACATATTGTTCGTGTCCGGCCTTACTGCTTTTATAATCGACAATAACGACATCTTTATATTTCACGATCAGACGGTCGGTGCGCCGGGTATTTCCCGATGTATCGACCATTTCCCTCTCCACATAAACATCGCCGTCCGGCACCATGAAAAATTCGCGCGCCTTTGGAAGGCCGATCAACTGCTGCAGGGTCTTTTCAACAGACTTCCAGCCCTTAAAATATGGATAATCCTGCCTGGCCCGGTCTAAAGCACGGATAACCGCCAACTGAGAATCTTGTGCGGCACAATTACCCAGCTGAGAAAGCGCGGTATGCAGCACATTGCCATGCATTATACGCTCGTAATCCTTCACCGATGAAATGCCTTCAAACTCATCTTTCAGGAAACCTATCCAATCGCGGTACTTTGATACACCCAAAGGGATCGTTTCCTGTTCCTTCTTCTCTTTTGCAGGTTGATACATCGCCATTGCGCCGCATGTGCGCATACCTTCCGGGATCAAAAGCAAAGCGATATTGAATTCTTTCCCCAGTTTAGCTGAAACAAATATATAAAGCTCATACCGCGCACGCGTACTGGCGACATAAAGATTATTCAATTCGTCAATAAGCGCCTTCTTATACTCAAGACGATACCGCTGTTCAAGATCAGGCGAGAACTTCGTATAGTCCTGCTTTAATGCGGTCAGGCCCAGGTTCTCGTCGTGCGCGTCAATGACAAAAGACGCTTTAGTTCTCTGCCCGGTTCCGATACGGATATTTACTTCAAAGAACGGGATAATGACAACAGGGAATTCCAACCCCTTGGACTTATGAATGGTAAGAACCCTGATGGAATCGCTTGACGCAACATGCACAAAAAGATTTTCAGGCAATTCATTGTTAAAATATTCCAGGAAACGGGCAATGTTCTGATAATCATCCTCCTGCTCCTTAATAACTTCAAGAAATTTCATGATAAACCCCTGCGCATGGGAGAAATGCTCAAGCACGCCGAATGTACGCAGTATCGTAATCACCAGCTCATAAAGGGGTACAAACCCGACAGTTTTGAAGAACTCTTCGACTAGCCCCTCCCAGGCCTGAGGGAATTCATTCTTGAACGTGCGATATAAATACGGTTTTGATCTATGGCGGTTCCGGCTGCCGGCCGCAAACAAGAAATCCCGTATCTTTTCGTTCGAGATACCGCTTGCCTGGGTAAATATCTCCCCCATGATAAAAGTGGCAAACGCCAGATCGTCTATCGGCGAATTCAAGAAAGTCAGGAAAGCAACAAGTTCTTTAACGATCGAGTTCTCGCGAATATTCAGAGTCTTCTCGGATTCGCAAGGCAGTTTTTTCTCAAGCAGCCACGAAGTAACGCGCTCCACATCGTCGTTACTACGGCACAAAATAGCGATATCCTTAGGCCGGAACCGTTTGGTCAACTCTTCAATGCGCACATACACCTGCTCCTTGATGTATTCATTGACACTGTCGCTATCCGCCATATCAACAGGATTAACCTCAACATATCCCTGTGAATACTTCTCCTTAAAAGCCTGACGGGAATTCGTGAATATCCCGCAGATCTCCGCGTTATCTTCCGCGTCAAAATCGACAAAACTTTTCTTATGCTCTTTGATCTGTTCAAGCACGCGTTGTATATTATCAGGAGAAAACACCGCATTATTAAATGCGACAACTTCCTTCTGAGACCTGAAATTGCGCGTTAACGGATCCGAATGCACGTTGAATGCAGACAACTGGCTCTTCAAATAATCCATGAGCGCGACCTCACCGCCCCGCCACCGGAAGATCGCCTGCTTCTTATCTCCAACGTAGAACAAAGACCCTCCGGTTGCCAGAGCCTCTTCAACCATGGGGAATAAATTCTTCCACTGGAGAATGCTGGTATCCTGAAACTCATCGATCAGAAAATGCCGGAACTGCGTCGCAAGCCGGTAATAAAGCTCAGGGACACTGATCGATCCGAACGTGAACAGATTCTGCGCCTTGGCATTCAACTCTGCCAGGAACATAATGTCGTCTTCGCGGCAAATCAGTTTAAAATTCTCTTCTACCCCCCGGAATATGTCGACATACGGATTAAAACGCGAGAAGGCCTCCCATTCGTAGAGTTGCCGGATATCCGCCTTTACCTGCTCCCAAAGCTTCACAACCTTATCCGTGATCCGGGCGTTCTTTTTTGCGGGAAATTCCTGTTTGGAAAAAGGATTGAAAAAAGCATCGATCGAATTAATATCAGCAGCATCATCAAGATCGCTCTCGAACTTACGCCAGTACGTGCCGTTGCCGCCTTCTGGAAAATCTTCTTTGATCGATAACATCCGTCCTTTGATCTGCTGGCGCAGCGCGCGGATATCTTTGAGGTCTTTATCGAATTTTTTGAATTCAAGGCCATAGCTGTTGCGCGCATTGAGCAGCAAACCCATGATCTCGATAATATCATTCTTCGGGAACCATGACCGCTTCTGTTCCAAATAAAGATAATTCTGCAGGAACCTATGAAACTGCTCTTTCACTTTCGGATCCTCGTGCGCTTTTTCTATCAGTTCATCGAAACTATAAACAAGATATTCCCGGTAATCGTTCTTGATACGGAAATCGCTAGACAGATCCAGTTTGAACGCACAGCCTGAAAGTATCGCATTGATAAAGCTATCAATAGTCTGGACCTGGAAATAATTGTACCTCCTGATGATCTCATCCATCACCAGGTACGCTTTTTTACGAGCAAGGTCCTCGCCGCAAAACAGTTTCGACAAAAGTGCGGCCTTATCTTTACCCTCATCGAACTGGTCCAATGCGAGCTGCTTGAGGAACATCAAGATCCGTGCCTTCATCTCAAGGCAGGCCTTATTGGTAAACGTTATGGCGAGAATATTCTTTAATGGGATATCCTGGGCTTGCAGGGAAGGATCGAACAACAAACGCAGATACCTGCCGGCAAGCTCATAGGTCTTGCCCGAGCCTGCCGACGCCTCAACCACGCACACTTCGGGGAATTGAGGCCCTGTTTCCTTTTTTTGAGTATCGTTTCTAGCCACTGGCGTTTTTGTCTTCAATCACATCGACATGTTCGGAAGGAATGTCCTGGATCTTGCTAAGCTTTTTCTCGATATTGCGGCCCTTTGACGCAGCCTCCTCGATAATATTGCCTGCTTCCTGTATCTTCTTCTGCGTGCGGTCTATAATCTCGCCAAACTTTGAGAATTCAGTTTTGACGATCGAAAGCATTTTCCAGACTTCACTCGTGCGCTTTTCAATTGCAAGCGTACGGAATCCCATCTGAAGGCTGTTCAGGATAGCCGCAATGGTCGTCGGCCCTGCAACGATCACGCGGTATTTCGACTGCAATAATTCGAACAATCCCGAAATACGCAAAACTTCCGCATACAGCCCCTCAGTCGGCAGGAACATAATGCCAAAGTCGGTCGTATGCGGTGAATCGATATATTTATCGCGGATATCCTTTGCCTGCAGTTTGACCCGTTCCTCTAACGATTTGGAGAACTGTTTGATAAGCTCGATATTTCCCTGGTCCTGCGCTTCGACAAGACGCTCGTAATCTTCCTTGGGAAATTTGGCATCAATAGGCATCACTACTTTATCTTTATCCTTTCCGGGAAGAATAACAGCAAACTCAACCCGGTCGCCTGAACCTTTCTTCGTCACCGCATTCGTCAAATACTGCTCGGGAGTAAGGATCTGCTCCAGAAGATTGCCCAGTTGGATCTCCCCCCACATACCCCTGGTCTTGACATTCGTCAACACCTTCTTAAGATCCCCCACGCCGGACGCAAGGCTCTGCATCTCGCCCAGGCCTTTTTGCACCTGCTCCAATTGTGCGCCAACCAGCCTGAACGACTCGCCAAGCCGCTTCTCAAGAGTGCTCTGAAGCTTCTCATCTACAGTGGCGCGCATCTGTTCAAGCTTCTGCGCATTATCGTCCTGGATAGATTTAAGTTTTGACTCGATCGCCTGCGTCTGGGCGTTCAATTGAGTGAACTGCAGATTCGCTATCTCATTAACACGGGAAACAACAGAATTGCTGAAGGAATTAAGGGAATTATTGACTTCCTGGCGGTTCGCTGAAAACTCCTGACGTAAAGACCGCTCGAGGCTCTTCACCTCGCTCTTGTGCATAAGCAAATATACCAATAAAGCGGTATTAATAATACTGACAATAAGAAGTACGATGACCATAGTATTATTGTATCACAGCGTAAATGCAGGAACAAATGGTTTTAAGTCCGATCGGCAGGAATCAAGGATAACGCCTTATTTCTGTTTGCCAAATGACCCGATAAATCCCATGATCTTATCCTTGATACTCGAACCCGACCGGGGCTCTTGCTCATCAGGGATAGCCGTATCGACCACGATCGATTCCGGGATCTGTCTTCTTTTACGCAAAGACTGACTAAGAATATCCACTAACTGCTTACGTTCGGGGCTTTCGAGATCGGACCTATTTGGATCGTACCGTACTGCCCAGGCAGCTGCCTGCAATGCCTTGCCGTACAACTCAAATGCTAAAACTTTATTAACGCCTTCCTGAGATCCGGCATCTTTAACATAGCGCTTCGCCTCAGAATATTTCTCTTTAAATAAAACCGGATTTGGCTTAGGGGACATATCGAATATCTGGTCGATTATCGCCTTATCATTGCCGACAACCTCGACTTCCTCAGATGTCCCTTCTTTCTCCTTAACGGCTAATTCCTTTGCCGCTTTCTCCCTCGCCGCCTGATCCCTCGCCGCCTTCTCTTTCGCTGCAAGTTCCCGAGCAGATTGTTCCCTGGCTGCTTGTTCTTTGATTGCAAGCTCTCTATATGCCTTATCTTTATACGCCTGCTCCTTTGCTGCTTGTTCCTTTGCTGCTTGTTCCTTTACTTCCTGCCCCCGTACTTCTTGCCCCTGTGCTGCAAGTTCTCGCTCTGCCTGTTCTTTTGCGGCTCTTTCTTGAGCTGCTTGCTCTCGCGCTGCCTTTTCCCGCGCCGCCTTTTCTTTTGCTGCTTGCTCTTTTGCTGCTAATTCCTTCGCTTTTTTTTCTCGTGCAGCTTGTTTTCGCGCGGCTTGTTCCCGCGCTGCCTTTTCCTTCGCTGCAAGTTCCTTCGCCGCTTTCTCCTTTGCTGCTAATTCCCGCTCTGCCTGTTCTTTTGCGGCCTTCTCCCGAGCGGCTTGTTCCCGCTCTGCCTTTTCCTTTGCTGCTTGCTCTTTTGCTGCTAACTCCTTCGCTTTTTTTTCTCGTGCAGCTTGTTCCTTCGCAGCCTGTTCATTCGCTGCTTTCTCCTTCGCTGCAAGTTCCTTCGCCGCCTTCTCCTTCGCTGCCTTCTCCTTGGCTGCAAGTTCTCGTGCGGCCTTTTCTTTCACTGCTTGCTCTCGGGATGCTTGCTCACGCGCTGCCTTTTCCTTCGCTGCAAGTTCCTTCGCCGCCTTCTCCTTGGCTGCAAGTTCTCGTGCGGCCTTTTCTTTCACTGCTTGCTCTCGGGATGCTTGCTCACGCTCTGCCTTTTCCTTCGCTGCAAGTTCCTTCGCCGCCTTCTCCTTGGCTGCAAGTGCCCGCGCTGCCTGTTCCTTCACTGCAAGTTCTCGTGCTGCCTGCTCCTTTGCTGCTTGCTCTCGCGCAGCTCGCTCACGCTCGGCTTGTTCCCGCGCTGCCTGTTCCCGTGCTGCCTGTTCCTTCGCTGCAAGTTCTCGTGCTGCCTGCTCTTTCGCTGCTAAATCCTTTGCGGCTTGTTCTCGGGCAGCCTGCTCCTTTGCTGCTTGCTCTCGTGCAGCTCGCTCACGCTCGGCTTGTTCCCGCGCTGCCTGTTCCCGTGCTGCCTGTTCCTTCGCTGCAAGTTCCCGCTCTGCCTTTTCCTTTGCTGCTTGCTCTCGTGTAGCTCGCTCACGCTCGGCTTGTTCCCGCGCTGCCTTTTCCTTTGCTGCTTGCTCTCGCGCAGCTCGCTCACGCTCGGCTTGTTCCCGCGCTACCTGTTCCTTCGCTGCAAGTTCTCGTGCTGCCTGCTCTTTCGCTGCTAAATCCTTTGCGGCTTGTTCCCGGGATTCCTGGTCCTTTGCTGCCTGCTCTTTCGCTTTTTGCTCCTTAGCTTCCTGTTCTCGAGCTTCCTTCTCTTTTGCTGATTGCTCTCGATCTATGCGTTCCCGTGTGGCTAATTCTAGAGCTGCTTGCTCCTTAGCCATTCTCTCCTTTGCTGCTTTTTCCCTGGCTTCAACGCGAGCCTGAAACTTTGAATCATCTTCAACAGGCGCACGAACCTTCACGGGTTTAGTCTGCACAGAAGGTTTCTTACTGAACGATTGAATCAAATCCATGATCTTTTTTCTAAAACCGAAAGGCTCCTCTGCCATTTGGGAGGATTCACCCCCACTACCCACAGGCAAAGAATAAGTCTCACCTTCATACTCGACCTTCACGAACCTATTTGTGATTTCAATGATCTTTACATCCTGAATAATATCACCGACATAATAGATCTGGCCGTTAATAAGCGCAACAGAACTATCCTTATCGGTCATTACGCCTTCAACAGAGATAGCTACCGGTAAAGTTCCTTCCGCAGCGCATGCGACAACAGCTGCAAGAGAAAGAAAAA
>Ga0265297_10010249_pt1 | contig 11835 bp, 17 predicted proteins | sample Munlanlwell13791_FD_192502 | JGI IMG/M metagenome (GOLD analysis project Ga0265297, IMG submission 192502) | Leachate microbial communities from a municipal landfill in Southern Ontario, Canada - Leachate well 137-91 | ecosystem: Engineered > Solid waste > Landfill > Unclassified | place...
TGGAGAGGAAATTATTGTTTTTCGGCCAAGTGATTATTTTTCAAAACTTCAGGATGGATCCTATCCTGAGATCGAAAATTCTTTGAGAATTAATAATGACTCAATGACTCAAGAGATTACAGAGGCCGAGCTTGATTACATTCTCCCCCTTATTGAAGGATCCATTCATGATTTGATGAATTTGGATACTCCTTTGGTTCGAGGGGAGAGAGGATACAACACAATTAAGAGGGTAACATTAGCTGTAATTCATCGTTGGAATCGAAGACGACAATATAACAAGACTACAAATCAGATGGAAGTTTATCCAGAAGTCCCAGAATTTACTCCAGATGAGAGAAGAGACTTAACATCCACGACTCCAGACGGAGACGATTCATGGGTTTACGATCAGAGGGAAACCTATGGAAACCAATTATACCCCTAAGGTATTTTACATTAAAATGAGAAGAGGACGAAAACATGACAGTAATCAGCGAAATGATAGCGGCTCTACAAGCGGGATGGAATTCCGTAATAATAACCGAACCCACGATAAGAGAGAGACCGATGGGAGGAGCACGTCCAACCACTGGTTATATAGAGCTGATTTATGGAGGAAATGTTGTCAATCATCTCTCTACGAATGATTTATTCGTCCAAACAATTACCAATGTCACATATGAATTTGACGTTACTTCAATCGCCAACGGAGACCTTTATATTTCTGAAATTGAAAGAATCTCTGTTGCGAAAACCTTTACGGGAGGAAATGGATCCTGGAAGGTTACTAATATTTCAAAACCAGTTAAATTAGAGAAGATTTATCGATATACAATCATCGTTACTGAAGATTATATAGGAATGGGAATTAGAAAATGAGTGAAACCTACTATCACACCAAAGATGTGAAAATATCTTACAAAGTGGAGACTGCTTATGCAAGTGGGAAAGGCTCCACGAAATATGACGCTACCGTAATGGCCGCTGGAGATGCTGCCTCCATGACAGCAATGAACTTCCCCCAAGAAGCATTTACAATCCCTCAGATCGTCTATGATCGAGTTATTGTAAGAGGTCCGGGGGATGGAGCGGATACCGTTCATCCTTTTGTAGCGGGATATGATTGGGAAAAGATGAAATTAACGATCCCTGTCTATGTTCAGAATTCAACTTGGTTAGATGCGGCCATTCAAGCATCAGCGGGAGCAATTCCAACATCATATTTATTCCATTTCGAGGGAGAGGGTAAAGTTTTTGACTTTATCGGATGTGTTTTAGAACAATATACTTTAAAAGCTGGAGAGAAATTCCCATTTGAAACTTTGGTCTTTAATGTGTATGATGTGAAGACTGGAAACGCATTTACAACTCCAGCTCATCCCGCATTTAACACAGCTCAACCCAAAATCAATAAGGATATCACGTTGAATATTGCATCCAACGCTTTTTCAACCATGAAATCCCTGACTCTCGATTTGAAGATGAACTTTCCTGAGCCAACAGTGGCGGGTAAATATCAGAGATATGATCCAGTTCTGATATCGAGAGAATACACACTTGACTATGAAGCGGACTATGATCCCGTACCAATCAAATGGGACGGATCCACTGAAGCTTTAACAGTTAGAACGGCCATAGTCAATCAAGGTTACAAGTCCCTAACCTCTACGAATCTATATTTAAAGGATGGATTCACTGGGGAATATCCACTATATGGAATCATTCCAAAGAAGGGACAACTAACAAATGGAGGAGCAGTAGCTCACTCAGCAGCATAAAAGGAGAAAAATTATGGAATTAGAATATAAAGGAAAGAAAATCCAGTTCAAAGATACCTTTGATATTGAGGATTTTGAGATAATTGGATTTCCCCCCGTAACAATGTTTGAGGATCCTAAGAACAATCCAAAAATGGATTTCTCAGGTATCCCCCCTGTTAAAGATGAGAAAATTGTGGGATCCAAGGATCCTAAGGTCCCTGAGATCAGCAAAAAGGATATTGAAGGATTACAGAGTTTAGTTCCCTACATCGCCCGATATTTAACCAGAATGTCCCGAAACGCCATTAATTTTATTCATGAGCCATTTGTGGATGTTATGGATTTCATAGGTAAGAATAACATCATGGATATGTTCGCTAAGTCGATGGGAACAATATCCTTGGGAAAATAACCAAGGCAACCTCTCCGGATCCAGTTATCGAAATAACCTTATTCATGATGGTAATCTGTCATCAACCCTACTCGGAAGTAAAAAAGATTCCTGTCGGACTTGCGATAAAACTCCAGAACAGATTCCAAGAATGGATAAAGGAAATGTTCGGTAAGCTTGGAAAAAGTCCTCAGGATACTGTTGAGATATTAACGAAAATACCAATCCCAAAAGAATGGAGATCTGAATAACATGTCCGAATCTGATATGAAACTGTTAGGAATGGGGATTCAACAACAAATCCCTTTAATGTTAAATCAGTCAACTCAGATGAATTTATTAATTAATACTATACACAATCTAAATGTTGGTATATTAGGACAAGCTCGAATAATGTCAAATCTACAATTAGCTTTTAGTAGATTGGCAGATATAATTCAGATTCTTCATAACTCAATTGTTGTCCTTACTACAAACCTCATTAAATCTCCCGCTTTAGGAATTGGGAAATCAACACAGACATCCATAGCAAAAGAACTTGGTCAAAATATATCTCGTGTAGTCGATATAAAAAATCAAATGATGGGAATCAAAATGATTAACGGCGAGATGACAGGGACGGGAGGGGGAATGATGCAAACAAGAGGGATTGTTGATGCAATAAAAAACGGCGTTTTGGCGACACGGGGAGAGATTAAGGGCTCTGAAATTGGATCCAATAAAGATCCATCCGTCAATATGTTAAAGGCGGGAAAGGCTATGACTGGGATTGGAGCACAATTAGGAACCCAAATCCCTCAAATGATGATGATGATGTTCGTCATGAAGCCAATCATGGATCTCCTTCAGGGGATTCTAAGTGCATTTGAACCATTATTAGATCTATTCGGTGTATTTGGTGAAATTATTGGGACGGGTTTTACTCCTCTTGTCAATCAACTCATGCAAATGATTCTCCCCGCCATCCCCTTTATGGTTGAGCTTATGCAGACGTTAGGGCCAATCATTCAGCTTCTTTGGAATTTTATGACTCCAATTGGTTTGTTGATTCAGTTGTTTACACATTGGGATTTAGTTGTCAGAGGATTTCAAGAAATGTTTAATGGAGTAGTTGTCTGGTTTGGAGAAGTTGGAAAGGGATTTGCTGCTACTGGAGCATGGATTATGGGAATTTTTGATTCTATTGGAAAGGGATTTACAGTCGTTTTTAATGCGATTGGAGGAGCCTTTGAGAATTTTGTTAATTGGATAAAAGGAATCATAAATTTCTTGTTAGGATGGGCTTTTGGAGGAGCGGATAGGGATATATTTACCCCAGGTTAAGGAGAGGACTAAATCATGACAACATATGGAGACACGGCTTACTTAGTAAGGATTTCAACGGCTCAAGCGGGTTCTCCCGCTGCGCCCTCAGGAGATATTGTCTATCTTTTAGCTATGAAAGTGGGGGGGAATGACGCTTTCAAGATGAAAATCAAGAATATTCCTGGAGGAATGAGTTATTCAAATAAAGATGGTAAAAGAGAATGTGTTGTCCGTTTATCAGATTGCATCGTTACTAAGTTTGGGGGAACACACACTACAAATACCCTCTTATTTAATGCAATAAAGCAATTCTTCCAGACCAAAGGAAAGACGGGGGGAGCAGTCGTTTATCTCTGGATTTACAATTCTATTGATTCGGATTACGTTGCATTAGGTCAGAATGCTTCCGTTGGAGCATTTACAGATTATCTAACTGGTCATGTTATTCATATCGATTGGGAATTGGTAAATGGAGTTTACTATATTAGAAATTTAGTGTTCCAGGAATGTTTGGTATAAACAACTTTAATTGGAGTTAATTTACATGACAAAAATTGATAACTATGAAAAAATCAAAAATATTGATATTATGCTTAGTTTGCTTATTGGGAAGTCTACTTCCATTAGTATTTTACGAGAAACCAGTGGAGGGGATTGAATTGGTGACTCCACAATTCGGATCTTACATTCCAACAACTAAAAATGGACGTGTTTTAGCTCGTGATATGTATATTAAAAGTAATAGTTACTATATTCATGTTACTTTAGACACAGATCCTGTTTTTGGAAACTATGATGCGATTGAGATAACGAGATCAACAGATCTCATAACATGGACAACTGAATTTGATTTAGCGACATCTGGTTCCTCTACTAAAAGAGAAGTTAACTATATTTCTCTATGCAAAGATGGGAGTTCTATCTATTGTGTCTTTCTTCTATATAGAACGGGACCAGTTTATGATCTTGGTTGGTGTGTAAGTACTGATGATGGAGCCACTTGGACAAATGGTTCTGGAGGGGCGGATGGAACTTACAATCTTGCAAGCTCGGGAGATGCTTATGGTCTATTAGATGATTCTATAATCTATAGTACTTGTGTTATTTCAAATGTGGAATACGCAATCTTATATAGTGAGGCAACAGATACTCTTTACGTTATTCAATTATCGGATTTCTCAACAATCGATTCAGATGTCTATGATGAGATTGGATCGGGGGACGTATCCTCAGATATTTACTATTTTCCAGCTGTTTTAGATGGCGAAACAAGTGTTAAATTAATTCAGTTTAATGGTACGGCCTTGTCAACTCATTCAACTATATCAACGGATGTGGATGATTTAGGTTCTGGAAAGGATTTAACAATATTTGCAGTCAATACGGGGATATTCTATATCTATACTCTAACAACAGATGGAGTAAATAACTGGTATATTCTCTGGAAGTATCAAGATTCAACTTGGATTAAGGCAATTAATGATTCTGGCTCAGATTCAATTGATGATGAATATACATTCATCGTATATGACTATACAAACAACAAAATAACTTATGTTCTTAGTAATAATGATGTAGAAAGTAGAGTCTATAAAATATTTGATTCAGGTATTGTTTTGCTTACCTATAATCAGCCATATGCAACTCAGAAGTTATATGGAGGAATTCATCCATACATAAGTTATTTAACCCTTTTTTATGAGTGGTCCTATTCGGAATTAACGGATGTTTCAGATTGTGTAATTAAGAAAGATGGATTAGCATCATTCAACGACTACAGTCCAACAACCAGATTCGTTGAAAAGCAATATGTAGAACTCTACAATTCTTCAAATAATCTCGTCTATCAAGGATTCATTACAAAGATTGACAGAATCGATCTGATTCAGAAGTTAGTTCATCTAAAAGCACTTGCGAATTACGATCTGGAAAAACAACTCTCGGATTCCTATACAACCAAGACCTATTACGAAATGATTGAGACTTCTATAGATACCCATGCACTCTATTTGACCTATTCCCTCGATCATACTCCAGTTACAACTTACACAATGGAACATAAGAAGACTCTTGCAGAACTAATCAAATGGGGAACAAAACAAGAATCCTTAAAGGATTATGTGACTCCAGCGACTGTATTGACAATCGATGATGGAACGACTGATACAACTATCGATGTCTCAGATGTGGATGGGGACGTTATTGACGAATATAAATCATACGAAATTACTTACAATCCTTCAATCGTAATTCTCTATGGAGGATTTGTAAATGGGGTTAGGATTACATCGACATGGCGATCAACGGTAATCGGAGATCAACCCTTCTCAGACAATTATCCTGAGGTAGTTGACCAAACGCAGTTAGATAATCTAGCTGAGGCGATAGGTACTGGAAAAGACTTCAAAATTCTAGTTTTCGAGTTCACTGTTTTTAATAAAGCTTACATTCAGCCCGGACAACAAATTGATTTTCAATATACTCTCGATCAGACAAATTATCCCGTCTTGGCTTCTAAGGCTAAGTATTACGTTATTTCAAATGAAATCAATCTCTCTCAAGATTCTCAATTCATCAGGATATCAGATGCGTTAATCGATGAAGCGAAAGGAGACCAGAAGAATGGGTTAACTGTTGAGAATGCCTTCCAACTCGTGGAGCAAGTCCAAGGTAATGTAAATACCTTAGAAACGGATGCAGATTCAACCTATTTGAAAAAGACAGGTGTAGAGACTCAGGATCTTTTATTAAAAGATGCGGAAGCCTCCGCTTTGGATATTAAAGAGGGTGCCAATAGTTATCTTAAATTTACAACTTCTAATGGGGGGGAGGTAATTACTGCGGGGAAACCTCTCGCTATGGGCACCAATAAAATTACAGGATTGGGTGCAGCATCTTCAAATGGGGATGCAGTGAGGTATGAACAATTGGAGGGATATGTTCCAACAAGTCTACTTAAACAGAGATGCACATTCGTTCTGGAATGCCAAGATAAAGCCAATCCCGTTGAGGTCAGTTATTCGGATGGATCTACCTATGTGCTGGTATCTACTTACTTCAATGTGTTCAAGACAGAGGCTCATAAATTGGTCGGCTCAACCCCGCCAACAGGAATGACCCGCAGATTCTATGTTGGGATAGATAGGATGGCAGACACGACCACAACCGCAGAGAAGTGGAAGTTCTGGGATGGGACCAATGTTATATTCGATGAGGATGGAAAGATAGAAGGCGGAGCGACTAACTATCGAAACTTAAGGATATTTGGTCCGTATGATTGGACCACTTACGCAACCCCTCTTAATAGTGCTGCTTTAAGGGTATCGGTCTGTGTGAAACAAGCGGGTAAGAAGGCGTGGTATTTCGGATGCCAAATTATCGTGGAGGATTACTATGCTTGAGGATAATGCAAAATCAATTGAGGATAAGAGATTAGATCAAATCGAGAATAATATAAAACAAATTCAACTTGATATTGAACAATTAAAACAAAAGCAGAGTGATGACAGATTAGATCTTCTAACCAAGGAAGTTCAAGAACTGAAAGAGATGTTAAAGACTGTATTAAAATAGCAAAGTCTCGAAAGTTTAAGAACAGAATAAAACAGATTAGACATGAAAAGAATTTGGAGAGTCGGGTTACGCAATTAGAGGATGTAATCAAAAACACATTTGAGGGTACTACAAATTTATTAGATCAATTGAGTAATGAAATTAATAACGTACAAATTTTAGAAGAGAGGATTGATAGAAAATTGTCAAAAACCGAATTGAAGGAAACCATTCTCAGTCTCGCCAAGAATATTATTGACGTTAATGAGGATGGGGAGATAGATATCAAGGACCTTAGGATCCTTGGATCCAAACTGAAGAAAATTGTGGATACGGATGGAAACGGAGAGGTTTCTAAATCCGAATGGAGTAGTTTTAAGAAGAAAATGAAACAACTCCTGATAGATGCGGGTATAACCATCGTTCTAACTATGGTAATCATGTATTTCGCAAATATGAATAACTTCTTTACGTTATTGCTAACGTGGGAACCCGAATTCGGAACGGCTTTCATCGGAATGGCCTTATTCATAGCTGGACTTTTGGGATTCAAAGAGAAATACGGGAATGACATTAAGAATCTCATTACCAAGATTGATTCCAAAGACCTAACCATCGAAAAGCTGAAAGAAGACATGAAAAAGAAGGATGATACAATCGCAAATAACAATTCTATTAAACAGAAAGAATTATTGGATGCGGAAATCATTCATTTGAAAGATGAACGGGATCTCATGAAATCTGTCTATGCTAACACTGAAGCTATAATTAAAGCAGCTGGAACAAGTGCATTATCCCCGACCAAATAGGTGATATCATGAATTTTAAATATCATTTTTTAATTTCCCTTCTCATTTTTCATCTCCTTTGGATTCCCATTCCAGAATTGAAGTATATCGAACTTTGGTTATTCGCATTTCTAACAACTCTTCCTGATATCGATCTCAAAATAGATCAGGGATCCCATCGTAATTTTCTTACTCATTCCATAATTATCCCTATCCTTTGGATTTTCTGGATTGATTCGGGAATCGGTCTTTGGTTCAGAATGTGTTTCCTTTTAACAATATCAATTCATTTATTACTCGATATATCTTTCAAAAAGAAAGGAGGATCCTATACAATTAAGATTTTGAAATGGAGACTGAACTACAAAGGATCCACATTTTATTTATGTTTAAATTCGATCCTTGGGGTTTTTTTATTTTTACTCTGGATAATGTTATGGTAAAAAAAAAGGTTATAAAACAATTAATTTTGAACATTTTTTATTTTTGTTAATTCCCTTCAGTTTGTGAAAACACTTGTGAAGAAATATTTCTCTCCTGGTTAGAAATCGATTATATTTCTTACAATAGAATCTTTTCATTGAGTTGATTCTCCGGATCGATCTTGACTCTACCTTCCTCAATATTCTTAAACTTGAAGATAATTGCCTCCACATAATAACATGGAACGTTATTCTTTAAGGCCCATCGATACTCTTCAAGTGCTCCTGAGGAAACGAACCATTTGATATTGTTTCTCTCATCGAAACATGAGTAATCGAATACCATGATTAATTTCGATTTATCAAAGGTCTCCAGGAGTGCAATATCTCTTTTCACATAGTCAAAAGATTCCGTTAACTTCTTGAGTTTTTGAATATATTCCGGAGTCCTATACCCTTTATAAACGGGACCTCTATCCATTCTGAATTCATGCTGAAAATGGGTTTCCCGAATCGGGGAATAGACTGTCAATCCCATTTCCAATTCTAATTGATCACAAACGAAAAAGGCCCTTTCAATTGATAATTGTTCAGATCCTCTGTATTTCTGAGCGAGATAGAATACCTTATCTTTAAAGTTGTTTTCTGTCATTTTTTATCCCAGTCCTTGAATTTAGAACCATCAAAATCTGTACCGTTTAATATTGCTTGTCCAAACATAAAAAAAGGATTCTTCTGTAAATTTTCCAATGATTGAGATTCGGATTGATATACAATAGAAATTCCCGCATATATATCCTCTAATTGCTGGATATCGTTATTGTGTTCAATACAATCTTGATATCCTCCTTCTTTATTTAATGCAGAAAGAAAATGTGTTTTATATCCTTTTTTTATGAGTTGATCACTAAAATCATTAAGAATTTTCTTTAATTCCTCATCTTCTTGGAATTGCTCCATTATTCCCTCACCTGACTTATTGTATTGATTTCGACTTTGTCGAATCCTTGGTATTTTCCGAACTCTTTCAGGAGATAATCCTCTACAATTAACTTATCCATCTGAGTATCATAGAAAATCGTAATACTCTTAAGATTGTTCGTAATACACATTCTCTCCCCAAATTCGATATAGGAGAATGGAGGTATTTCTTTACACCATTTCAATCCAGGATCTCTTAATCTCATTCCTTCATAAGAGAATGGGATCAACTTGCTTTCATGTTTCTCAATAATTAAAAAAATAATCATATCGATTCCTCCTTAAGCTGGATATGTCTCCTGGACTTCTGCTTCAGAAATCCAATTATCACGGTAGATTTCAATCGACTGATTCAATAACCCATTCTTCTTAGAATCCTCGAATTCCTTCTTCATTTTCTCTTCCATATGTGGAGGGAGCCATTTGATATTCTTTTCCCAATACTTTTCTCGCCATTCCGGGAAGGGAATCATATCGTTAGGGAAGGCCTTTTTTAAAACCTTAAAACGTACCTCAGCTTTTCGTAAAGCCTCAGATGCGTTCCCGTTTACTTTGGGGATCACGGGTTCATCTCGTAATGCGGCCATATCCTGAGCATCTTGGGATAACACTTGCTTAACGGATTGTTTAGGAATCTCAATTTCTTCTGAAATATCGATTAAGTCGGAACTTATGTTTTTAGGTAAATCCTCAAAATCCCGAACTTCCTCTGAAGTGTACATTCCTTGAATAACATCGGGGAACAATCTACGAGCCATTTTAGAACTACATCGAGCATACAAGAGATCGGCTCGATTTGTCTTCCAAAGAATCTTACTCGCATTACTTGTAAAGTGTTCAAATTCCTCGATTGTGACTGTTGTTGTTAAGAAACTCTCTTGAGGATCCCGTCTATCTCTTTTAGCTCGAATCGTGCATTTCTTATCCGTACATTCATCGAGATATATCAATGCGAAAGGCATTCTATTCCGAATCAATGCAACCATCGCTTGAGCGGATAAGGATGATCGACCTTTTATGATACTGATTTGGTCAAAACTCTGGATAAAACTCAATCCTAGTTCATGACCTTTGAGCATTTTAAGAGCAATATCGGATTCAGATAATTTTCCCGAGTCTCCTCCTGAATTCAATTGACTCTGGAGATACATCTTGGCGAGGCTCTTTACGATACTCATAGATTTCTCATATGTATTGATTTGAGTAGCTTCCCTGACAACTAATTCAGTATTCTTCTTTTCCATTTCATCCATGAATTCTTTGGATTCCTCTGGATTGGAAGTCTTCTTCTTAGCTTCCTCGATCTGTTTCTGTTCCTTCTGGAACTGTTCAGCAAGTTTGTTTTTTTCAGTCATTCCTTTTCACTCCATATAATTTGTATGGGGTTTTTCCCAGCGGTTTGTAATCTTCCGTGATTAAGAGGTTATCCTCAACCATCTTATTGATATGATAGGATACCCACTGAAGGGAATATTCAGTCTCTTTAGAAATATCTTTCTGAGAGAGTTTCCCTTTCTTAACCAGGAGATTCCAAATTTTAGTTTGACAACGATTCATAGTTATCAAGGTTTTCAATGTCTTTAAAGTAATTAAAGATGACTGAGTGAAAAAAAAGGTTAATTATTTCTTTTTAGATTTTTCAATCTTGTATTCTGTTTCCGATATCTTGAAGAACTCGGCCAACTTATCAAGCTCGTGGATAGCGAATGGTGATTTCGTTCGCATTTGGTGATATCTTCCAGTAAAGAGATAGACCAATTCAGATCGAACATGATCGGGGATCTGAAATTCCTGAGGTTTGATCTTGATAAGGGCCTCCTGGATCATTTTCTCGATTTCTTCCTTGGTAATTGACTTAACCTTAACTTTTGGAAGATTGATTTCATTTTCGAGTTTCTTTCTATATTCCTCTTCAGCGGCTTTCTGTTTCTTAATGAAATCTTCTTGTTGTTTCAAAGCTTCCTCATTTGAGATTAGGTCTTCTTTATCTTCATCCTTATCTCGCCTTACCATGTAGACAACACCTTCCCTAAATCCTGAATGAGGATCTGTTTGAGTTCTTCTTGATCAAAAACATAGATATCAGGAATATCCCATGAAATAACCCGTTTGTTCTTCAATTGAAGATGTGATATTTGCTCTTCAATAGGGCCTTTCATCCAATCTTCAAAAACGACAATAATATCAGCTTTCTCAAGGAGTTTGTCGATTTTCTTATTATAGTATCTTCCTTCATAGTAACCCGCATATCGTCCTCCAAATAGTTTAGCGGCAGTGGGAGAACGACATATTCCAGAATAACAAATCCAGAGAAACATTTAGTTTTCCTCCCCCTTCCATTTGGACATGAAATCCATGAAAGTCTCGTAATCCCACTTTTTAATAATTCCAGCAGTTTTTAATCGAGGAAGATCAAAGGATCCCTGAAACTTTTTCATAATCGCTCTGCTTTCCTTGTTATCATAGAGATGTTGAAACATTTGGTCAAGCATCTCTTGAAAATTCGTTCCTCGCCAACCCTTCTCATAAAGGGTTATCGGGATGTCGATTCCAATAGTTTTTGTATTTTTGTGTTCCATCATTCATTTGACACCTAACCTTACCTAAGTAATGTAACCTTAATAAATCTTTCTGAAGGTTGATATTTTAGAGTT
>Ga0265297_10010250_pt1 | contig 11834 bp, 9 predicted proteins | sample Munlanlwell13791_FD_192502 | JGI IMG/M metagenome (GOLD analysis project Ga0265297, IMG submission 192502) | Leachate microbial communities from a municipal landfill in Southern Ontario, Canada - Leachate well 137-91 | ecosystem: Engineered > Solid waste > Landfill > Unclassified | place...
TTGACCGAGGTTTTTAGCAAAGTCGTCGTTTAATTCGGGCAGTTCTGGTCCTTCGTGCTCGCATTTTTCGCCTTCTTTGTGCTCGTGATGATGTTGGGAGGTGACGGCGCGTTGTTTGCGTAAATCTTCGATGACTCCCGAAACTTCTTCGTCGCCGACGGCTATTTCGTCGAGCGGTTTTTGATTAACTTTTGTGGCGGCTTTTTTGTAATCACCAAGATCGATTTTCGGCAAAGTGGCGGTTTTGATTTTGAAACCGAGCGGGTTGTCTTTGGCGATTTTAGTGATGTTTATTTGAGGTTCACCAATCGCGTCGATTTTATGGTCGGTCAAAATTTGGGGGTAAGCTTGTTCAAGAGCCAATTCCGCCATTTCATACAAAATTTTTGTTTCGCCTAAGTTATCTATTAAAACTTTTTCTGGAATATGCCCCGGACGAAAACCGTCAATTTTCACTTCTTCGCCAAGTGATTTAATTGCCTTTGGCCAAAAAGTGGCAAAATCTTCCGTGGCAATTTCGCCTTCAATTTCGATTTCGGCTTCAGGTAGGTTGTTTATTTTCAGGTCTATTTTCATAAGGGGGATTTTTAAAGAGTTAGTTTCAAAACTATAACACAAAGATTAATGATTGCAATCAAAACTAAAACACCGCGCGCCATTCGGCGCGCGGTGTTTTAGTTTTGATTTTATCTTTGCAATAATAAATTGTCAGTACCAGTCGCTTGCTCTGTCGTCTCGAAAGCGTTTTCGGTCGTGCTAGCTTCGGTTGGCGCTTGAGCTTCTTGACTTTGACCGAAAAAGATGAATAAACCGCCGAAGAAAATAATAGCCATGATAATGACAATGCCGATAACTGGCCCGATTGTTTCTTCTTCTTGCATAAAACGAGACTGGTTAGCTTTTAATTAATTTTATTATAGCAAATTCTTTCTACAAATAGCCAGTGATTATTTGCTGAATTTTTCCGTATAAAGTTTTAGACCCTCGTTAAAGGTTTCTTTGGCTTTTTCAGCGCCTTCAAAACCAGTGATTTTTACTTCTTTATTTTGGAGATTTTTGTAAGTGGAATAAAAATGCTCCATTTCCTTAAGGGTATGTTTGTTGATATTTTGAATATCCTTGACTTCTTCCCAGCGAGGATCTTTTTGGGGTACGGCGATAATTTTGTCATCGGCGTCGCCGTCGTCAACCATATGCATAATGCCAACGGGCCTGGCTTCTACCAAAATTCCCGGTTGAAGCGGAAAAGTGGTTAAGACAATTACATCAAGTGGATCATTGTCGTGCCAGTAGGATTTTGGCACAAAGCCATAATCAAAAGGAAAATCTTGGGCTGTGTGAGCAGCTCGATCAAGTTTTATTAAGCCAGTTTTCTTATCGACTTCATATTTATTTTTTGAACCCTTATTGATTTCAATGATAACATTCATGTTATCTTGGGTGCCTGGTTCAATTTCGTGCCACAAATTCATAGATTTATTTTGTTTTTTTATTAATAATTTTTATTCTTTTGTTTGTTCTTCACTGCCATCGTCAACCGAACCGCCATTGGCAAAATCCTCAATATCTTCTTTGAGAAGGTTTTTTTCGTTCTCCTTTTTTTCGTTTTCAATTTCCAACCCCTCCGGAGTGCTGATATCTATTTTCCAACTTGTTAATTTGGCTGCCAAGCGCGCGTTTTGTCCTCCCTTGCCGACAGCTAAAGAGAATTGATCTGGAGCGACTTCAATTTTGGCTTCGTGATTCTCGTGATCCAATTCTATTTTGACAGATTTGGCCGGTGAAAGAGAATTGCCGATAAAAATCTCTTCGTTGTCTGACCATTCAATTATATCAATTTTTTCTCCTCCCAACTCATTGATAATTGTTGAAACACGGGAACCTTTTTGTCCGACACATGAACCGACCGGATCAATGCTGGCATTGTGAGAAAAAACCGCTATTTTAGAACGAGCGCCAGCTTCGCGCGCGATAGCTTTGATTTCAACGACACCGCTAGAAATTTCTGGTGCCTCAGTTTCAAAAAGTTTGGCGATAAATTGAGGATGAGAGCGAGACAACCTAAGGTTTATACCGCGTGGAGTTTCTTCCACTTGATAGAGATAGGCGCGGATACGTTCACCTGGGCGATAAAATTCTCCCATGATTTGGTCTTCTCTCATAATAATACCGACCGCTCGACCAAGATCCACAAAGACATTGCCACGGTCTACTTTTTGAACGATACCATTTAAAATTTCCCCCTCTTTTTCCTTATATTCATCTAGGGTTGTTTCTTTTTCAGCCTCGCGGATTCGTTGGATTATGACTTGTTTCGCGGTTTGAGCGGCGATGCGTCCGTAATCATCTTTAGTTTCCAAGGGGAAAATCAATTCTTCGCCAACCTCGACATCTTTTTTGATTTTTTGAGCGTCTTCCAACCAGATATGGTGTTCTTCGTTGAATCGGGGCAAAATTTCTTTTTCTTCTCCTTCTTCAAAATTCCCTTTTTTATTTTCTTCGGATTCGGAGACTTTTTCTTCTTCGTCACCTTCTTCTGTTGGTCTAACCGAATTTTCATTAACGACGATTTTGATTTGGGCAAATTCCGTCTTGCCAGAATCCAAATCAAACTTGGCTCTAATTATTTGGCCTTTTTTGCCGTAATCTTTTTTGTAAGCGGCAACTAGGGCATCTTCAATTGCTCCCAGAATCTTCTCTCTGGGGATGTGCTTCTCTTCTTCGAGCTGGTCTAATCCGGCTCTTAAGGCTTTAAGATCCAACATATTTTAGTAAGTTTAGTTTTTAATTTGTAATTTCTTTGTCTTTTTAAAAAAAATGTCCGCACTCTTGGCAAGTTCGGATTCTTGATAATTTTATCGAACATCTAAATCAATGTCAAGGCATACATACCAAGTTATCAACATATTCTGCTTGACATTAATTGTGAGCAAGTTCTTTTCGTTTTATAATATAAGTGACAAGGGTCTAACCCGTTTTTTGACAATAACTAATTATTAAAAATTTTTAAATATCATTTATCAATCTAATTTTCTTTATATATAAACATGGAAGAATTTAATCAAATGGATCAAGTCTCGACCCAAACTCCCATCCAAGATTCAGCTCTCGAAAACAAAGGTGGTTTGGCTCGCAAAATAATTTGGGTGGTTGTCGGGGTCATTATTGTTTTGCTGATTGTTTTGGCGGTTTTGGCCACAATTGGAACAGTGCCGTCAGATGAGAATCTTTTGACAGAAGAGGAAAAAAGTAATTTGTTGGAATCGTTAGAATCGAATTCAAATTCAACCCTAAACGAAGAGCAACAGTCGGCGCTTGTTGACTCTTTGGAAGAATCTTCTTCTCCTGAATTAAGCCAGCAAGAAAAACAAGACTTATTGGATTCTCTTCAACAATAGATTTTAATTATCAATATTTTTTATGAAAAACCTTAAATTAATTTTTTCTCTTTTCTTGGTTCTCTCTTTGCCGGTTTTGGCCTTGGCGGCTGTTCCAAGCGGAACTCCTCCGGAATGTCCTTCTTCCAATCCAGCTTGTAATCCTCCAATAAATGTCAGCGCGAATGGTCAGATAAAAGAAGGTGCCTTGAGTATTGGTGGCGATGTTACAACGGCAGGGCAGTTTAGAATGGTTAAAGAAACTTTTGGATCTCCTTCTAATGGTACTTATGGCGGCAATGGTGACAGATTGATTCTTTGGAAGGGAACAACAACAACCCCTCCTTTTGGTTTGGGAATTGGTTTTCTCACTCTTTGGAATTCTGTGCCGGCAGGAGGTTATTTTTCTTGGTTTAACGGTTTGGTAGAAAAAATGAGGTTGAGTAGCAGCACCCTTGATGTTTATGGGAACTTAAATGCCAGTGGAAATGTTGGTATTGGTACGACCGTGCCTACAGCTAAGCTGGAAGTAAAAGGAGCGGGGGACATGTCGGTGGACTTTATTTCTAGCGGACGAATGAGATCAAACTCTCCTTCTGGTGGACTTTGGCTTAGCAATGTTAGTGATGGTTTTGTGGGAAATTACCAAGATAATATTGGTTTTTGGACGATTGGACAAGGTTGGCCGACTTTTCAAATAAATAAAGTCAGTGGCAATGTTGGAATCGGAACAATGTCCCCAAGTACCAAACTTGATGTTAATGGCCAAGTCAGAATTCGTGGGGGGAATCCGGGGGCTGGGAAAATTTTACAATCTGATCTTACCGGCCTGGCTTCTTGGGTTGATCCTGGCACGATTGGTGGGGGCGGGAGCGGTTTTTGGACCCAAATAGGTTCTACTAGTAATATTAAAAACAGTAATTCTGGCAATATCGGGATTGGCACTGATTCACCAAGCGCTAAACTAGATATTAATGGTGCGACCCGTATTCAAAGCACTACTGGCAACGCTCAGCTTTATATGCAGAGTGCCTTGACTGGGGCTAGGGGTTGGCGTTTGATCGCTGGGCATAACGGTAGTGGGACAATTGGTAATGGTTTTGGATTCTACGATGACACCGCTGATGCCTATCGATTTTCAGTGACACCGGAAGGCAACCTTAAGGTTTTCAATAAAGGAGCGGTTGAGTTTGGCGCTGGAATTTCAAAAGAAGCAAACGCTGGCAAGGTTGTCTACCAAATGTTCTCTAATGCTTTGGACGTGATTGGTGCTGGAACTACGGCTGGTTCGCGTTTGGTGAAAATTTGGGATAGTCTAGTGGTTCCGCAAAATATTACCGCAACAAATATTTGTACGTCAGCGGGGTCGTGTGTGAGTGTGGAAAATATTGTCAATGGAACAGCCGGAAATTATTTCTGCTCAGACAGTTTTGATGTAAATGGTGATCGAAAAATAAATGATGCCGACATCCAAGTCGTTGTAAGTTGCGTCAATAATCAGACTTCTTGCACTGCGACCCAGAGGGCGAAATCCGATTTAAATAATGATGGTTCTCTTAACGCCCTTGATAATCAACTCATTATAAATTCTGTTGTTTATTGCGATAATGATCGTCTTTGGATTAGACCCCAAGACGCTAATTATATGTATAGCGCTGCTCCGGGAAATGTTGGGATAGGAACAATTACTCCGACCGACAAACTGGAGATATCAGCTCCTCATTCCCAACTTCGTTTAACCGACAAAGACGATTCAAATTTTGCGCAAATGAGCTATTCTTCCGATGTTTTAGCTTTTAGAACAAACTCCGTTTCGGCTGTTCCCACCTTGGCTGTTCATGACGAAGGGAGGGTCGGTATTGGGACAGTCTCTCCAATGGCGAAGCTTGATGTTAATGGTTCAATTTTCTCCAAAGGCCTAGCTGTCAACGGCGGTGTAGCAATCGTTGACGGGACTCAAGGTGCTGGCAAGGTTTTGGTTTCTGACGCTAGCGGCCTGGCTTCTTGGAAGGCAACCAGCACTTTGGGCATTAGTTCAGGTGTTTCTTATACCGCCGATGGTACTTATTTAACCCTGAATAACAATCAATTTAATATCAATCAAACCAATGTACAAAGGCGAGTGTCTGGTTCTTGCGATGTGGGTCAGGCAATTACGGTCGTTAACCAAGATGGGACAGTGGAATGTGGTAATGTCGCGGCCCCCTTTGTGGGTCTTGGGGTTGATAGTGATTCAATTTCTTTTGGAAGTTTTGTTGGTGGTTGTCCAACTCAGGTTGATTTGCCAGACCCTGATGGATCTTGTAATTCGTTTACCAGTACCATAGTTGATCCAATGGAATGTAGATTGGGCAACCTTCGTTGTCCTAGCGGATATAAAAGATATGAGCTTTCTAGAGTTACGACTTATGGAACGCATGAATTTTGTGCCCCGACTCAATCAGAGGGACCAATGGTCTTGTTCCCCGACGAGGTAACTGCAACTTATGTTTGTATTCCTGATTAATTGATCTAGTAAATATATCTAAAAAAAGGGGGGGCATTGCCCCCCCTTTTTTTAGATGAAGAAAATATTATTTCTTGTTGCTATTGTAATATGTTAAAATGTTAAAATAGTTTTTATAATTTTCTATTGTGCACACTGATTTTATCCAACTAAAAAATTTTCTAATTGATTCGCGATTGGTCTCAACCAAGGAATTAAGCTCGGCGATTGAAGAAGTCGGCGATAATCCCAAAAAACTTGAAGATTACCTAATCAGCAAAGGTCTTGCATCGGAGGACGAAATGCGCCGAGCCAAGGCTTATGTCATCGGGATTCCTTTTGTTGATTTGCGTCAAAATAAAATTGCCAAAGATATTCTTTCGATAATTCCTGAACCAATTGCGCGAAAACATAATATTGTCGCTTATAAAAAAACCGGTGACAGTAGTTTGGAAGTGGCGATGCTTGACCCGCTTGATTTGGAGGCGATTGAATTTATTAAGAAAGGTTCAAAGCTTAAAATTTTGCCACGCTTGACTGACACGGAATCAATGAAGGCTTCACTTCTTCAATATCAAAAAAGTTTAAAAGCGGAGTTTGGTGATATTATTCAAAAAGAAGCCGCTTCGCTTAAAATGGTTGCCTCTTCGGGCGAGCCTGTCGAAGAGGTTGGAGAAGGGGATCTCAAAAAAATGGCTGAAGATTTGCCGATTGTTCGTATTGTGGACACCCTCTTGTCTCATGCTATTTCACAAAAGGCCTCGGATATCCATATTGAGCCATACGAAAAAGAATTGGTGATTCGTTATCGTTTGGACGGTGTTTTAAATGATGCGATGATTTTGCCGAAAGAAACCTCGCCAGGCATTATTGCGCGCATTAAAGTTTTGTCTAATTTGCGTTTGGATGAAAAACGCTTGCCCCAAGATGGTCGTTTTAAAATTGAGACCGATGGTCAAAATGTTTCTTTCCGTGTCTCTACTTTACCGACTTACTTTGGCGAAAAGGTGGTAATGCGTCTTTTGCCGGATTCAGTTCACGGCTTTACATTGGAGAGTGTCGGGTTTCATGGTGTCGGCTTGGAGAATATCCAAGAAGCAATTCGTCGGACAACGGGTATGATTTTGGTGACGGGACCAACTGGCTCGGGTAAATCGACAACGCTTTATGCGCTTTTAGATATTTTGAATACTCCGGACGTAAATATTTCTACAGTTGAAGATCCTATTGAATATCAAATTTCTCGAATTAATCAAACCCAGGTCAAGCCGGACATTGGTTTAACTTTTGCGTCTGGTTTGAGAACTTTGGTTCGCCAAGATCCGGATATTATTATGGTCGGCGAAATTCGAGATCGAGAAACTGCCGGTTTGGCGGTAAACGCGGCTTTGACTGGGCACTTGGTTTTGTCGACCTTGCATACCAACTCAGCGACTGGAACAGTTCCTCGTTTGCTTGATATGGGAGTTGAGCCGTTTTTATTGGTCTCGACGATCAATGTTATAGTTGCCCAGCGTTTGGTCAGGCGTTTGAACAAAAATAAAGAAGAGTATTTTTTGACCGAAGCGGAAATCAAAGAATTAGAACGAAAAACTGACTTAAGTAAATTACTCGAAACTTTCAAGAAAGAAAAAATTACCAAAGAAAACAATTGGCAAAAAATTCCATTCTATCGACCAAAAATGGGAAAAAAATCTGAGAAGAGTGTAGAAGTTCAAGAAGACAGTTACTCGGGGCGTATTGGGATAAATGAAGTTTTGCCAATGACCAGGACTTTGCGTGATTTGATAATTTCTGGCGCCACGACTGATGCTATCGGAGAAGAGGCAAAGAAAGAAGGGATGATGACGATGTTTGAAGATGGGTTGTTTAAGGCGGCACAAGGGGTTACTTCAATTGAAGAAGTTTTACGAGCGATTACGGAATAGTGGTTAGTTTTTATGTTTTATATTATCTAAAATGAAAATTTTTTATCGAGCCAAAACTGCGAGTGGAGAAGAAAAAAATGGTGAACGCGAAGCATCGGATCGGTTTGCTTTGGCTCGAGAGTTGCGAGCGGAGGGTTTGACTGTCATTTATGCCGAACCTGCTTCGGTTAAGACAAAAAAAAGTTTTTGGCAAAAGGATTTGTTGGATCGCGTAAAAATGAAAGATAAGATTGTCTTTGCTGGAAATTTAAGCGCTATGATTAATGCCGGTTTGCCTTTGTCTCGGGCCTTGGAGGTAATGGAAAGGCAAACCTCTAATAAAAAATTTAAGGTTGTTATTCATGATCTTCGTGATCGGATTGATCGCGGCGAAACTTTAAGTCATGCGTTATCTAGCCACGCTAGAATTTTTCCAGAAGTTTTTGTTGCCATGGTAGCGACCGCTGAAGAATCAGGAAAATTGCCCGAGGCCTTAAAAAATGTCAGCGAACAATTGTCGAAAAGCTATGATCTGCGTCGAAAAATTAAGGGCGCGATGGTTTACCCGTCTGTTATTTTGACGGTAATGATTATTATCGGGGTCTTGATGATGATTTTTTTGGTACCAACTTTAACCGCGACCTTTCGGGAGATGAATGTTGAGTTGCCTCTTTCAACTAAAATTTTAATTGGGGCCAGTGATTTTATGGCCAGCCACGCTGTTTTAGTTTTTTTGTTACTTTTTGTTTTTGGGTTTGGGATTTTTTATTTTGTGCGGTCCAAGTTTGGAAAAACTTGGTTGGATACAGCGTCTCTTAAATTGCCAATGGTTGGCGATTTGGTTAAACAGGTAAATTCCGCGACAGTTATGAGGGCAATTTCTTCGTTGATTAGCTCTGGTGTAAGTATGATTAGAACGATTGAAATTACCGAAAGATTGGTTCAGAACCATCATTACAAAGAAGTGATGAAAGAAGCGATTGAAAAAGTCCAAAAAGGAGTAGCTCTATCGGCGGTTTTTGAAGCTCACCAAAATTTGTTTCCGGTTTTTGTGGAAGAAATGTCGGCAGTCGGAGAAGAGACGGGAAAATTGCCGGAGATGCTTTTGAAAGGAGCGATTTTTTATGAGGAGGAAGTAAACCAAGTGACAAAAAATCTTTCGACGATTATTGAGCCGGTTTTAATGGTTCTTATTGGTATTGCGGTTGGGTTTTTTGCGCTTTCGGTAATTGGGCCGATGTATTCGCTTTCAAGCGCCCTCTAAAAAAGAAAATGTTTTGGTTTAAAAAGAAGAAAGAACAAACGGAAAAAGGTTTCACCTTAGTGGAAATCATTGTTGGTGCGGGCATATTTTTAATTGTGGTTTTAGGTCTTTATCGAGGTCTATTTGCGGTTAGTCAAATTGCCAAGGTTTCAAGAATAAAGACTTTAGCTTTAATGGTGGCAAATGAAAAATTAGAATTGGCTCGCCATTTGCCTTATAACGACCTGGGGCTTGAGGGTGGTTGGCCCTTGGGAAAGTTAAAATCGGTTGAGACCATAGAAAGGGGCGGAATAGTTTGGATTGCCACGACTACCATTCGTCAGATTGATGATCCTTATGACGGGACGGCAGGAGGTAGCCCAAATGATACGGCGCCGGCTGATTATAAATTAATAGAGGTTGAAATTGGTTGCAGTTCGTGTGGGGTTCCTTCGGTCACGGTTTCTTCGCACATTGCTCCTCTTGCCCTCGAAACAGCCAACGGCAACGGCTCTCTGTTTGTTCACGTGATGAACGCAAGTGGGTTGCCGATTCAAGGTGCTTCCGTCACTGTTTCAAACAGCTTACATACTCCACCCTTCAGTATTTTGGATGTAACAGATGCAAATGGAACTTTGGCGTTGGTAGATTTGCCACCTGGAATGTTGTCGTACAAGATTAAAGTTACAAAAAGTGGTTATAGCCAAGAAGAAACCTACGCGATCGGAGAGGGAGGGATTTCTAGTCCAATCAATCTTAATGCTACGATTTTGGCCGAAACAGTAACAGAGACAAGTTTGCCGATTGATCAACTGAGCACTGTTAATATTCGGACAATCAATCAATATTGTCAGGGATTTGGTCCTTTTTCTTTTCGTTTAGCTGGAACAAAATTAATTGGTCAAGAACCGGACATTTTAAAATACGAAGAAGATTTAGTCACAGATGCTGGTGGTAGTTTGATTCTTAATAATTTTGAATGGGATAATTATCATATTTTACCGCTGGATTCGTCTTATGATGTCGTTGGTTCTTTCCCTCTCTTGTCAATTTTGGTTGACCCGGGTACAACCAATGACGTTTCTTTGGTTTTGGCTCCCAAAGACTCTCCTGGTTTATTGGTAACCGTAAAAGACGGCGCGACTGGTTTGCCCTTAGATGGAGCCAAGGTTGTTGTTTCAAGTGGTGAAAGTTTTGAAAAGACAACTAACCGTGGATTTTTTAGTGAAACTAGCTGGTCTTCTATTGGAGAAGTGGTTAATGTTGAAGTTAATAATCCAGTCGGAGAGATGAGGTTATCAAAAGTTTTGGAAACCTATGTTTCAGATGGTTATTATATTTCGCAAATTTTAGACGCTGGTTCGGCTACTACTTCTTATCACCAGATAGGTTGGCAATTGGCGACTCAAGATCCAGCTACCGGCGAAAACAGCGTTCGTCTCCAGTTGGCTTCTAGTAATTCAGTCGAGGGGCCTTGGGATTTTGTTGGTCCGGATGGAACAGCTTTTTCTTACTATACTTCGGTCAATGGAGAAATTGATCGTAGCCATGAAAATAAAAGATTTATACGTTATAAAATTTATTTATCAACCGTCGACAACAGTGTTTCACCCCTTATCTCCGATGTTTCTATAACATATAGTTCTTCTTGTCTGCCATTCGGTCAAGTTTTTTTTGGCGCCTTGTCGTTTGGGGACTATTCGGTCGAGATAACGAGATCAGGCTATCAGCAATTTAACGGCGAAGTTTCAGTTTCCGATGATTGGCAAAGTTTTGAAGCTTCTCTTAATTCATTATGATTAAGATAAATCAAAAATCTGGTTTTGCCTTAGTGGAAATTTTGGTGGTGGCTGGTTTGTTGGTGGTTTTTACCGGCGCTCTGGCCGTTTTTTCTCGAGATCTTTTTGTTTTTAATGAACGTTACAATCTATCTTTTTCGGCTGATAGTAATGCGAAGTCAGCCTTGAAAAGATTGACGGCTGAACTCAGGGCCGCCGAGACTTCGGCTATGGGTGGATTTCCGATTGAATCGGCCGCAACAAACTCAATTATCTTTTTTTCTGATCCGGACAAAGACGGGGTTCGTGAACGTTTGCGGTATTATATTGAAAATGGTTCGTTGGTTAGGTCAATTACCGAACCGAAAGGAAATCCAGCTTCTTATTTTAACGAAGATGAAAAATCTCAAGATTTGATCGTTGGTCTTTTGACTGCTTCTAGCAGCTTTCTTTATTTTGGAAACAATTACGATGGTTCTGCTTCCTCAAGTCCGCTTTTGTCACCGATAAATTCTCAAGACATCAAAATGGCAAGATTTGTTTTTGTTATTCAAGCATCAAACGCTAAAGCACCAACTGCTTATGTTGTTCAAAGCGAAGTGATGATTAGAAACTTAAAGGATAATTGGTGATGAAAATTGAATTTTTAAAAAATAAAAAAAGAGGAAGCCTGCTTGTTCAAGTTTTGGTTTACGGCTCGATTGGTGTTTTGATGGTCGGCAGTTTGATTTCTTGGGGAACAACAAATTACAAGTTCACCAATCAAGCTGTTGTTCGGGAAAAAGCTCTCCAAATTGCCGAGGCTGGTATTGATTATTACCGTTGGCATTTGGCTCATAATAAAACTGATTTTCAAGATGGGACAGGTGGTCCCGGACCATACGTCCATGATTTTACTGACAGAACAGGTCAAGTTATTGGACGTTACATTTTAACGATTACTCCGCCGGGGCTTGGATCAACTCAAGTCACGATAAGTTCAACCGGAGAGGTTTTGGGTTATCCAAATTTAACTAGAACAATCGAAGTTAGAATGGTTCTGCA
>Ga0265297_10010251_pt1 | contig 11834 bp, 13 predicted proteins | sample Munlanlwell13791_FD_192502 | JGI IMG/M metagenome (GOLD analysis project Ga0265297, IMG submission 192502) | Leachate microbial communities from a municipal landfill in Southern Ontario, Canada - Leachate well 137-91 | ecosystem: Engineered > Solid waste > Landfill > Unclassified | place...
TACACCGGTATGCATCGGGCAGTCGGGAGTCATGCGGGGAACGCACAATCACGGTTGTTGTAGCGCTCTATACATCCCGCCCGGTAACAAGCTGGCTCCGTGAAGCGACTGGCAATTATTGTATTACATTGCTTTCGTCTAATATCATGTTGTCATAATCAATAATTTTAGTCCCTATTGAGTCCAATAATTCCATTAATTTCTTCATTTTGGAATCACCAACATACCATGCAAGCTCTTTTCTTTCGTTTATAACTATTGTGTTCCCAGATATAACACACTCCTTTTTGATTATATTATTGGAATTGCCCGGCAACCACCGGTTCGTGTGCCGTTTCATCTGAACGGCCAAGTCATCGCCTACTAAGGTATCGGCCACCGCGGTATCATTGAGTCGCATGGCTTCCTGTGGCCGGGCAATTTTTTACGACCCCACTGACTATCCCATATCCGCTTGCGGAGTCGAACTTTGTGGAAGAACCGACGGGGTTCTTATCATCAGGGGGGAACCTTTTTATCGTGACCGCCGACAGGCACGGCGGTCATATTCATTTTAATTCCAGTATTGCCTCATCAATTTTATTACACGTTGTTGCCGGGAAAAGATACTCACCACACTTATCACACTCAAAATAATTACTGTCATGTATTGTGTATGCGCCGAGCTTGTCATCGTTCAGCGTTAAATCGCCGTGCCTCTCTACATATGTTCCGCCGCATTCAGCACATTTCATTTCTTCATCCCCAGCGTATTCATGAGCTTGTCCACAGTTGCGTCACCACTCGAATGCGTTCCAGTGTCAATCGGTGACTCATACACCTGACCCTTACACGCAGGACACCCATACCAGTGCGTAGTGTGTTCGCCCATGATAAGAGGCATATCACCCGACCAGTCACAATCGTAACACCGATACTTACCCATGTTATTCCTCATCACTGGTTATCTCTCTTGTTGACCTCATATCACTTCTCTCCTTTCGGTGAACTGTACACGCCCCCGCTCACCGACAGCGGGCATACGGGGTAGCCATATGCGGCGGCAACGTCGGCGGATACTAATACTTCACACCCATCACTCCACATGAGTTTAACATTACCAACGTCCCCATGTTCATACGCCCGCACCGTCAAATTCCCCACCTGCACGTCGAAGTCAGAGGGAACGGCGGGACGAAAGTATGGCTCCATTTGGTCTTCTGACATTTCTTTTGTCCACTGCCATATTGGTAGCTTCTGCATTGCCATGCCTCGTGGTAGTGGTTTGCTGTTTCGTGCGTACCACTGCCCCACCTCGTACTTCGGCTTCGGCGTCTGCGTGTTGTGCCGGTCAGGATGGTCATGAGGCGGGTAGACGTCCGCGAGCAGTTTCTCCACATTCTTCCTTAGCCCGTCTATCACCAATGTATAACCTGCATTCATCTCATGTACAATTCGATGTTTCTCACATACGGCTTCAAGGGCTTCGATGCGTTGCGTAAGGTCTTCGATTTTGGCTTCGTTGCATAACGCGATATACTCTGGGTCGTTCTCCAACTCGGCGAATGATTTTTTCAGCAACTCATATTGAGCCTTGAGCTTATCTCGTTGTTTTCGTGTCATCGCTTGCCTCCTTATATCCCACCATGGCCTCATCCTGCCTCGTTTGATGCCGGTTCGTATGCTTTCTCTTTTTCGTATCCGATGATTTGACTCACCTTATTTTCTTTGAACCACTTACGCTCTTTGAACTCAGATTTCTTGCCAAGATTGAAATTATCCGTTGGTCTATAGCTAATAGTAGCCCATCACGCGAGTGGGCTACGTCCACACCTCGCAGGGCTGTCGCTCAGAATCATCAAGTGTTATTGTCTGTTCCCCCAGAAGCATGGTTTTCATTGGCATCACCTGCCTTTCAGATGTGTTTCCACATCCGTCTTGCTATTATGTCGTTTATATGCCCAGTGCTTATTTTATAAATGAAAGATAGCACCGATGGTTTCATCCCGCTCTCGTGTAGGTTCCTTATGTTGAGAACTTGTCGCTCATTGAGTTTGCACATCCCATTTCTCTCCCCAAGCCAATTACCAAAACTATCTCTTGCATGTAGCTTGTTTCCGGTGGCGGTCACGAGTTCAAGATTTGATATTCTGTTATCATCCTTTACGCCATTCTTGTGGTTGACCTGCATGCCAGCTGGTATGTCACCAAAGAAGTAAACCCAAACTATTCTGTGGCTGTACGCATACAGCACACAGTCATCCACCATGACCCTCAGTTGACAATATCCGCTTTGAATATTTCTGTCGGCGCGCACAAGGTTGTCGTCACAATCACCGCAGTGTATTTTATAAGCATCGTCAGTGGACTTTTTGTGTCCGCGAATACGCTTCTTCTTGAAAATATTACCATCGTTTGTGATGACATAATATCCGTCTCTCGCCATTGACACTATAATATTTTCATTGTTTTTGTAGTTCATGGCGTTCCTTTTTCTTTTTTATATCATTTATACAAACGACAATAATATTGATAGCCCCAAGCAGTTCATGCACCGCATGGTCTGGTTCGAGAAACATACTTTCGTGAAGTTTTTTTACTGCCTGACCTCGCGCATAGTCGAAACCAAGCGATTGAATAATAGGTGAGATTTGTTGGTCGAACGGAAGTCTGTCAATGTCATGGCGCGTCTTGCCCTTGCCTAACGCCATTTGCTGATATGCTGAATCGAGTATTGCCAATACTGCTTTGTATCTCTCGTCTACTTCAAGCAACTCATCCACTTCGTCTTGCGTAAGCAGTCTGTCTTCGGACATTGTTGCCTCTCTGTCTTGTGATATTATCTCTTTCTATTATACACCATCATTGATGCTGTCTGCAATGCCTCTCTTGCCCACGCCATCAGCAATGTCTTTTAGAGAGAAAAATTCCTTTCTCAGTTTGTTCATTTCTTCTTTTATTGCGTCAGCACTTTTGTCTGTTGCAATTATGATGTCTGAAATTTTGTCCAACACATCATATATGTCTTTTTTATTTATTTGTGGTGACATAGCGTAATCTCCTCCTTCTTATCTCTTTCCTGTTTGACCCCAAGACCCCATGTGAATATTGCGGAACCAACCCATGCGAGTCCTGTTCCAACTTGGTCAGCAACGACACCTATCATCTGTGTCGTGACCGGGACGCCACCGACCTTGATAACCACATGCTGTGTGGGAACCATCGTGGCAATCTTACCGGCCACCACAAGGAATCCTCCCGCAGCAGTTATCGCGCCGCCCACATACCGACGCACCTTATACCACGGACGCTTCTTTGTCGCTACAGCTTGCTCGTCAGCCATTTACTTTACCCTTAAATACCGTGACAACTTCTTTCCACAATGTAGGAATGTCTGTCATTTCTTCCCATATAGCTTTCAGTTCGTCACCTTCCACCTTGCCATCGGCAAGAGAAAGCCCGGCAACCTTCAGTATCTCGAATACTCCTATGCCGAGATTAGCCACGACAAGCAGTACGCCGGACACCCATTCACGCTTCTTGGCGAGCACCCCGATACCGAGCAGTCCGGTGACAACATAGCCAACAGCAGTCCATGAGAACGCGCCAGCCCATCCCTTGACGACATCGAATATGCCAGCATGGGCAGTGCACGAGTACAACATAAGCAGCCCGAACACACCGATAATTCTTTTCATTTTTCACTATCTCCGTTTGAGGTTGATACAATATAATACATTAGACTTCATTTGTCAAGTGGTTCTATACGAAGCATGAAGCAACTGTCACGAGCAGTTCATTTTCATTGCGCGTTATTTGCATGAGTTTCTCAAACGTCGCGCCGCTATTTTTTATAGCACGATTACCACGCAACTTATCAAAGTATTCCCCAACCAATATGCAGCCAAGCGTTTCGTGCGGTAAATTCCCGATATGTATTTCCACATAAGTATATCCCGGCACGTCCTTCAATAGCCATACTTCGCGCTTATTCTTTGGAGAATTATAACGTACCGCCTTGTATGTCCCGGTTGGTATCGGCTCTTGTGGGTCGCCGAGCAATATGGGTTCGAGCGTTACACAGAATGCCTTGCCCTCTATGCACAATACGCCAAAGGTTCCATCAGTTCCAGACTCAACCCTTACTATTGAAACCTTCATGCTCATTTCAAATTCTCCCGTCTGCTTCCGATTTAGTAGCTTGTCCAAGTACCGTTATACTGGGCAAAAAACCATTTATTCGCAAGACCCATTACTACCTTAACCCATCCAGCCACGCTGGTTGTGGTTTTCCATGCCGCCCCAGTTCCATCAATGAGCGAGTCCGAACCTGCGGCGGCTATAAGCAACGAATCGGCATCAGCCACAAAAAACGTAAAGTTCGTTCCGACGGCAGGGTTGCTCGGCAGCGTCGCCTTCGCCTTCGCTGTAAGCGGACGCGCTATGTACGTGTACCCTGAACGTGCGGCGGTAAGCGTAGAGTCGGCAAGTATTTGCTGGACAGGAGTGTTGAACGCTTGGAATGTTGCCGTTCCAGTAGCGGTAAGGCCAAGAGACACGTATAAACTTTCAATATATGCGTCTGCCACCTTCAGGTTGTTTCCACGCCAACCGTAGTAAGTAGGCGATTGTGCGTGCGCGATAGTAGTTATGCACAGCACAACAGCCAGTGTGAGTAATATTTTTTTCATGATTATCTCCTTGTATTTTGCTGTGCTTTCAATTCAGCCGTAAGTTCATGCACCGCCGTTTCAAGTTTCTTTATATTTTCATTAAGGTTTTCTATTTGAAGACTCACCACCGTTTCTACCCGCTCTATTTGTGCCTTATTGCTTGCTATTAATTCCCTGTTCTTTGTCATAGAACTGCTCTCAGAGTACTTGCCGAGCATAAATATTAATATGCTAACCAAGATAGTAATTGTAGCAAATAAGTATTTAGTTTTACCGTCAGCAACATCCACTCGTTCCATCCCTGTCATCCTCCACACTTTAGTGGCTAACTTTTTCATAAGCGACGTTGACAGTCCACTTAATTGTCTGGCTTGTCTGGCCTGTCACTTTAACGTCGATAGCCTGAGTGGATGTATTCGCAACGAGCGTTACCTCTATAGTACTTGCGGCGGTGGCATCAGTGCCGGGAGCATTAACCTGATTACTCAGCGCGGTTACGTTGCCGCCAGTGTTGCGATAGAATGACCCTCTGGTATAAAATGAGGCGTTGATTGAACCGTCCGAGTTGCGTGCCGTTGCCTCGACGAGCACACGATACGTCTGTTCTACCGCCACGTTGATACTCGTTACAGTGGTAGCCGTGTTATCCGTGGTTGTCTTGGTATACTTTCTCCACTTTGCATGTGGAAATATTGAATTGAACTCAACCATTACTTCTGCTCCTTTCGCACCTTAACATAGAGCGTGCTTAATTTATTCGCTTGTTCTTCTGTTATTTTCGGTTTCAAGTAATTATCTCTAAGCCTGTTCTGCGCGGCTATCATTTTCTTTATATAGTCAAGAGCTTCGGAGTCGAACATCTGTTGGTCGTTCACGAGTTCAGCCGCCTGACGAACGAGCTTATTCATATCGTCCATCTCATAAATGAGCTTGACATCGCGCTTCTCATACTTGTCGAGAGACTTCCTGAACGTATCCGTTATGTCCTTAGACCACTGGTTGACAGTTTCCTTTGATAGTGGCGGCTTCAGAGCAAGACCACGCATGGTGTTCTGAGTCTCGATAAACTGACGAGTGGTTTCTACTGCGTCACGCTTATTGATATATCCACCATCAATCATCTTAATCATGTTATCCATGAATCTCTTGTGGTCAGCGTCGCTCGCAAGTTTGCGTTCTTTCGCCATATCTTTCGCGGCGGTAGTGCGTTTGACGTATTGGTAATCTTTACCGCGGCCAGACAGGTTAGTGAACGGTATTCCACGATACTCATACCACTGGCCGCCAAGAGGCATATCACCCCATGTATACATCTTGCTTAGCTGGAACCTCTGCGGCGTCTTGCCTTCAGCGACCGCATCTCTCCACTCGAAATAGTTTCCTATTCCACTCCATGCGTCACGCCCTATGTCTTCTATATAATTTATCGGTGGCGCAACCACGCGATAAGCAGACACGGCAAGCCCTTCTTCCCGCGACTTGAGGAGCACATAGCGGTTTAGCCCGATAAACCTGAGCATGTTATCAATAACCAAGTCTCGCAGGTCGATGTCCCTATCAAGTATCCAGTCCTTAATTGCGTCAGTACCCGCTCCGGCAAGAACCATAAAGCCGCCCAAGTGTATCATGGACGCGAGGCCTTGCCCTGTCAATTTTGCGCCCTCACTTATCTTTCCCTCTTTTCCGTACCGTATACCGCGCACTATGTCGTCGAGCGACTGCCTGCGTATGGCGTCAATCTGTTTCAATAGGAATGTCTTCAGTGTGTAAAATGCACGCGCCTTTGGATTGCGGAGATACCCCTCTGTCGTTTCGGACAACCATATCGGCTGGAAGTTCGACAGTACAACGTTCATGAGAAAGTCGATGTCTTCCGTTTTCTTTCCGTCAGCCAAGTCTTGCGTCACTTGATTTATCTTTTCCCTGTCACCGGCAAAAGCATCAAAAAGAATCTTCGCATGGTTGCGCTTCCAGTTGCCCGTCTGCGCTTCCCTTACCATCCTCTTATATGTGGAGTTCACAAGAGTTTCTTTTCCGGCAACGTCGAACGCATGAATGAATGTCATGTTGAATACTTTTTCGAGCCACTTATTGAACGACTCAGTACCACGGAACTCGCTACCCATAGACTCAATGCCAAGCCCCTCAAGCGTAAACTCGCGTGACCCATATAGTTTTATCACGTTGTCAATCTTGTCGTGCAACGCCTGCACCTTGTCGGGATCTTTCTGGTAGTAAGGATTATAACGCACATATACGTCATCCACAAGGTTCCGAAACACCGCCTTCCCGAACTCTGGCGCGGCGTTAAGTCCGCCCATATACGCAGATATGCCAACGTCTGCAATCTGTGAGATGGCTGAATTAAAGCCACTACCCATCGCGGTCACATATCCGAGCATCTTAAATTTCTGTATCCACTCAGGAGACGCTACAAAGTTGAACCGAGCCTGTAGCAAGTCTTTCAGCTTATTTCTGTTCTCAGGTCTCATGTCCTGTTCGAGAAGCATTGCGCCTATGCTGTCTTCAATCACATCCAGCGGCACTGGGTTGTCGCTCACACCAGACTCTATGGCGTTGGAATAAAGACGACCAACCTTCAGGTGCTTGCCGAAGAAGTTTTTAGTTTCTATCGCACGGTTAGCACGGACAATATATCTGAACATTGCCTCGGTCATGTCATAGTAGAACTGCCGATTGTTTTCATTGACAAATTGAACGGTTCTCGGCTTTATGTTCCCCGGCCCAGCGAGAGTAACCTTGCCAGCGTATCCGCGAATAACATTATTGGCTACGGCGAACTGTTCTTCAGGCGTGAGCGGTTTCCCATTAGACTTTTCTTCCTGCTTTATCGCCTCAAGTATCGCGTCCTTTTCCTCTGTCCCATACAGATAGTCAAGGTATCCCCTCAAGTCCTTGACCATGCGCGGAAAATAGAAGTCATGGTAATTCACCTTGTATCCAGCCGCAACGAGCCTGTCGTATATGCCGTCCATAACTTTACGGAAAGCGTTATACTCTTTATTCATGTTGTACTTTGTAAGGAACTCATCAATCTTATACTGGTCTTCATTGAACGCGGCGAACTCGAACTCGGTCTTGTCGGCGTCAGTCATCTCACGATACTTGACAATAAACGGAACAATCTCTGAGTTGTCTTTCATTATTGCCTTGCGCTCATCATGCTCAAAATTCATAAGGCGCGAATAAACTGGCAACGAGTATTTGCGTACCCGCGTAGACAGCGGGGTCAATGCTCCCGCGAACCACCACTCTTTTATTCTGCGCTTGGAGTCTTCATCAAGATACTTTTCAAACTCAGCAAAGCGACTTTCAAGATTGCTTTCATCCTGCTTCCACTGTTCTTCAGCCGCCATGTAATTCACAGCCGCACTTGCAACCTGAGCGTCACGCTCGAATATCTGTCCGCTCTCGATATTACGAATCACCCCTTCACCGGTCTTGCGGAAGATATTAACCAACCCGTCAATGAAGTCCTGTATCTTCTGTAGTACACGTCCAACCATTGTGTCACGCTGATATGCGCGGCGTCTCAATCCCTCATGAACAAAAGCGGCTTCCTCATACGGCGTTACTTCGCTTAACTTTTTACCCCTTAGCGACGCAACTGTGCGCTTAATTGTCTTGACATCGGCTTCAGTAACGACACCCATCTTTTCAAGTTCATGGTAGAACTCATGCGCCATTGTCCATCGGTCGCCTTCACGAGTAATGAACAGCACGCTATTGAGCGACGCGCCGACAATCTTATCCTGCTTCGGGTCAAACTCACGTCCATACTCGGCCATGAACGCTGCAGTATCGGGATTGATAAACTTGACATTGTAAATCTTGAACACGCGGTTCTTTATAGTAGCATACATTCCACCGTCAGAAGTAATGCCAAAGTCATCGGCATAATGGAACAACTTGCGCACATCCTCATCTGTAACGCCGCCGCCTGATTCCTTATTGTTATATCCCTTCTCAGCCATGAACGACATTTTCATCTGCTCTGATGCGTCGAACATATTCAACTGGTTGGGGTCGATATTCAACCGCTTAAACTGTTTACGTGCTTCTTGTGCTCTTTCCTTTCCGCCCTGTTCGTATTCGGCCTCATACTGTGTCTGACGCTGTGGATTCTGCATGAGCGCACTATGAGACTCAGGCGAAAGAATGCGTGCGTCAAGGTCATTGACATAGATAGGTGAGCCAATGGGAATAGGTTTGCCAGTCAGTGAATCGTTCATATCAATCATTGACGTGGTGCGCGACCAAGCATCGTTATAGCCAGAGCGGGCATATCTCGGTTGGTCAGGTTCCTTACTTATTATCCCTTCAACCTGTTCGCCACGAGTAAAGCGTTCAACGTCTTCGGGAGTGGTAGCCTGTTCTTCCGCCTTCAGACGCTCTACTTCTGCATCCCAAGCGTCGGAAACTTCTGCGCTTTCCATTGCTCGAATTGCCTCATCCGCTTCTGCATCCGCTTCTGTTTCAGAAAGGCTACGAGCTTGTCGAAGGTCATCTTCGGTGAACTCTCCGCGCCTGATTGCATTGAGTTCGTCTGCGGTGATGTCCGGGAACTCTCTTGTGATTGAATTGTACCATTCAACCGCTGCGTCGTATTCATCTTTTGTCATCCCCTGATATGTGTTACGTTCATCTGCTGTTTGCCCTGTGTCGCCAGAATATATTCTTCCAAGTTCGTCTTCCGCTTCATTGGCTATTGAAGACAGTGTATATCGGTGCGCAGTGCCCTCTCCAAACGCCTCGCCATAATTATCACGCATTGCTTGCGCGTAATTATCCGCAAATTCATCCTCGCTTGTGTCAAAGAACTTGTTCGTATCAAGCAGTGGACGAGAAACAGCGCCAGTCCCGACGCGCACAGAACCGAGCTTGTCATATATTTCACCTACATAGACATTGCCGCCGTTATCTTGTATAAACTTTTCTGCCGATGCTTTTGTGACATTCTGTTGGCCGGGAACTTTTACGATATTACCAGTAGGAGTCTTATGGATGAGATTAAACCGTCCCCTTGTAAGGCTTGGCTCAATGACGTATCCACCCCTACCGACAACACCAAGATTGTCAAAATGCGGAAGAGCGCGAATATCATCCTCAGCAAGAGCACGCGGATGAAGTATGGCATTGCCCTTAGCGTCGTGTCTTATGCGTTCATATGGCTTACGCTCTATTGTTTCTTTCGGCTGAATTATCTGCTCAACTTGTGGCGGCTGTGATTGTGGCACAGCCTGCCCGATGTCCTGACCCCTGTATTGTTCACGTAGCAACTCAGCACCGATTGGTGAGCGCCTTATTTGTTCAGCGCGTCCAAGCTGTTCCTCAATGGCTTGCGCCCTTTGCAGTTTATCAGGCGGGAGCATGTCTTCGGGCTGTCGTTTCTGCCGCCCCTCAATCTCCTTTTGTTCTTGTTCTCTGCGCGCAATTTCCTGTTCAGCCTTCGCGTTTAGCTCCTCATTCACCGCCATTGAAATATCTGTATTCTGCATTATATCAGGATGTGTGTCAAGATACTCGTCAAACATTATACCGCGCTCAGCTATGGCCATCCTATACTCTGGTGTCCACTCCTGAATGATTGCGGATGGGTAGCCATATTCAATAAGGCTGTTTACCGCATACCTATCACGCGCATTAATCTGCCCATTTCTTAGTGCAATACGCTTTTCAACAATGTCGCGGCCAGCCGGAGAGTCTAATAGTTCAGCGTCAAGCATAGACTCCCTTTCGCGCAAAGCCATTTGCTCTGATATGCTTCGCTCATAAGAACGTCTGCGTTGCTCTGCGGCGACAGCCTCTTGTTCCCCGCGAAGTTGCTGCGAAAGCAAATCTGCCCCTTGCGGTGACTGCCTTAGCGCCTGTTCTTCGTCGATCGCGACGGACTGAGGATATTCTGAACGCATATACTCATCGTATGTAACGCCTGATTCTGCAATGCTCCGCGCATAATCCGGGTTCCACTGCTGGATAGCATTCTGCGGGAAACCGCGCCGCATGAGCGCGTCAATTACGCCACCACGAGCTATCATTTCCTCTGTCGCTATCGGTGTCTCACGTACCGCACCCGCTCTCTGGAAATCAGCTTCAGGAGTGGGGGTAATTTCTGGAGCCGGAGGACGTGGCGGCCTCTGTAAATTCTGCGCCCCCATGCCAGCACCAGCGAATACAAGACCGGACACAGCAGTGGGAGCGGCAACGTCAACGGCTGACTTCCACGCCGGAACCTGTTCGCCCATTTCATCCCGTATCTCAATCGGTGTGTCGCGCCTTGCTAAATTCTGAACTCCAGCGGTAAACCCCTCTGACGGAATTTCTGTCGCAAGCACCTTCCCATAGTTTTTCGTAAACCGAGACACACCATTCTTCACCGCATTTATAACACCCTTTTTAGCGGCAGGAGATATTGACTTATTACCAAGCAAGCCCATGAACTTACCCATGAGCAGGTCGCTGCCGACCTCAAAACCAGTCTCGGCAAGAGCAGACACCATCGCATTATCAGAGAACTCACGGCGCAACGACTCCACTTCAGCGTCAGATGCGCCAGCCGCACGCGCTTCTTTTTCGATGTCAGCCAAGAACTGTGAATATTCAGCGGCTCCGAATATACCACCAGCACCAAGAGCGAAACCAATAACAGGCGCAAGTCCGCCAGTCATGCCAGCAAGAACAGCAGTCGGCGTACCAATGGTCAGTGACGTAACCGCAGACTCAAGACCTGAACGCAGCGTTCCGACAGCGCCACCATACTTGGGCGCGAAATTGTTTTGGTACACGTCCTCAAGATATTCAGCCCCACGAGCGAACATATCTTGTCCGGGTGCTTTCCCTTGCACTTCATATGGATATTTTCTTGCCAAGTAACCACGCGGCCCAAGAGTGTCAAGTGCCATTGTCCCAGTCTCGCCAGCCCTCATGCCCATTTGCCCGGCTTGAACAATGCCAGCGGGGAGTGCCGTTCCTATTTCTTTTATCTTTTCAGCGGTCGGGATAGCATCCTGCATAGGAACTGGCTCTTTCAGCCCGCCATACATATACGGATTAGAGAGAATCGGCTGTTCCTGTCTTACCTCTTGCGGCATATCTTGCACTGGCTCAGGCATTCTATCGGTAACGCCCATCTGTCTCGGCGGTTCAATGTCAGGCGCACCA
>Ga0265297_10010252_pt1 | contig 11833 bp, 11 predicted proteins | sample Munlanlwell13791_FD_192502 | JGI IMG/M metagenome (GOLD analysis project Ga0265297, IMG submission 192502) | Leachate microbial communities from a municipal landfill in Southern Ontario, Canada - Leachate well 137-91 | ecosystem: Engineered > Solid waste > Landfill > Unclassified | place...
TCCTCGAATAAAACAGTTTCTTTTTTCCGTTTAAGCGACCGTCAAATAATTCTTTGCCTATATACTTGGCGACATAAGGACCGACAGCAGACACCTGTCGGATATTATTGATTTTAATGAATCCGTAGCCCCAGATTTTCTCTAATTCCGTGTTTTCGATAAACGGCAAATTAGATAATAAATGATAGTGGATATTACCGCCAAATTCTTTTCTGATATTGGTGCGGTGATAATAGTCGCTTTGAAATTCGGGCACGGCCAAATATTTTAATTCAGGAAATTTCCGTTTTAATCGTTTAATGAAATTAGAAAATATCAAATTACATTCTTTGAAATCAGTAAACGGTTTATCCCCGAATTTATGGCTGTCAAAAGTTAAAGTAATAAATACTTTTAAATCGGGATTGGAATTTACCAGTCTAACAATATTTGACCGACTTCGCCTAAGGGAAAAATCACTTTTTATAATTTGTTCTGCCTTTCTATCCTCGTCATTAAGTTTAACTTTTTCTTTTTTAATTCTTCGGTGTCTTCTCTTTTGATTAATTTTAATGAAGTTCTCATAATCATATATTTCAACATAATCACCCGACTCTATCAGCTTCTGCCGATAAACTCGTGGTTTAATTTCCATAGAGTTTATAACGGCGTTAAGTGTGCCTATAGTCAAGTCTAATAGAGGCACACGACAAACGAACACTATTTTGTCTAAAATCTCATTTACCGCCCCCAGCTTGTTTTTATTTTTTCGGCGAGCGGACAAGCCTCGCCGAAAAAAAAGTAAAAAACAATGCTTGGGGGGCGGTCAAAAATGAGAAATTAAAACAAAACCATTAGTCTATCAGTCGTGGTCAGCTAACTAATAGGCTAATACCAAACTACACGCTTATGTTTACATCAAAGGAATAATTGACCTGTTTCGCTATCTAAACAGGCGACGACGAAATTAATAGTCTTTACCAAAACAAAAAAACCTAGCACGGGCAAATGCTGGTTAATTAGTTTCAATTGGCAAAGAATAGACTTTGCTAATTTACAAGGGATTATTATTTTATGAGTTTTATTTTTATTTTGCGTTTCATGCGAGCGACATCCGTTCAACAGTGGGTCCCGAGGTTATATATTTTTATTGATTAAGTCTGAATATATTATAGCATAAATTCGGGGATAGGTTAAGGGGTGGTTTTGGGGGTGATTTTTAGGATTTTGACGAGTGAGTTATTTTGTTCTTGGATGGGTTGTGGATAAATTGGCCAAATTCAATTTATGTATATAAGACTTATATTTATTATAAGATTTTACTTTAAAAACTAGATTTTTCTTCTCAATTTTGGACAAATTATCTTTACTAAGCCCTTTCTTAACATTACTCAACTTTTTAGATGTTTTACTACCAATCATAACCTTATTACGGCCACACCTCAATCCTAAATGTTCAATTTTTCCGTCTTTATATGATTGGATATTTCTTTTTTTATGATTTAATGGAAGACCGTGATTTTTGTCATAATTTTTAAAAATATCATCGATTCTATTATAAACGGAAATCATTAATTTTTCATCGACATCACTCGCACTTATTCCTATGTCATCCACAAAAAAAGTAATTCTGGGGTCATGACCTTTAAGCATTTTTTTAACAACCCAATCAACCCTTAAAAATAAATCTAAATTACACCAAGTAGCTAATCTGGTGGATGTAGCGAATCCTCTAGCAATAGCTTTTTCGCTCGAACCACTATTTTTAGGCCCCAAAGGAATACAACACAAATTTGATATTATTTCGGATGCTTTTTTACTACACTCACATTTTCCATTTAAAAAGTAGGCCACTCTTTCTTTTTTATTTTGCTCAAAAAACTTACTAATGTCAGCCCCCAATTTTGTTCTCTTTCTTCGCCTACCTAATAAATATAAAGAGGCTTGGATATGATTCTTTTTGGAAACTCCACCAAAAATAAATCCTGGTAATAATTTATCATACGGAGATAAAACCTTTTTATTAATAAGATCTAATAGCCTCCCTAGAGGAGTGCCAAAAGCACTTCTTACATATTTATCATTTACTGGATCCGATGCCTTTTTATTATCTCGCCAGTATTTATTATAATTAGTCAAAACATCATTTACTAAATAAAGCGCTTCTGGATATGGCAATTTTTTACCCGAAATTCTTTTCGCTAATTCATTTTTGCTCCGTATGCCTATTATAGGATAGCGGTTATTTTTAAACATATTTTCTTAAATTTTTAGCTTTTTTATCAATTAAAAAGAGTTGTAATTTTTCGCCAAATTTTATCATTTCTTTTTCTATGGTCGTTATATTTTTTTGATTAACTTCTTTATTCCCAAATAAAAAAGGGGTGATCGAATTAGGATGCACCTCAAGCTTATCAGCTAAATTTATAATAAACCTTTTAGAAACTTCTTTTTGCCCTGACTCTATCATCGAAACTAATATAGTAGACACGGACAGAGCCTTTGCTAAACTTTCTTGAGTTAAGCCACTGCTTTCTCTGATTTTTTTTATTAATTCTGGAAATGAAAACATAATAAGAGATTAAAGGGCGACTATGTTAAGATATCCTTGACGATACGGGCAATCTGCAAAACAATTCGCAAGATAACCAATATTTTTTTCAAGAATCTCATATATAGCCGCCCCTAGAGATGGAAGGTTCAAATTAAAATCTTTCAATTTAGTTTTCATCATAGAGTTTGGTTAAATAAAATAATTTATTAACTGACCTTTAGATGATTACCCAATTTTCTTGCGACCACCAGCACCGTCAAAACCTTCCACAACAAAATTTGATAATCGCAAGATTGTCAAATAATCACTGTGAACATGAATATTAGCCTGATATTATTAAAGGTTATAATATTATTATAAATAATTAATATTATAATATTTAATATTTGCTATATGTATATTGTATTTATGCTCTGAGAGCAATTAGCTTATAACTGTAAACAGTTAAGCTACTAATTCTCTCCCGGGTGAGGAACCTTTTCTATCGGATAGTAAAGAAAAGGGTCAGATATCAATAAAGATATCTAAAATCACAGCCAAGCATGATCGCAAAATTTTAATTTGTAAAATAACTATCCTTATACATCTTATACCTTTAGTATAAGTTTGTCAAGGGTGGTTATCCACCTCTTGCCCACCGTCAATTAAACAAAGCCCCCGAATACAAAAAGAGGGCTTTGTTTAATTTATTTGACTGATTTTTAAAAAAACTTAAATCAAAAATATCCTCTGGCAAAAAGCACTAATGCCAATGCCGTTGGTATTATTAGTTTGAACTCTATAAGTAGGGGTTCTATTAATATAAATAGTATAGCCGACATCAGAACCGTTTTCGCTTTGAGCCATTATTCTATCTCGCAATTTGGTTTGTTTTTCAACTGGTTTGTAAATAGCCACGCCAGAATCATTAACAATGATTACATACAAATCTTCATCATGACAATCAGTAATAAAATTTAAAAATTCCCTCTTTTGCTTTGGAGCTAAATTATTAAAGTTTTTAAGACAAAGATTATTTAGCAAAACTTGAAATTTTTTGCCATTTCTCTTTGCCCATTCCAAGGTTTTTTTATTTTTTTGAGCTAGTTTTTTCAGCTCGCCTCTCTTGGCTGTATCCTTACCAGTAGTTTTACGGATATAATTTTGTAATTCCCAAAACATTTTATCATTCTGATCTTTAAAGCTAAAATTAAACCGCTTTTGTAATTCACCTAATCCTAAATTTTTTAGAGTTCCCGTTCCAGACTTGGCTATTGATTTTATGGAAAATCTAGTTCTCGTTTTACTAATATGTTCAGCATCGACATCAGAGGTTGATTGTTCAATAACAAATTTTCGACCAATCCAAATAACATTTATAATTTTGCCTTTTCGACTTATTTCATCGTCTAATATTTTCTTAATTTCTGGCTGAATTTTAATAAAATTATCATTTTGGAGTTTTAATCTTTTTTCGCCATTTTCCATAGCCAAAACCTTATTGGATAACTTCGGAAAATCTTCGCCATAATTAAATGGCACTTTATATAATTGGCAGATATACTGACAAACTAATAACTCAAAATAATCGGCTTGAGCTCGATTTGATTTTTCTTTGTTCCCCTTTTTCATATGGTTAATCAAAATAAACGCTAACAATTTTATCAATTTGCTTTTGTTCTTGATTAAAATTGTAATCTAAATTATGTTTTAAATTTTTAATAATATTTTTAGAAATTTCCGTGATAATTTTAATATCTTTATCCTTAAAATCTGGCATTGGCATTTTTTTAATATCCCTAATTTGAATAGAATTAGTATGATTCAATAATTTAATCATTTTATTATAAACATCACTATTTAAAACACCGACAAAAAACTCAGACGGATATTTTTTTAAGTCTTTTGGGAAAAAACACATGGCCTTATTGCTTTCCCAAAGAGCCCCAACAGTCGATAATCTGGCCGTTAAATTGGAACAAATTCCAGAAATAATAAAACCTTGCCGATTGTCATTAAGATTATAATTGCTTGGCATTTTATAATTAGCCACTGATTCTTTGTCCCATTTTATAGCATATTCAGCTGGCATATAATATTTATTATTTCCGCCTTTTTTGTTATAAAATTTCCATTTTTTTCCGTCTATATCCTTAATATTAACTTTTCTGTCTATACCATTATTTTTAGCATATTGAATGCCATTGTAATCGGCAATAGCCAAAAATTTATGATTATCAGTCGTGTGCATTCCTAAACCACCGTCTAAATAATTAACCATTTTTTTAAATTCATTTATTTTACCCAATAATTTCGCTCCGCCATTAAAATCAAAAACATAATCTGGATATGATAAAATATTTATTTGGACAGTTTGATATTTTTTACCATTATAATCGTCAACTTCATTTTCCCGACAATCATTAAAAATAACAGCGTGCTTATCTGTCGCCTTTTTATTAGTTAAATAAATAATACTGGTATTTACCAATGCCCCGCTGTCTTTAAATAATTTTTTTGAACAAAGCGTTATTTCGTTAATGGTATAATTTTTTAATAAGAATTTTCTTAATTTTTTATGAATACCTAAAGTTAAATAAGTGTCGCTAATAATAAAACAAAGTTGGCCGTTATCTTTTAATAATTTACAGCCCAAATATAAAAACATGGCATAAGTGTCGTTAGCCCCAATTTCTTTAAAAACTTCACCCAGCTTATGCTTATTTTTCTTAATATAATCGCTTTGCTTGTTTAAATAAGGCGGATTACCGACAATATGAGAAAACTGCTCACAGCCAAAAAGAGAATCATTAGCAAAATTAGTATTTAAAAGAGTGTCTTTAATAACAATATTTTTTATGCCTAACTCGGCTAACCCTTTTTTGACATTGGGATTTATGTCCCAAACTGTTATTTGATCTGGTTTTAATAATTTATTTTTTAAAACCACAGAAACAAAAGCCCCGTCGCCACCGCTGGGCTCTAATAATTTACTGCTTTTATCGAAATCCGATAATTTACCGACCATATATTCAACCGTGTGAATCGGAGTATAAAAAGCACCTAATTGTTTCTGCGTTTGTTTATTCATACTAGCAAATTATAGCATAATTTTTTGACATCGGGAATGTTGTCTTATGGACAGTTATGTGCTATAAATAGATTAATTTTCTCCAAATTATTAATAAAATATGACATACCTAGAAAATAATGGACTAATTGAGTTCTGCAAAAAAGAAACAGAAGTAAATGATTTTATTTCTGGACTTGAACAATTTTATATAAATCTTTCGACGAATGATCTAAATGATAAAAAGGGACTGGCAGTTAGGACGTTTAATGAATTTCTATTAAGATTAAATAAGAGGGCTAGCGAATTACTCTATTTTGAAAACTTAATTTTTGATCAACCAAAACTAGAATTAGAAAAAATGACTCTAAAAGAAATACAAATGTATTTTGTCGATAAAACAGAGGGCTTTCACCAACATGTTTATTCCGTAATATCTGCCTTCGCCATGCTATTAAATCATATTGCCCCAAGAGAATTTTGTCAAAGAATACCAATAAGAAAAAATGGAAAATTTCTAAAATTTCTAAAAAATGAATACCCTAAATTAATTGATTTTATAAAAATTCTAGAATTATCAACATCTTTCAGAAATAAATTTATTGACCATACACAACAGCATGTTTTACATGACTGGATGACATATTCCTACCCAGAAAATAATCAGGCTAAAGCTGTTGTCATATATTTTATAAAAAATAGCAATAATGTTTACCAGAGAGAAGAACGAAACCCATTTTCCTTAAACTTTCAGCCACCTATAAATTGTAAAGAACATTATATTAGCCCTTATTATAAAGATGTTTATAAATCACTATTAGTAATAGTTGAATACATAATCACGGAAATGGGGGAAGCTATTAAAAATCAACTCCCTCTAAAAACCCCACCCACCGCTTAATTTCCTCAATAATCTCGTCTAAAGAGTTGGAAATCTTCTTTTTAAAGACCACTAAGAAGCAGATTGAATTAATCTGTTTTTTATTTTAAAATTAAACCAGAGGATTATTAGCTCAGTTGGTTAGAGCGTTCCGTTCACATCGGAAAGGTCAGTGGTTCGAGTCCACTATAGTCCACAATAATTCATTTATATCGGCGCTTGTCTATGTCAGTAATAAAAAACAGAATTATGGCTATAGCCAAGTTGATTTTATCGGCATTCCTTTTTCTGGTATGGTCTTTTCTCATCCAAGGAGAGTATGAAATGATAACAAAACCTGAATTACAAAATGATTTTCCGATCGCGAAAGGAGCTTATGCGGTTTACTCCACCGGTTTTATTTTGTTGGTTATAGCCATAATCATTTTTCTTTTATTATATTCAATTAAAAAATCCAAGCCGCCAACTGAAACAAAAGCAAAAAGCGGATCATGATAATCCGCTTTTTTATTTATTCTCTCTTGGCCCAAGACTAATAATTGGTTAAATCGGCTTCGGTAAAACCGATGCCTTGGCAATAAGGCAAAAACTCCATAAAACCTAATTGATCTAAAATTTTAACGGAATCAATAGTCCCTCTTTTCTTTAACCCGGATAATTCTATCACTTCCCGGTCGGTCATGGTCGCCATGGCCACGGCGGTCGTAATCGGATCCAGACCAAAATAATCTCGCATAAAAGAATAGGCCTGACAAATATGGTTTTCATTCTCGCGACGGTCCGGATCTTTGTCCACTCGGCAATAGACATTCTTGTACATCCACTGGCGAGCCCCCTCAAAAGCCAAAGCCTCGGGAGAATCAGAAAAAGAAATTGTGCCGCGTTCAGCGCTTTCTTTAAACAAGGCGACCAGACAAGAGTTAACTTGGGCTCGCTGATTGGCGCCTAAAAAACTAAAGGCTTCGGGCAAATCCCTCCTTGCGACATACTTAGTTCTCAGGGTGTCGTTAACATCCGAAAAGAGAAAAGCAATTTTGTCGGCGCAGGCTATGGCGGCATATTCCAGCGGTAATTTATCATCAGACGCTAATTTTTTCTCGCTGCCGGAATGTTTAGAAACTCCTTCCATGACTTCAAATGAAAGATTTACTCCTCGGCCTTGACGCTCGATTTTTTGGAGCATAATCGCTCCAAAAATTCCATGACGGAATTCAACGCCGACAATAGCCGTAATGACTCTTTCAAACAAATGGCCGAAGGGAGCATGGCCCAAATCATGAGCCAGGGCAATAGCGCTTGCCAGACTGACATTGAGTCCCAGAGTCCGGGCGATGATAACGGCAACGGCCTCCACCTCCATGGTGTGAGACAATCGATGTCTGATTAAAGGATTTTTGGACAAAGGCCAAACCTGAGTTTTGTTTGATAAAGAACGAAAACTTTTACAAGATTTAATTTTATAAATATCAATGTCAAAAGGATCCAGAAATTTATAAAAATCTAAATCTTCATCTTCTTTCCGTTCTCGTCCCAGAGTCTTTTTGGAATCAAAGGCCCGGGACGCTAAAGCATTGAGGTAATCTGTACTTTTTTCCATTGGTAGGTGGTATTTTGATTGTTAAGTAACTGATCCTAAAATAAACCAACCGGAATATTTTGTCAACAAAAAACCACTTTTTCCAAGCGGTTTTTTATAACTATCAATCTATTATTCCAAACAACAATTAATCGCCTTCTTCACTAAATCTCCCAATTTTCCCATGAACCCCTTCTTTTCTTTGTCCTGTTTATTCAAAGCTCCATCGTCAATTTTTTTGATATCTCCGGTATTGATTAATTTCATATTCAAGCCCCAAAATAAGGAGTAAAGATTATAGGCTTTAGAAAATAGGGCATAGGCGTCCTCTTTTCTTCCCCGACCCATTTCCTTGGTCCCCACCTCCATTAATCTCATGGAAGCGGCCAGCAGATGTTTGGAGATACACCACACTTCACCCTCATATTCTTTGATTAACTTTTGCATCAGTTCTTTTCTCATTTCCCGAACATCCTTAATCAAGTCATAGTAATCGGTATTTCCCGTCTTGGCCCCCGAGAAAAAGAAATGTTCTTCAATGCTGACCAAATTCATCACCGCGATGCTTAAATCTTGGTCGGATGACAAGTCCAACTTATTGTCTTTCTTCAAATTATCCATTTTATCAATAAAATTCTGCAACTCTTGTTGATTGATATCCATATATCTTAAAATTATTATTTAGTAATGAAATAAAAAATAAAACTTAGCAGGAGCAACGAGCCAAGCGGCATCGCCACTTTCTGAAAAGGGAATTGGGCGCGACCATTATGCTTCTTTTTCAAATATCGGTACCAAGCGCCAACGCCATAAAAAACAATACTGCCGATAATGATCCCCAACAGAATCTTATCAATATTCCATAGCCGATTAAAAGGATGGCCGATAAATCCGGTAGTATAAAAAGGAATAAGAACCATGGCATAATAGGCCAAATAAGTGATAAAATTCAGCCCTTTAAAACTAATCTTTTTCTTTTCTAACCATTCAACCGTCCAGGCGGAAACAGCCACCAGCAAACCGCCAATCCATAGGCTGGTAATAGTATCATCAATCCCCAGCCAGCGTGAAAATCCCAATCCGGCGCCGGCGGCTACGACGCACACCGGACAAAAAGCGGAAGCCGAAGCAACCACTAAAAAATTGGCTAACAATAATCCGGAAAAAATTTTAATCCTATTCATAAAATATTAGAGTTTAAACTTCGCCTTGAAAAAATTAGCGGTTTCTTCTTCTCCCATAAAACATTTATTTTCGGTCCATAAAAAAGGCACACCGGCATTATTTTGCGACAGGGAGCAGCGCCTAACGGCCTCCATCATCAACTTGGCATTCTCGGTGTTTTTATAAACCTCTCTTTTCTCAATCGTCATCCGATCATTAATTTTATTTTCATCCAAAAATTGTTCCAGCACCTTGCAATGAGGGCAGGTATCGCCATAAAAAAGAATAGTTTTATTATCCAACAAACTAAGCTTAGTTTCCGGGGCGGTAACTTTAGCGCATCCGGCCAAAAGTAACGGCAATAACAAAAATAATAGTAAAAACTTTTTTGTCATATATTAACCGATTAATCTATTTAATCATTTCTTTAGATAGTATATCATACTATCTAAATTTTTCTCAACCGGTATAATTTTGATTATTGCTTTAAAAATGATAAACTATGGTTATGCCTAAAACCGAACAAAAACTGATTATCATCGACGGGAATGCCATTATTCACCGCAGTTTTCACGCCCTGCCGCCGACCATGACGACCAAATCCGGCCAAGTGGTTAATGCCGTTTATGGCTTTACCCTTTTCTTGATAAAAGCTCTAACCGATCTCAAACCGGATTATATTGTGCTAACATTAGACAAAAAAGATAAAACATTTAGACATCTGGCCTATCAAGACTATAAGGCCCAGAGGATAAAGGCCCCCGATGAACTCTACGATCAAATTCCGCTGGTTAAAAAAATAGCCGAAGTTTTCGATATCCCGATTTATGATCTATCCGGTTTTGAAGCCGACGATTTAATCGGAACCATTTCCCGCCAAGTTAATTCCGGCATCAAAAAAGTAATCATGACCGGCGACATGGATACTCTCCAATTAATCAACGACGACACTCGAGTCTATACCATGAGCCGGGGCATCACCGACAGCGTTCTCTATGGCGCCCGAGAAGTAGAAGCCAGATACAATCTCAAACCCGATCAAATGATTGATTACAAGGCCCTGCGAGGAGACCCCAGCGATAATATTCCGGGAGTGAAGGGAATTGGCGAAAAAACCGCCTCTAATTTATTAAATAACTTCAAAACTTTAGACAAAGTCTACGAAGCCGTGGACAGAAATGATGATAGAATAAAACCTCGAATTTTAGAACTCTTGCAAGAGCACAGAAAAGAGGCTTATTTAAGCCAAAAACTGGCCACCATTGATCAAAATGTCCCCATTAAATTCGATCTGGAAAAATCTCGTTGCCAAAAACTAGATAAAACCAAGATTATTGCCCTATTTAGCGATTTAGAATTTAAGTCCTTGGTCCCGCGTCTCAACAACCTTGACGCTTATTTATTATCAAACACTGGCCAAGTTGAAGAAACACCCAATCTTTTCACTATGGCCGATAAATTTGCCCGCAATGAGAAAAAATTCAAATATCAACTGATTGACAACGACCCGGATTTTAAGTCTTTCCTGAAAGCCCTGTCTCAACAAAAAATATTTGTTCTGGACACTGAAACGACATCGCTTGATCCTCTCACCACTACTCTCTTGGGGATATCTTTTTCCTGGCAAGAAGGCGAAGCCTATTATCTCAACATCAACCGGAAGAATAATCACTGGTTAAAAGAATTAGCTCCGATCTTAAGCGACGAGAAAATAAAAAAATGCGGCCACAACATTAAATTTGATCTCAAAGTTTTAAATAACCAAGGATTAGAAATTGCCGGCATTTATTTTGATACTATGATTGCCTCTTATCTGCTTAACCCGGAAAACCGCCAGCATAATTTAGACGCTATCACCTTCGCCGAATTGGGCTGGGAAAAAATAAATCATAGAGATCTGCTGGGAGACAAATTTGCTGCGCTTGATTTCGCCGGTGTGCCTCCCCAGAGAATGGCTATCTACTCCTGCGAAGACGCCGACTTCACTTGGCGCCTGGTCGCTATTTTGGAAAAAAAATTAAAAGCGGAAAAACTTTGGAATCTTTTTCAAGACATTGAAATGCCATTGATCGCGGTATTGGCTAAAATGGAAAACACTGGAATCTTGCTGGACGAAAAAATATTAAATCAAATGGCCAAAGAACTGAAAATTGAAATAGATAAGTTAGAAAAAAACATCCATAAATTAGCCGGGATCAAATTCAACATCAAGTCCACCAAACAATTGAAAGAGATCCTATACGAGAAATTGGATATCTCCACCAAGGGAATCAAAAAAACTAAAACCGGATTATCAACCGCGGCCGAACAATTGGAGAAATTGAAAGAAGCCCATCCGATTATTCCTCTACTCCAAAATTATCGCGAACTAACTAAGCTCTTAAGCACCTACGTTGAAGCCTTGCCGGGACTGGTAAACAAGAAAACCGGCCGACTGCATACTAATTTTAATCAAACCATCACCGCCACCGGCCGCTTATCCTCCAACGAACCGAACCTGCAAAACATCCCCGCGAAAACTGCCCTGGGCAAAAAAATTAGACAGGCTTTTATCGCCGAAAAGGGCTATATTTTCGCTAGTTTGGATTATTCCCAAATTGAATTGCGCCTGGTCGCTCACATGTCAGCCGA
>Ga0265297_10010253_pt1 | contig 11833 bp, 10 predicted proteins | sample Munlanlwell13791_FD_192502 | JGI IMG/M metagenome (GOLD analysis project Ga0265297, IMG submission 192502) | Leachate microbial communities from a municipal landfill in Southern Ontario, Canada - Leachate well 137-91 | ecosystem: Engineered > Solid waste > Landfill > Unclassified | place...
CGAAAAGGAAAGGACTCGCCTTTGGCGAGAGTCAGTACAGGTGCTGCATGGCTGTCGTCAGCTCGTGTCGTGAGATGTTGGGTTAAGTCCCGTAACGAGCGCAACCCCTATTCTCAGTTGCCTATCGAAAGATAGGATCTCTGAGAAAACTGCCTCAGATAATGGGGAGGAAGGTGGGGATGACGTCAAGTCCTCATGGCCCTTATGTCCCGGGCCACACACGTGTTACAATGGAGCCGACAAAGAGTTGCAATATCGCGAGATGGAGCTAATCTTTAAACGGCTTCTCAGTTCAGATTGAAGGCTGAAATTCGTCTTCATGAAGGCGGAATCGCTAGTAATCACGGATCAGCATGCCGTGGTGAATACGTTCCCGAGCCTTGTACACACCGCCCGTCACACCATGAGAGCTGGGGGTACTTGAAGTTCTGATTATATTGGAACGAGAGTAAAACCAGTGATTGGGGTGAAGTCGTAACAAGGTAGCCGTACCGGAAGGTGCGGCTGGATCACCTCCTTTCTATTTATTTAAAAAATAGAAAAGGAATCAAAGGTTTGATCAGGGGGCCTATAGCTCAGTTGGCTAGAGCGTACCCCTGATAAGGGTAAGGTCTCTGGTTCGAACCCAGATAGGCCCACCAGTTTAAAGAGGTTGCAATATGTTTGCGACTAAATATATAAGGATGAATAATCCTAAAATTTAGTATGTGGGCATGTTGTTACTTTTATTTTGGGGATGTAGCTCAGCGGAAGAGCGGCTGCTTTGCAAGCAGTAGGTCGCCCGTTCAAATCGGGTCATCTCCACCATTGATACATATATAATGTACATAAATTAAAAATAATTGATATTATTTGTTTTTTTATTGTTCTTTGATACTTTCAAGTATGATCAAGTTTTTAAGGGCGCATAGTGGATGCCTAGGCATAAGATGGCGATGAAAGGCGTGGTAAGCTGCGATAAGCTGCGGTGAGATGCAAACAATCTTTGATCCGCAGATACCTGAATGGGGAAACCCATCTCTTTAAAAGAGAGATATTGCCGAACCAATAAATAGTTCGGCAAAGCTATACCGGGGGAAGTGAAACATCTCAGTACCCCGAGAAAAAAGAAATCAACGAGATTCCCTGAGTAGTGGCGAGCGAAACGGGAAGAGCCTAAATTTTGCTATATGTTAAAGTCCATATATGTTGTATAGCAGAAGGTAGTAGGGTCTAAGTGGTTGGAATATGGTCCAGCCGAGAAGTCAAAAAATTCTTTCTTAGCAGAATGATTCTGGAAAGATCAGTCAAAGAGGGTGAAAGCCCCGTAAGCGAAAAGAGAGAATCTTCTTTATTAGATACCTGAGTACTATGGGGCACGTGAAATCCTGTAGGAATCTGGCCCGACCATGGGCTAAGGCTAAATACAAGCTTATGACCGATAGTGAACTAGTACCGTGAGGGAAAGGTGAAAAGAACCCCGAGAGGGGAGTGAAAAGTACCTGAAACTATGTGCCTACAAGCAGTGGAAGGACTATGTTTATTTTTTTGATAATCCTCGTGGTTATTGAAGAAATAAACAGTCTGACCGCGTGCCTTTTGCAGAATGAGCCAGCGAGTTAATAGGCGCAGCAAGGTTAAGTCGCGTTCGCGACGAAGCCGCAGTGAAAGCGAGCCTGAATAGGGCGTTTAGTTGTGTCTATTAGACCCGAAGCTAAGTGATCTATCCATGGTCAAGATGAAGTCTTGAGAAATCGAGATGGAGGTCTGAACCCATTAGCCTTGAGAAGCTACGGGATGAGCTGTGGATAGGGGCGAAAGACCAATCTAACTTAGTTATTGCTGGTTCTCCCCGAAATAGTTTTAGGACTAGCCTTGCAAATTACTTAGTGGGGGTAGAGCACTGAATGGACTAGGGTCCTTAACCGGATTCCAAATCCAATCAAACTTCGAATACCATTAACATTATTGCAGGAGTCAGCCCGTGAGGGATAAGCTTCACGGACAAAAGGGAAACAACCCAGATCGCAAGATAAGGTCCCTAAGTATGGACTAAGTGGTAAAGGATGTAAGATTGCACAGACAACCAGTATGTTGGCTTAGAGGCAGCCATCATTTAAAGAGTGCGTAACAGCTCACTGTTCGATGCAATTTTGCGCCGACAATTCACGGGGCTCAAGTTCATCACCGAATCTGCGGAATTAATAGTTTTTACTATTATTTGGTAGGGGAGCATTCCGATTTGGTTGAAGGTATACCGTAAGGAGTACTGGACGGATCGGAAGAGACGATGCTGGCATAAGTAACGATAAACCCGATGAAAAATCGGGTCGCCGAAAGTCTAAGGTTTCCTTGAGCAAGGTTAATCCTCTCAGGGTAAGCCGGGACCTAAGTCGAGGCAGGAAATGCGTAGACGATTGGAAAAATCCGTTAATATTCGGATGCCATCTATATGACGTTATTACGATGGGGTGACACAGGAAGGTGAGTACAGCTCCGTGGAGGCTTACGGAGTCAAAACCTTGAAGGAGATTGCTCAGGAAAATCCAGGCAGTCAATTCTTTGGGGTGATTGGGAGTCCGTTAATTCGGATGAACTGTCCGATCCTACACTGGCAAGAAAAACCTCTAAGGAGTCATATGGGTGCCCGTACCACAAACCAACACAGGTAGACGAGGAGAAAATCCTAAGGCGCTCGAGAGAACTCTCATTAAGGAACTCGGCAAATTGACTCCGTAACTTCGGAAGAAGGAGTGCCTTTGAAACGCAAGTGAAATTTTTAAAATTAGGGGAGAGTTTACTTGAACCGACATTTTAAGGTGAGTATCTTGCATGTAAAAGGTTGCAAAGAGTAACCTCTAACGACTGTTTAACAAAAACACAGGTCTCTGCAAACCCCAAAAGGGGAAATATAGGGACTGACGCCTGCCCGGTGCTGGTAGGTCATGAGGAGGAGTTATTCGGTAGTAATACCGGAGAAGCCCTGAATTTAAGCCCCAGTAAACGGCGGTCGTAACTATAACGATCCTATGGTAGCGAAATTCCTTGTCGGGTAAGTTCCGACCTGCATGAATGGCGTAACGATTGGAGGACTGTCTCAATGAGAGACTCGGTGAAATTGTATTAACAGTGAAGATGCTGTTTTCCCGCGACAGGACGGGAAGACCCCGTGGAGCTTTACTGTGATTTGGCTTTGTATTTTGGATGAAGATGTAGAGCATAGGTGGGAGGCGTTGAAACCATATCGCTAGGTGTGGCGGAGCTATCAGTGTAATACCACCCATTTTTATTTGAGATCCTAACCAGAGCCTCTGAATCGAGGACTGGGACACAGCCAGAGAGACAGTTTGACTGGGGCGGTCACCTCCTAAAGAGTAACGGAGGTGTCCAAAGGTTCACTCAGGCTGGTTAGAAATCAGCTTAAAGAGCGCAAAGGTATAAGTGAGCTTAACTGTGAGACCAACACGTCGAACAGATACGAAAGTAGGGCTTAGTGATCCGGTGGTTCTGAATGGAAGGGCCATCGCTCAACGGATAAAAGCTACCCCGGGGATAACAGGCTGATCGGGTCCAAGAGTCCACATCGACGACCCGGTTTGGCACCTCGATGTCGGCTCATCGCATCCTGGGGCTGAAGTAGGTCCCAAGGGTTGGGCTGTTCGCCCATTAAAGCGGTACGCGAGCTGGGTTCAATACGTCGTAAGACAGTATGGTCCTTATCCGTCGTGGGCGTAGGATATTTGAGGGGATTTGTTCCTAGTACGAGAGGACCGGAATGAACAAACCTCTGATGTACCAGTTGTGGCGCCAGCCGCATCGCTGGGTAGTCACGTTTGGAAGGGATAAATGCTGAAAGCATCTAAGCATGAAACCCACCTCAAGATTAGATATCCCATGCCAAGATAATTAATTAAAGGTGCAAATCTTTGGTTCGTTGTTTAGGTAGTAAGATCTCTTCTAGAAAAGAAGGTTGATAGGCTAGGAGTGTAAGGCTCGTAAGAGTTTAAGCTGACTAGTACTAATAGATCGAGGACTTGATCATACTTGAAATTATAAAATTGCAATCGAATTAAAACGATATTTTATAATGATATTTGAAATAATGTCCCAGTGATGATAGCGAAGGTGTTACACCCGTTCCCATTCCGAACACGGCAGTTAAGCCCTTTAGCGCCAATGGTACTGTTTTGGTAACAAAACGGGAGAGTAGGGAATTGCTGGGACTTTTTTTATTTTAAGAGAATAAGAAAAGCATAGATTAAGATTAAGGCTTAGATTAAAGTTTGTAAGGATTGTTTATTATATATTTAATTCCTTTCTTAATCTCAATCTTAATTTATTTTTTTATTTTAATCTGTATTTATTGATTTTTGGTATTATATAATATACTATTAACTATTTAATAAATTTAATATATAGTAATTTAGGAGAAAAATATGTCAGGACATTCGAAGTGGGCGAGTATTAAACACAAAAAAGCTGCTGTAGATGCGCAAAAAGGAAGAGTATTTACAAAGATGATCCGTGAAATAACAGTGGCTGTTAAACATGGCGGAGATAATATAGATTCAAATATCCGACTTAGAAAGGCAATTGATGAAGCCAAGAACTGCAATATGCCTGCAGAAAACATAAAGAGGGCAATACAGCGCGGAACAGGAGAACTTCCCGGAGTATCTTATGAAGAGATCTTGTATGAGGGCTATGGTCCTGCAGGAGTTGCCGTTATGGCGAATATCCTGACAGATAATAAAAACAGGACTGCTGCAGAATTACGAAAGATATTTCAAAAATATGGTGGTAACATGGGTGAGGCCGGTTGTGTCAGCTGGATGTTTTCTTCTAAAGGTCTTATCTATATAGGTAAGAAAAGGATCAGCGAAGAAGATCTTATGTCTGTTGCATTGGATGCAGGAGCTGAGGATATTCAGAGCGATGATGAAAATTTTTTTCATGTTGTTACTTCTGCCCATGATATGGAAAAAGTGAAAAAAGCAATAGAGAAAATAGGAATAGATAAATCAGAAGTTACAATGCTCCCAAAAAATTATATTAAGCTTGAAGGACATGATGCTGAACAGATGATGAAGATGATGAACGAGCTTGATGAACACGAGGATGTACAGTCTGTTTATGCCAATTTTGATATTTCTGAGGAAGAAATGCAGAAGGCAGTGCTTTAAATGATAGTAATAGGTGTAGATCCAGGTTTGGCTACCACAGGCATAGGAATACTTGAATCAGTTGGCAACAAGATCAATGTTTTAGGATATGGCGTAATTAAAACACAAGCAAAAACAGAACTTCCGCAGAGACTAAAAAAAATATATGACGAACTATCAGGGCTTATAGAAAAATATAAACCCGATGTTGTTGTGCACGAAAAAGTCTTTTTTTGCAACAATGCAAAAACAGCTATACTTATCGGAGAAGCAATAGGTGTAATAAAGCTTGCTTGTATAAATTTAAATTTAAATGTGGCTGAATACACTCCGCTTCAGGTTAAGCAGGCGATCGTAGGTTATGGTTTTGCGACAAAAGATCAGGTAGGTAAAATGATACAAATTGTTTTGGGATTGAAAGAAATACCAAAACCTGATGATGCTGCCGATGCTCTTGCCATTGCTTTTGCATATATAAATCTTAATAAATTTACAGATACTGGTAAAAGAAAATAAAAATAGGCAAATGAAATATGTTTGATTATATTTCCGGTAAATTGGTGTCCAGGTCTTCAAAATGTCTTGTGGTAGATGTTAATGGGATAGGTTTTAATATTTTTGTCCCTCTCTCTACATACTCAAGCTTGTCTCAAGATCAGGATTTTGTTAAATTATTTATATATTTTTATATGAGAGAAGACGCCATTCTTCTATATGGTTTTAAAACAGAAGAAGAAAAAAAGATATTTGAAATGCTTCTTTCAGTTTCAGGGGTTGGGCCAAAGCTTGCTATCAGCATTCTTTCTGAATTGTCAGCCAGTGAATTAAAATCAGCAATAATCAGACAGGATGCCGGTTTATTGAATTCAATATCCGGAGTCGGTAAAAAAATAACTCAACGCATACTTTTGGAATTAAAAGAAAAAGCTGTATTTATTGCCGGTAAAGACGACCAATCTTTTAGCGGAGGCCAGAGCATGGAAGATGCAATCCAGGCATTGGTATCTTTAGGTTATTCTCAACCGTCTTCATTTAGGGCTGTAAAAAAAGTTTTGGATACGGAAGAAAAGGATATGACCTTAGAAGTTTTGATTAAGAAATCATTAAAGGAACTTAAATAATTAAAGGAGAAAAAGCTTGGAAACTCATATTACAACGCCAAGCATAAAAAAAGAAGATATTGAAATTGAGAATACCCTGCGTCCTTCAACGTTTGAGGAATTTGTAGGGCAAGATAAAGTCAGAGAAGGCTTAGAGATCTTTATTAAAGCAGCATTAAAGCGCAAAGAAACGCTTGACCATATTCTTCTTTGTGGGCCCCCGGGACTAGGTAAAACAACGCTGGCAAATATTATATCAAATTCAATGAATACTCAGATCAAAAGCACTTCAGGACCTGTGCTTGAAAGGGCCGGAGATCTTGCGGCTATCCTTACAGGGCTTTCAGAAGGTGATGTGTTTTTTATAGATGAGATACATCGTATTCCAAGTGTAGTAGAAGAAATTCTTTATTCTGCCATGGAAGATTACAAAATAGATATTATGATAGGAAAAGGACCCGGAGCACGTTCGGTTAAATTGGATCTGCCTTTTTTTACTCTTATAGGAGCCACAACAAGGACAGGTCTTTTAACTTCACCTTTACGCGATAGATTTGGGATCATAAATAGGCTGGATTTTTATTCCCCAGAGGATCTTTCAAGGATCATTAAAAGATCAAGTAGTATTCTTGGTATAGATATAGATGAAAAAAGTATTATTGAAATAGCAAAGTGTTCCAGAGGTACACCCAGAATAGCAAACAGACTCCTTAGGCGGATAAGAGATTATGCTCAGGTTAAGACTGGTGGGATTGTAAGAGGAGATACTGCTGCTAAGGCTCTGCAGGTATTGGAGGTAGATTCAAAGGGTCTTGATGAGATGGATAGGAATATACTATTAACGATAATACAGCGATTTGGCAAGGGTCCTGTGGGCCTTAAAAGTCTTTCAGTTGCTGTAAATGAAGAGCCGGATACTTTGGCAGATGTATATGAGCCTTATTTGATACAAATAGGCTTTTTAAAAATAACATCACGGGGCAGAGAAGCGACGGATCTTGCATGCCGTCATTTAAAATTAATATGAAGGGGGTGAAAAATGATGGAAGAAGAAAAGGATGAAAAGGATGAGATGGAAAATGAGTTGCCGCCGGTTGATAAAACCATAGATGTTGTAAAGTATCATACGATCAGAAAGGGTAAAAGGTGGTGGTCTGCAGTAGCGCTTGTAAAGAGTTTTGGGCGTAACCAGATAGCTTTTTATCTTTGGCAGAAGAAGGAAGGAAAATGGGCGCGAAAACAAAAATTTGTTGTTCATAATAGGACACAATGGGATTCAATATCGGTAAACGTTGAAGAATTCCTGTCGGAATTGAAGTAATGCCCTCATTGCTTCTTCATGTTTGTTGTGCTAATTGCGCTTGTTTTGTACAGCAATTTTTAAGCGAAAATAAATTCAGCGTAACTGGATTTTGGTATAATCCCAATATTCAATCTTATTCTGAGTACCAGAAAAGAATGATGACTGCAGGATATTTTGCCAGTCGGGTAGATATGGGATTTATCTGGGAATCTGATTATGTTCCGGAAGATTTTTTTTCGTGTTTAAATAATGATTTTTCTTTTGATAAAAGATGTGTCAACTGTTATGAATTAAGGCTTGCAAAAACAGCAAGACATGCAAAAGAAAAGGGTTTTAAATATTTTTCGACAACACTTTTGTACAGTATTTATCAGAAGCATGAAATTATTAAGGATATCGGGAACAGGATAGCCAAAGAATCAGGCGTAGAATTTTATTATGCCGATTTCAGGCAGGGTTGGCAACAAGGGATCAAGATTTCAAAGGAAATGCAGTTTTACCGCCAAAATTATTGCGGTTGTATTTTTTCTGAAAAAGAAAGAACGTTAAAGCATAAAAAATGAATTTAAATTTTTTGGGTAAAATACTTATTGTCTTGGGAATTTTTTTAATTTTTTCCGGGATTTTTTTAATTTTTTTTAAACATATTCCTTTTTTCGGAAAATTTCCGGGTGATATATTTATACAAAAAAAGAATTTTAGTTTCTACTTTCCTATTGTTTCCTGCCTTGTTATTAGTCTGCTGGTAAGCATCCTCATTTTTTTCCTAAGGCGAAAATGAAAATTCTATTTTTTTTAATGACCTTTATCGTGGTGGCATTTAATTATAACTGTGTTTATGCGCAAGATGTGCGAATACGCGTTCTTTCTTCGCAGCAGAATATTGAAGTTACTTCAGCGGATACATTAGATATATTAAATTATACTACAGGGCAAAAAATACTATACGGTATTTTGCGGCAAGGATATAATTTTGAAGCCGATTCTTCTGGGATCACAATGTTTGTCCCTGAAGGTGATATGCTTTTTTTGACATTTTTTTTGCCGAATGAAATTCTTATAAAACCGGAAAACCCAGGTTCTATTATATTCCTTAATAAGAAAGAATATCGAGGAGCTGTTTTATTAAGAAAAAGGAGTGCAAAAGATTCAAATTTTGTTGGAGAAGGTTTGTCTCTCGACGGAATAAATGTGCTGGATCTCGAAGATTATTTGAGAGGAACTATAAGGTGTGAAATTTCTCCGCTTTGGCCAAAGGAAGCGATAAAAGCCCATATTGTTGCCGCACGTACTTATGCAATGTTCCAAATGCAGGCAAGAAAAAATGAAATTTTTGATATGGAATCAGACGTATCTTCGCAAGTTTATCAGGGTTGTTCGGGAGAAGATACATCTTCTGACCAGTTAATACTTGAGACCAGCGGAGAGTATTTGATTTATAAAGGTGGAGTAATAAATGCTTTTTATCACTCTTGTTGCGGTGGCTATACAGAAGATGCTTCAAATGTATGGGGTATTTCAAGGTCTTATCTATCAGGTGTAAGATGTTCGTTCTGTAAAGACAGCCCGAATTTTTATTGGGAGAAAAAAATCCAGGCAAAACAAATACAATCAGCTTTGAAAAAATATTATTCAGATGTGGGTGAGATAAAAGAGATATCAGTTTTGGAAAAGGATAAAACAGACAGAGTTTTATTTTTAGAGATATTGCATTCAAACGGCCGTTTACGTCTAAGCGGGGTTAATTTTAGGGCTTATATTGGTTATGTGCAAATGCCATCAACACTTTTTTTGGTACAGAAAAAAGATGCGGAAAGTTTCTTATTTTACGGAAGGGGATGGGGACATGGTGTCGGAATGTGTCAGTGGGGTGCAAAAGGTATGGCACAGGCAGGATATAGTTATTTTGAAATATTGAAATATTATTATCCCGGAACAGAAATTAAAAAATAATTTAGATAAATTTTTAAATACAATCCTTATGAAAAAAAATGATTTTTTTTATGATCTACCAAAAGAATTTATAGCTCAAAAACCTGCGACAAAAAGAGATAATGCGAAGTTGCTTGCTCTGTTTATGTCCGATAAAAAAATTGAGCATGGATATTTTAGGAATATCGAAGAATATTTTAATTGCGGCGATATTCTGGTTTTAAACAATACGAAAGTCATTCCTGCCAGAATAAAGGGTTTTGCTCGGTTTGCCAAATGTGATATTGATATTCTTCTTGTGTCGCAACAAAATGAAAATTTATGGAATGTTCTTGTTTACCCGGGTAATAAAGCAAAAATAGGGGAAATAATAGATTTTGGGGAAAATCTTGAAGCAGAGATAAAGGACTTTACACCCGAGGGTAGACTTGTTGAGTTTAAATATAAAGGCGATTTTAATCTGATTTTGGAAGATCTTGGCGAGCCGCCGCTTCCTCACTATATAAAAAGGCAAAAAGGGACAACAAGAGCAGACAGACTTCGTTACCAAACAGTTTATGCACAACATAACGGTGCTATAGCCGCGCCGACAGCAGGTCTTCATTTTACAAAAAAAATTCTTAATAATCTTCAAAAAAAAGGCGTGGAAATACTTAAAATCACGTTGCACGTTGGATTAGGTTCATTTAAACCTATAAAAACAGAAGATGTTTTAGAGCATAAAATGCAGTCTGAATATTTTGAAATAGATTCGGAAACATTTTCAAAAATTTTGCAGGCTCATGAAAAAAAAAGGCGTGTTATTGCCGTTGGTACTTCCAGTGTAAGGGCGATTGAGTCGGCTGTTGTTTTGAAGGATTTTAAAGGAAGCGCCAAGACAGATATTTTTATTTATCCGGGCTTCAAATTCAAAATTGTTGATGCAATGATCACAAATTTTCATATGCCGTGCTCAACCCCCATGATCCTTGTTTGCGCATTTGCAGGAAAAGATCTTATTTTTGAAAGTTATAAACAGGCAATAGAAAATAAATATAGGTTTTTAAGTTTTGGTGATGCTATGATTATATTTACTTAATTAGATATATGTATTACATGTCATTATCTTGACATTTTTATATAATATAGTATAATAAATAAATTAATGACAATTTTTGGTCTGGGAGGCCAAATGATTACACTCGTTCTTGTGATTTTTGTAATTTCGTGCTTGGTTCTGATTTTTTCTGTATTATTGCAAAGCGGTAAAGGTGGAGGTTTGGGAGAAATGTTCGGAGGAGGCGGCGCCGAGCGGTCAATATTTGGAGGATTGGGAGCACAGAGTTTTGTTTATAAAATGACCGTAGTAGCTGCAATTGTTTTTATAGTAAGTGCTGTTATACTTTCTGTTATGTATTCACGGGGAAGAGTTCAGCCTGCAGCTCAAACTCCTGTTGCACCGGTATCAAGTGGAGTTCCTCAATAGTTTTTTGGAGAATAAATGAAAAAAGAAATCAGGTACTTGTTGGCTGCTGTTCTGGTATGTTTTGTTTTGTCAGGATGTGCCAAAAAACAAAATACCGATCAATCAAATTCAGATGAATTGAACGGTGACATGCTTATTGAGGCTTCAATAGGCGATGCATCTAATCTGAATCCATTGCTTGCTACAGATAGTTCTTCTTCTGATATAAATGGTCTTATTTTTAATGGTCTTGTAAAATATGACAAAGACCTTAAACTTACGGGAGACCTTGCTTCAAGTTGGGAGATACTTGATAATGGCCTTGTTATTGTTTTTCATTTGAGAAAAGGGGTAAAGTGGCATGATGGGAAAGAATTTACCAGCCAGGATGTAAAATTTACATACGAAAAACTAATAGATCCAAAAGTTAAAACCGCATTTTCCAGTGATTTTGAAAAAGTCAAAGAAATTGAAATACCTGATACATGGACGGTTAAAGTCTTTTATAAAGAAATTTTTGCGCCTGCACTTGCAAGCTGGGGGATGAGTATTATTCCAAAACATCTTCTGGAAAAAGGTGATTTTAATAAGAATGTTTTTAATGCTCATCCGATAGGCACAGGACCGTATGTTTTTGAAGAATGGGTGCAGATGGAAAAAATAGTGCTTCGCGCTAATCCGGATTATTTTGAAGGGAAGCCTCGTATTGCACGATATGTTTATCGCATTATTCCTGATCTCGGCGTGCAATTCTCAGAATTAGAAAAAGGAACCGTGGATTTTATGGGGTTGAGTGTTGAGCAATATAAAAAAGACAAAAACGTGCTTGCGTCAAAATATAAAATTAATGTTTATCGCTATCCCGCAATTAATTCTTACACATATTTAGGGTACAATCTTCTTAGCCCGTTCT
>Ga0265297_10010254_pt1 | contig 11831 bp, 13 predicted proteins | sample Munlanlwell13791_FD_192502 | JGI IMG/M metagenome (GOLD analysis project Ga0265297, IMG submission 192502) | Leachate microbial communities from a municipal landfill in Southern Ontario, Canada - Leachate well 137-91 | ecosystem: Engineered > Solid waste > Landfill > Unclassified | place...
CAGAAAATATGGGAGAAAAAAATTTGGAGAAATTAAAGAAATTGGTAAATATAGTGTCAATAAATTTTGAATATATTGACCAAAACACGAGGGAAATAAAATATTGAATTTGAAATTACCAAGAACTACTGGAACCACCGCCACCGCTTGATCCACCGCCAAAACCACCAAACCCACCACCACTAGAACCACCCCCACCCCAAAAACCGCCACCAGAAGACCAAAAGCCAGTTTTTTTGCCCATTTTTTGGAGACGCTGATAATTCTTCGACAAAATAAAATCTAAAAATAAACCGATAATTCCAATAATAAAAAATAAAGTAATAGCAACAGATAATGAGGCAAATAAACCAATAATAAATCCGATAATAGAACCACCAATTCCTCCAGCATAAAAAGATTTGGTTCGAGCCATAAAAGCAAAAGCATAAGAAAGAAAACTTAAAACTAAAATAATGACGGTAACAACAAAATCGCTGTTAACTTTTTTGGTTTTGGTAACAGGTGGATTATCAGTAACTTCACCAGTTAAATATTGATTGAGGCGATCAATCCCATCACTAATACCTTTTTCGTAATTGGACTTTTTAAATTCTGGAGTAATATAGTTTCTAATGACATCACCGGCACGACCATCGGTGATAGTTGATTCTAAACCATAACCAACTTCGATTCGGACTTGTCTTTCTTCGAGAGCAACCAAAACCAAAAGACCATTGTCTTTGCCTTTTTGACCTATTCCCCAAGATTTAAAAAGTTGTTCAGCAAAATCTTCGATGGTAGTTCCTTGAAGATTTTTTACCGTAACTACGGCAATTTGGTCAGTGGTATTAGTCTCGATTTGGCTTAGTTTTTGTTCGAGACTGGATTTAAAATCAGAACTAAAAATTTGGGCAAAATCGTTGACTCGGCCAGAATATTTGGGTAAATTGAGAGCGTAGACACTGGCAGGAATCAACAGAAATAAAACCAGGACAAAGATTAGTTTTAAAAATCTCATTGATTGAAATTCACTTGAGGAGCATTTTGGGCCTCAGAACTGGATTGAAAGAAGGGGCGAGATTTAAATCCAAACAGATTAGCTAAAATATTTTTGGGAAATCTGATAACAGAAAGATTGTAAGTAGTTACTTCTTCGTTAAAGCGTTTTCTTTCGACGGCAATACGATTTTCAGTGCCACTTAGTTCATCCATTAATTTATTGACTGTTTCATTAGATTTTAACTGAGGATAATTTTCGACAATTACTAAAAGGCGACCTAATGAAGATTCTAACTGACTGGCAGCAGCAGATTTTTCATCGACGGTTTTGGCTCCGGCGTATTGAGAACGAGCAGTGGCAAGATCAGAAAAGACTTGTTTTTCTTGTTTCATAACACCCTCGGCGGACTTGACTAAATTGGGAATTAAGTCAAAACGACGTTGATATTGAGTTTCGACTTGAGCCCATTGGCTGTCAATTTTTTGATTTAAAGTAACGAATTGGTTGTAGCTGGCGAATCCCCAAACTACTAAAACAACTAGGACAATTACCAAGATGATTTTTAGTTTTTTCATATTTATAAAAAATTATAACAGTTTAAAGCTTTGTAAAAATGTTTCACACTCGGTTTTGAGAGCGGCTTTGCCATTGTGAACACATTGAAGGGTATAATTTTTGCCGCCATATTGGAGATCGACAATCGTTTGAGTGGAAATATCGTAGCGGTAAGTGTTTTGACCAGCAACTAAAAAGTCTCCACTGAAATTACGATTAGGAGTAGTCCAAGCCCATTTGTCATTTAGGCCGACATGAACAGCAAAATTACCACTGCTCAGATAAAAAGTATAACGATTGCCAGAACTTTCAGTGTCTTCATAGAGTTTTCTGGCGGCACTGTATTCAATTGAAAAACCATCGGAAGGTTTTGATAAGGTGATTAATGAGGCTGAAGAACTAGCGACCGATGTTGGAGTAAGAGTTGGTTTGGTAGTAGGAGTAATTTTGATAGTGGGAGAAGGAGTGGCGGTAGCAGTGGGTTTGAGAGTAGGACTAAGTTTGGCAGTAGGAGAAGCGGTTGGGGTTTTGGTTATTTTTGCCGTAGGACTGGCAGTAATGGTGGGACTAACAATGTCGGTGGGGATAAGTTCAATTTTGGGAGTAATAGTAGTAGCAGTTTTTGAATTGTTATTGTTAGAATTCATCTGAAAGAGGAAAAATCCGCCAATTGCTGATAAAATCACCAAGATTATGGTAAGAACTAAATAAGTACTATTTTTAATTTCCATAAATATATAATTTAATAATACATTATTAATGAAAATTTTAGCAATAGAAACCAGTTGTGATGACACATGCGCAGCGGTACTGAATGATGGAAAAATTTTGTCGAATGTAATCTCATCTCAAACCGATTTGTATGTCAAATGGGGAGGAGTGGTGCCGGATATAGCCAAGCGAGCTCATATGGAAAGGATTGAACCAGTGATAAATGAGGCTTTGAATCGGGCAAAAATTAAAATGGAAGAGATTGAAGTAATTGGAGTAACGAAGGGACCGGGATTAGCGATAGCACTCGGGATTGGAGTAAATAAAGCTAAAGAATTGGCAATAAGATACAACAAGAAATTGGTGGCGGTTAATCATATTGAAGGACATATATTGGCTAATTTGTTAGAAAATAAAATCGGAAATCCCAAGCGAGAAATAAAATTTCCAGCATTGGCATTGACAGCATCGGGCGGACATACAAAATTGGTTTTGATTACAAATCCCTCTGTCTCTGCGAGACATCTCCCTTTGAAGAAAGGGAGAAATAAAATTTATAATTTTAAATATGAAGTGATAGGAGAAACTTTGGATGATGCAGCGGGAGAGGCACTGGATAAGGCAGCAAAAATGATGGGGTTGGGTTATCCAGGTGGGCCGATAATTGAAAGATTGGCTAAGGGAGGAAATATAAAATTTCTGGATCTCCCCCATCCATTGGCGGATAAAAAAATATTGGACTATAGTTTTTCTGGTCTTAAAACCAGTTTTTATTACAAAATAAAAGACTGGCCAAAGGAAAGAATTTTTAAAAACATAAATAATTTGGCGGCGACTTTTCAAAACGCAGTGTTTGAAACTTTGTTGAGAAAATTTAAGTTGGCGATAGAAAAATATGAACCGAAAACGATATTGGCGAGTGGCGGAGTGGTGGCTAATTTGGAATTGAGAAAGCGATTACGAAAATTGGCTGAAGAAAAACAATTACCACTATTGATGCCATTTAAAAAAGAATTGAATACTGATAATGCAGCGATGATTGGAATAGTTACCTATTACAAAGCACTTAAAAAAGAATTTGTAAAAAATATCGAAAAGTTAGATCGAGATCCGAGGATGGGTTTTTAAATTTTGGTTCCTTTGCGATAGACGGCAGCCCAGGGAACATAAACTGATTGAAAAGTTTTTTGATGAAGAATGGAACCATCGGATTTTTTGACGGTCCAATCGAAAGAAGTTTTTAAACCTGGGATAGCATGTTCGTCTTGAACAACTTTGCCCGAAGGAAGGGTAGGATCGTCAATCCAAACGGCTGGAGGAGCAGGTTCGGACCCCCATTGACGATAATTGGTAATTTCGACTTTACGGCCATCACTGGTGCCATAAATTTCGTAGGTAAGACGACGATTTGGCATATCCAAAATACTTTGAATAAGAACATAATGACCAGTGTCATTGACAAATTTGAGATCGGGACTAGGGATAAAAACAGTGGCATCATACCCAGGTTTACTATCTTCTTCATAATAACTAACACGGTAGGCGTGAGCTTTTCTTTCAGTAATATTTAGACCAGCATTGAGCATGGCTCTAAAGAGAGTAGTAGAAACTTGGCAAATTCCTCCACCGACATCTAATTCAGTTTTGCCAGCACGAATAATGTAGGCTTTTTTGTAACCAGCTTCTAAAGTTACTTCTCCAAGAGATTTTATGAAAGAAAAAGTTTCGTTGGGGGGCACTAGAATACTATTAACAATAGATGAACCCTTGGCAATATTTTCATTGCGAGTGGCGGCAGAATGTTTGAAGGTGGATGTGCCTCGACCCAATAGTTCTTTGATACCTAAATTATTAACATCATCATTTTTTACCAAAGGTTGGGTCGTTTTTACTGGAATTTCTAATGAGAGAGATAAATCTTTTTGGGAAGAAAGTTTGTCTAAATTAGAAATAATTAGTTCAGTTAACTGAGTGGCGTTGGGGGCAATCCCATTTTGAGATGATTGAAATTCCAAAACTTTATTGTTTTCAAATTTAAAAACGGCATTGACGGGGTCGCGTTTGAGACTATCGGCTAAATTTTGACTGTATTCTTGGATTTTTACTTTTTGGAAACCATTGTCAAAATCGAGCCAGGAAATTAGAGTCTTGCTGTCGACGGTAACAGTATTTAAATCGGTAGTTAAAATTAGAGATTTATTGATAAAGTTTTGGGCTCGAGTTTTAGTCTGATTAATTTGAGACTCAGTGGGGAGAGTACCAGTGGTTTTGGTTTGAATGATTATTTCGTCGGAGAATTTACCTAAAGTAAGATTGGAAACTAAATTATTTTGTAGATTTTGCCAGTCAACTTCTAAACCAAAGGAACCGGGAGTAACGATAATTTTATTATTTTTTAATTCTAGTTCGGTGGGGATAAAAGGCTTGTTTATATGTGAAGAAATATCAGCCATTTGGGCATTTAGTTTTTCCTGATCAAAAGAAATATTTAAAGTAAAGTTTTTACGACCGAAAAAGTTCTTGATGTAATTAAAAATTCCCTCGTCAAGACGACGATAAAGAATGGTACTGGCGATTTTGTTGGTATCAATTTGGGCCGAAATTGAGGCTAAATTTAGATTGAATTCTTGTTTTTCAAAAGTTAAATTGAGATTGGTTGGAAGAACAAAATCAGAATTGAGATGAGTAATTATTTCGGAGCGAGAGAAATGAGAATAATTTTTATCTAAAACGAAAGAATTGTTGCCGGCTTTGTTGTAATTGATAATAATGGGAGCAAAAAGAAGTAAAAAAGGAGCAAGAGTGATGATAAGAGCGATGACTAGATTGGTTATTTTGGAATTCATGATTAATGACGACGGTCCATGGCTTGATTGGCCAATTCGTCGGCTAACTCATTAAACTCACGACGGACATCTTTAAAAACAATCGGAGCAGAAATTGAATTGATAAGTTCTTGGGCCTGTTGGAATAGTGGTTTTAGATTGGGAGCTTTGACTTTGTATAAGCCCTGGAATTGGCGGATCATTAGTTGAGAATCAGAACAAAAATTTATTTTGGAAATATGGAGATTATCTTGATGGTCTTTTACCCAAGTTAAGGCTCCAATTAAACCGGAATATTCAGCTTCATTGTTGGTTTTGATACCGAGATATTTGGATTCTTGAAACAAAATTTTTTGATGATCATCATAAATAACCAAACCATAACCAGAAACCCCAGGGTTACCTCGAGACCCACCATCAGTGTAAACATTTATTTCCATAAGAGTATGATATCTAAAATTATTCTAAAAAAACTAGTAAGGACATAAGGAGAATACCAAGGAGGATAAAAATTAATTGAATAAATGAATGAGAAATTTTGGAATCGTGGCGGTGAAGCTCGGGAATTAAATCAGTAGCGGCGAGATAAATGAAACTACCGGCAGTGATGGGAATAAGGAAATTAGAAAAGTTGGAAAAACTAGAACCAATAATAAAAACAAATAAAACACCCAAAAGACTGACTAAGCCAGACAAAAAATTATAAAAGATAGCTTTGAAACGGGAAAAACCATAATGAATAAGAATACCAAATTCGCCTATTTCTTGGGGTATTTCGTGAAGAATAACAGCAATGGTAGTAGTTATACCAACAAAATTACTAACACTAAAACTGGCGGCAATAAGGGCTCCATCGATAAAATTATGAACACTATCACCGATTAAATTAAGGGTAATAATATGATGATTGTGAGAGATTGGGTGAATTTCTGGTTGATGGCAATGTTGCCAACGAAGAAATTTTTCCAATATAAAAAAGAGAAGGATACCAGCGAGAATTAGAAGAGATGGGACGAGTTGAAAATTGAATTGTTCGAAAGATTGAGGGAGAAGGTGAATGAAGGCGTCCCCCAAAAGACCACCAATAGCAAAACTAACTAAGAAGAGAGTAATTTTGGATAAAATGGGAGTTTTGACAAAAATAAAAAGGACTCCTAAAAAGGAGATAAGACTAATGATAAAAGTAGCCAATAGAGAGGCAATAAGTGGAGACATAGCTAGTAATTCTATCAAATTTTGGATAAGATATTAATATGGATGCGACAGAAATAAAATCACCACTTCCACCAAGGAAAATAGAAGCGGAAAAACCATTTGAAGCTGAGGAAGTAGTTTCCAAACCAGAGGTACTCGAAACCCGAAATGTTCCACCAATGCCCGAAGCACCAATAGTAGTTAAAAAGAAAATAAATTGGAAAATAATTTTTATAATTTTTGGGATAGTGGTTGGACTGATAGTTTTGGTATGGGGGATAAATTTATTAATTAAAAACAATAAAAAAGAGACAGCGGTAACACTGAATTATTGGGGTTTGTGGGAAGACGAAAGTGTAATGAATGGAGTAATCGCCGATTTTGAATCGAAAAATCCGACTATAAAAATAAATTACAGAAGAAATCAATTGACTGATTATAGAACGAGATTGATCGGCCGACTGGCAAAATCGGGAGATGAAACTACTGAGGGTGTGGATATTTTTAGAATTAATAATACATGGATACCGATGTTTAGAGATTATTTAGCAGAAGTTCCAACAGAGACTGTTCAGACTATTGGATTAGAAAGTGATTTTTGGGATGTTTACAAAACAGACTTGAAAGAAAGTGGGAGTTGGTTGTCGGTGCCAATAATGTATGATGGACTGGCTTTGTTTTATAACAAAGATTTACTGGATGCAGCCAAGATTAGTGTCCCAAAAAATTGGTGGGAGTTGAGAAGTAGTGCAATTAAATTGACCAGCAGAGATGGTAGTACAGGGAGAATAAAAATTGCGGGAGCAGCTTTGGGTATGTCAAACAGTAATGTGGATAATTGGAGCGATATAGTTGGGTTGATGATGAAACAAAATGGAATTGATTTGAGTAAAAATAATTCCACTAATGATCAAAATTTAGAGGATGTATTGAAATTTTATGTGTCTTTTGCCACTGGCAAGGATAATGTTTGGGATGCGAGTTTACCGGATTCAACAACTTTGTTTGCTAATGGAAAGTTGGCATTTTATTTTGGATCAACATGGAGAGTATTTGATATTGAAAAAATTAATAAAGACCTAAAGTACGGCATAACTACAGTACCTCAATTACCAAAGTTAGGAACAATTGATCAAAGTGATGAAAACACCAGTTTGACTGATATTCATTGGGCTAATTATTGGACTGAAGGGGTAAATAGTAAGAGTAAATATCAAAAAGAAGCTTGGAAATTTTTGGAGTATTTGAGTTCGGCTGAGGTTTTGGAAAAAATGTATACAGCTGAATCACAAATTAGAAACTTTGGGGAAATATATCCTCGAAAAAGTATGGGAGATAAACTTAAAGATAACCAGAAAATTTGGCCGTTTGTATCAGTGGCCAACAAAGCAACTAGTTGGTATTTGGCAGCAAATACTGATGATGCTGGAGTAAATTCAGAAATGCAAAAATATTTTGGAGATGCAATTACGTCAATGAAAGTTGATAGTGATACAGCCAAAGCAATGACAACTTTGAAGTCGGGAATAGGCCAAGTACAATTAAAATATAAATTAAAAAGATAATGATATTGGTTAATTTTAAAATTTCGGAAGAAACTTTTGGAGATAAAGCGCTTGAGTTGGCAAAAATTTGTAAACGAGTAATGGAAAAAACTAAAGTTAAAATCGTACCGGTAGTATCAGCATTGGATGCATTTAGAATTGTTGAAAAATTGAATATGGAAGTATGGTTGCAAAATGTTGATGAAGTATTTGAAGGAAAAGCGAGTGGTTCGATATCTCCAATACAGGCAAAAATACTTGGGGTTGGAGGTACACTACTGAATCATTCAGAACGCAAAACAAAACCTGGGACGATAAAAAAAATGCTTAAGGCTTGGCCAAAGGGATTTAAAGTTGTCTTGTGTTTGGGAAGTTTGGGACAGGCGGAAACTTGGGCAAAAGATATGAAACCTGATTTTATTGCTTATGAACCGAAATATTTAATCAGTAGTAAAGAAAAATCAGTAGCGACAGAAAAACCGGAAGTAATTGAGAAGTTTGTAGAAAAGTTTCCAGAGGTGCCAGTTTTGGTGGGGGCTGGAATTCATTCGCCAAAAGATGTTGAGGTATCGCTGAAATTAGGAGCCAAAGGAGTATTAATATCGACTTATATAGTTAAAAGTAGCGATCCAGAAAAGGCATTGGATGGATTAGCTAAGGTTTTTAAAAAATAAGAAATGATATAATTTAAAGATAATATGGCATCAATAGATAATTTGCTCGTGTCTTTGCTCGTTGACGAAGTGGTCGGTGGTTTTATTGTAACTATCCCCCCTGGTCATGTGGGTTGCATTTATAGTGTGTTTCGAGGTGTTTTGAAAAATGTTTGGCATCCAGGAATGCATTTCAAAATTCCAATAATTCATAGAGTAAAACTATTTAATGCACAGTTGATTGAATATACTGTAGCGAAAGATATTGTGTTAAAAGATAACAAAGAAATCATGGGTGATGAGGTAATAAATGCGGTTACTGGGGATAATAAATTTGTAGCGGTTGAGGCCACTGTTTTAATAAAACTTGATACTGAAAGATTGCCTGAAATTTGGCAAAATATTGGAGAAAACTTTGTATCGAAAGTAGTTCGTCCAGTAACTCGAAGTCGAATTCGAAAGGTGCTGACCAATCATACTTTGGCTAAAGCACTATCGACCGACAGAAGCATAATTGAGGATGAAGTGAGAGAGGAGTTGAGAGAATCTTTGACTAGCCATGGTTTGAATGTAGAAAATTTTTATTTAAGTTCCTTGACTCCGATTGAAGGGTGGCAAATAACTGATGGAGATTTGCCAAGGGTGGAACTTAATACTCCAAAAACCGCAGAAGAAATAAAATCAGAAAGAATTTTTTCTAGCCTGCCAGAGTCAAATACCAACAACGATTTAGGTCATCGCACTTAAGTGAATTGAAAGCTGAATTTAGAGTTGAGAAACTACTGGCAACATCATCGAAAAGAATAATGTTTGGAGGAATTTTTTGGTTAACAACAAAAGCATTTTGGAGATTGGCTATTCTTTGGGTATGATTTTTAATTTTTGCCTGAGTATGGGTATATTTTGTTCGAAAAAGAATTTGATCGGAAAAATTTAATTTGAGTTTTTTGGCTAAAATTTTTCCTAATAAAATGGACTGATTGAAACCACGCCAATTTTGACGAGAAGAAAAAAGTGGAATAGGGACAAGGACAAAATTGTTTTCTTGCCAATATTTCAGAATATGAGGGAAATTGGTCTTGATCTGATGAACGGAAAGATTGACTAATTGGGTGGCTAAATCGGTAACAAATTTATATTTTAATTCCAAAATAGCAATTTTTACGATATTTTCATAACGAAAAAGGCTAAGACTCCCCTCTTTTTTGGAGTGGATTAGATGTTTGACAGGATTAGTTTTTTGGAGGGAAAAACATTTGGGGCAAAAATAGCGACCGTTTTTACCACAGAGAAGACAGTTTCTGGGAAAAATTAAGTCTAAAATTAGGGACATTAATTAATGATAACTTAAGAGAATAGTTGAAAAAATAGGGTAAATTTGCTATAATATGACTCTTCGGGGATGTATTGCATCGACGGAGTACGTACTTTAAAAAACTGCAAGCCGACTTTGATCAGATGAGTCGTTAAACAGGGTCAAAACAAAAATGCTGAAAATAAACTCAGCCGTTTGGTAACTGATTTTTCCAATTATATTGGAAAAATTACTACTCCATCTTACGCTACTGCTCAAGCTTTAGCATAAGACAAACCATTGATTATCTTTCTGTTCTGAGGGTGGTTAATCAGTGTAAATTAAATCAGAATGCGATTTTTAAAATCTCGATTTTTTAAGAATTAAAGAGAGGGGTAATGCCCTCACCAATCGATACAATGACGCCTTTTGTAAATTTTAGTTGTCATTGGTGTAAGAGAAAATTTATCTAAGCTTGTAGAGGTTTTTTGCAGTCTGCTTTCGGACCCGGGTTCAATACTCGGCATCTCCACCTTCTAAAAATCCGCTTTTGGCGGATTTTTTTTGATGTTATAATCGGGTAAATGATTAAAATAAAAATGTTGAATGATTATGATCAATTTTTGGCAGATTTGACTGAAAGGGCTGCAAGTCATGTTACGATGCGAGTAGAGAATTAAAAGGACATAGATATGTTGAAGCAAATCCATCTAGACGATTAGAACACAATCACGATATTTCTGTTACCTATCGAAAAAGGAAAGAAGAGCGATAAAAAAATAATATTATCGAAGGGATTTTTGGATTTCACGGGCTTTGATTTTTTGATGTTATAATCGGATAAATAATTTAAAAAATAAAAATGAAACTTTTAAATCCAGAAGGTTTTTTGTATGCGCAATTAGCTGCAGCGAAGGCTAGTAAAGCAAGTCGTCCTGTGGACGAGTTAATTGGAAGTACGTATGTAAGAGTCAACAGGAACCGTAATCTATCAAATCTAAAGGGGAAAACTGAAATTGTAGATCAACCCAAAGGATTGGTAGGAAGAACATATGTTAATAAAGGTAGTGAGCCAATCTACCATACATATAATATTCACACTACTTACGAAAGAGAAGGTGAAGATGTAGATGTAAATACTGGAAGAAGAAATTTAGATCAAGTATTAGGATAAACTATAAAACAATAAGGAAAAAATAAAATTAGCGGAGGGATTTTTGGATTTCACGAGCTTTGATCTTTTCGCGTTTTTCGTATTTGCGCATTTTACGGCCGACACCGATTTCAACTTTAAACCACTTCCCTTTCAAATGAATTGCTATAGGAATAATCATGTATTTTTGATGACGAAGACTGATGAGTTTGGCAATTTCACGTTCAGATAAAAGTAATTTTCTTTCGGTGGGAATATTTGGGTCAGGCAATTCTTGGGAAGAATAGGCATATTTTGGGATTCGAAGATTGAAAAGAATAGGTTCTCCATTGATTACTTCAATACTAGAATTGGCAAATTGAGGAGTTTGGACACGCAAAGATTTAGCGTCAGCGCCACTGAGGGCGATGCCGGCATCAAATTTTTCTTTGAACTGGTAATCAAGAGAATCTTTGTTGAAATAACGCATTGGTGGATTATAACGTAATTTTGTAAATTTTTTGGTCGGAGGAGAGGAAATAAATTGTTTTGTTGGTGGGGTCGAGAGTAAGATCAACAATTTTGAAATTACTTAAATTATATTTTGATTTCAACTCCCCTGTTTTTTGATAAACATAAATAAATTTGGAATCGTCGGTAAGAATTAGAAAGTCGCTATCAATATTGGTATTAATTAAACCGGCTTTAGTAAAGGTGGAAGTTTGTTTGGGTTTGAAATTGTCTTTGACACCACTTAAATAAGGGGTAATTTGACCAGATTCGGTGAGAACCCAAACTTTGCCATCAATGGCTAGAGAATTGGCGCCAAGATTGGTTTTGGCATCATTTTTGAGCCAACTTGAAGGTTGCCCAAACCCGGAAGAATTGGGAGTTAATTTCCAAATTTTTTGAGATTGATTGTCAAGAACATAGAGAGAACC
>Ga0265297_10010255_pt1 | contig 11831 bp, 16 predicted proteins | sample Munlanlwell13791_FD_192502 | JGI IMG/M metagenome (GOLD analysis project Ga0265297, IMG submission 192502) | Leachate microbial communities from a municipal landfill in Southern Ontario, Canada - Leachate well 137-91 | ecosystem: Engineered > Solid waste > Landfill > Unclassified | place...
ATAAAGTAGTTATTGTAACCCCAGCAGGAAGAGAAAAATATCTTTCAATATTTAAGAAGTTTATTTATCGTAAAATTAAAGAAGGATTGATAGATGAATGGCAATTATGGCTTAATACAATTAATGAAAATGACATTTCATACCTTAAAAGTATGGAAAAAGAAAATAAAAAGGTTAAGATTTATACCATAGATGAAGAAATAGTGCCTACTTGGGAAAGTTATAATGCCTTACAGACTCATAAATTCTTCAAATATGCCCAAGAAGACGATACAATTTACATAAGATTTGACGATGATATAATTTGGGTAGAAGAAGGAGCATTAGAAAAGATATTACAAGCAAGAATAGATTGTCCAAATGCTTCGTTTATTTATCCAAATATCATAAATAGCACGATTTGCACAAGTTGGCATCAAGAAATAGGTGCTTTAAGCGAAGAGTTTGGCTCAGTTAATAAAGAAAAGATTGGAGATTTAGATTATGCATATTTAGATGCTTTTAATTATACCGATAGTAAGTTAATAGACCATATACATAAAACATTTATAAAAAGATTTAAAGAAGGAAGTTTGAGTGCATATTATCTACCAAATAAGTCTTTTAAGGATTATAAACACTTCTCTATTTGTAGTTTGTGTTGGTGGGGTAAGGATAAGATACAACCAACAGCATTTGAAGAGCCACAATTAGGATGGGAGATAGCAGAGAAAATGAAAAGACCAGTATTCTTTGTAGGAAATGCTTTAATGGTTCATTATGCTTATCACACCCAAAGAGAATATTTAACAGAAAAGGGCGATATATATTTAGATTTTTACAATGCTACAAGCGTCTGACAATTTAAGATTATGTGCTGATAGCCACGAAACTGCTGTAATTACTAATGACGAATATAAGATTAAAGAATTATACGCAGTAGACAAGGATATACAATACATAATTGATGTAGGTGCTAATTTAGGCACAGCATCTTTTAAGTTTCAAACATTCTATCCTAAGGCAAAGATTTTAGTATGTGAGCCTGAGCCTGAGTTGATGAAATATGCTAAATTAAACACAGGAAATAAATTAACTTATGTTCAAGAAGCAATTATAGGAGATGATAGAGAAGAAGTAACATTTAATGTTTGCCATTGGGCTGGCAATGGACACGTAGACGGACACTTTAGATGGGATTTATTTGAACCTATGGGTTCTAAAAAAGAATATGAGATTAAAGTAAAGGCTACTACATTAGAGAAATTAATTAAAAGATATAAGTTCCCAAGAATTGACTTATTAAAGATTGATTGTGAAGGATATGAAGGAGAAATATTACAAGCATTTAAGCCATTTATGAAGAAAGTAAAGCATTTTAGAGGTGAATGGCACGGAAAAGAAGATATACCATTAATTGAGGATGCCCTAAAAGACACTCATAATGTTATCTTTGATAGAAAGTTTACAACTCACGGAGATATATTTGCCGAACCAAAAGGATACACTTTACCAGAAATAAACAAACCATTACCTGAAAAGTATAGAGTATTACCTAATGGTAAAATACAAACAATTATATGAAAGGAATAGTTATAACAACTTCTGCTTATACTTCTAACTTCCTAAGAGATTGCTTAGATAGTATTAGAGAAACACCTTATAACATTTTAATAGTAAGCAATGATAATTATAAACCCAATTTAATTGGATATAATAGGCAATATAATTTAATAATAAATGATTGGAATGGTTGGGAATTAGCTGGAATCCAAAGAGGAAAAGAGAATTTTACGGAGTTCGTTCATTTAATGGATACAACAGTAATTAAAGATATTTCTTTGTTTGATAAGTTATTCGCAATAGAAGGGAATGTTGTATTAACTAAAGGAAACTTTCATTATATGGGAAAGTTCGTTAGTAAAGAGTTACCTAATTTACCAATAGTAAGAGATAAAAATGTTGCTATATTTCTTGAAACTAAATGGTTAGAGAATTATAAAGAATTTGAACCTGATTTACCTGTTCATACTAAAGTATTTGAAACAATGTATGGACAAAAAAGAATGCTGTTAGAAAATGAATATATGAAGAAGTGGAAAGGAACATTTTGGATTTAACAATTCGTTAGAGCTTATAGTATAAAGAGCCTGTAAGCAAAAAATAACTAAAGTCTTTAAAGTATTTGTGGTAGTTTCTCTCTCTCGCATATCTATCTTTTGGGTGGAAAGGTAGATAGCCGAGAGAAGCAAAACCGCCCTCACAATACAAACTCTGAATCCCTTAATTAGAAGAGTTGTTCTGTGGATAGGAGTATATCTAACGATACATCTGTCTGCAGAATTGCTCTCCTAACGAGAGTTAATGGGCGGAGTATTATCTAAAGTTATGGAAGAAGAAAAAGATTTAAAACCTTGGTTGTGGAAAAAAGGACAATCAGGCAATCCAAAAGGAAGACCAAAAGGAAAAACTCTCAAAGAATATTGTAGAGAATTTTTAGCTTGTATGACAGATGAAGAAAGGGCTGATTTCTTAGAGGGTCTGCCAAAAGAAACTATTTGGAAAATGGCCGAGGGAAATCCTCAAAATGATTTAACAAGTGATGGAGAAAAAATAGTAATACCAATATATGGAGGACAATCAATTCAAGGACACAACAGCAACGAAAAGAATATTCAACCTAACAAAGAGGATTAGGGCTGTTGCTGGTGGAACATCTGCCAGTAAAACTATCTCAATTTTAATATGGTGTATTGATTATGCTCAAAGCGTAAAGGATGAAATTATAACAGTAGTAGCAGAGTCAGTTCCCCATTTACAATTAGGTGCTATTAGAGATTTTCAAAATATAATGAAATCTAATGGTTATTGGAATGATGCTAATTGGAATGAAACAAAGCACATTTATACTTTTAATACTAATACTTTTATTGAATTCATTTCATTTGATAAATTCGGTAAAGCACACGGACCAAGAAGAGATATACTTTTTATAAATGAAGCAAATAATATTCCATATCTTATAGTAGACCAACTTATAACTAGAACCCGCAAAATAGTTTGGATGGACTGGAATCCATCAGAAGAATTTTATTTTTATACAGAAATGTTAGGTAAAAGAGATGATATAGATTTTATTACTCTTACCTATTTAGACAATGAAGCATTAGACGAAGTGTCAAAATCAGAAATTGAATCACATAGAGGAAATAAAGAATGGTGGACTGTTTATGGAGAAGGTAAGTTAGGTGTTATTACTACTAGAATTTATAGAGATTGGCAGATTATTGACGAAATACCACACGAAGCAAAATTAGTAGCAAGATGGTTAGACTTTGGATATACTAATGACCCATCAAGTATAGGAGATGTTTATTATTATAATGGCGGATATATAGTAGATGAACAGTTATATCAGAAAGGAATGCTTAATAAGGGATTAGCAGATTTTATTTTAACATTAGAACAACCTCAGACATTAGTAATTGCTGATAGTGCAGAACCAAAAAGTATTGATGAGATAAGAAGTTTTGGAGTAAACATAGTGGGTGTTTCAAAACACAGAGGAGAAAGTAAATCAGAAACATTTGTTAAATGGAGTATTGGGATGGTTCAGAATCAAAGAATTTCAGTTACTAGGCGTTCGTTTAATACCATAAAAGAATATCGTAATTATCTTTGGCTTACAGATAAGAATGGAAAGATTTTAAATATGGAAGACCCAAAGTTTGCCAATCACTCAATGTCTGGAATTAGATATGTTATATCAACAATAGTAAATAATGCCACTGGTGGTATGGAAGAAGAAAGGGCTGATAGGTTATTATCACGCCTAAAAGGTTCAATTAATCAAACAAGATAATGGAAAGACCAACATTAAATGACCCAAAAGAATATAATTTAATTAAGTCTATTTATTTTAAAAACGATAGACCTTTTGATGAGGATTTAGACCCTATTGAAAGGCTAGAAAGGTTAGAGGCTAAACAACGAAATAAAAATAAATCATCAAGATGAATAATATACAATCGGCATTAAATTTAATAAAGTCCAATTATGATAAAACCATAGAATTAGTAGATGGACTTAATTTTAATCAAAAGAAACAAATTAAAACAATTGAGTATTATAATAACTCAAAATATCTTAATGGTCAGAAAGACGAATTAGATAGAGAAAAGCCATTTTATCAAATCTTAAATGCTGTATGTGATGTAGAAAATACTGCTAAAGATTTAGATACTAAGGATATTAACATAACATCTGACGATTCTAATCATTATTTAGAATCTTGGTTATTATCAAAAGATATTCAAGTATGGATGAAAGAAAGTAATTTTGCTAAAACCTTAAATGATATGCGAGATATGCATACCAGATATGGTTCATTATTAGTAAAGAAATGTGTAAAAGATGGTAAATTAACATTAGAATCTCCAGAATGGAAGAACTTAATTACAGACCAAATAGATATAGTCAATAATCCTATTATTGAAATTCATTGGATGACTGCTATTGAAATATCTAAGATGGGATGGGATAAAAAGAAAGTTAAAGAATTACTTAAGAAATTAAAAGGTGGACTAAAAAGAATACCAGTTTATGAAGTAAGAGGTGAATTCCCAATTTCTTATATCAAACAAGCGGAAGGAAAACCATTTGCTCCTAAAGATGAAATTACTTATTCTTATCAACTTTATTATTTAGCTGGTAATCCTAGCGAAGACAAAAAAGATGATGTAGAAACTCCAATTGTTCTTTATTGGGAGGATGATACAGAAAGAGTTTATAAGTATCTTGCTAGAAAACCTAAAGCTGGCAGAGCATTTGGTGTTGGTGTAATGGAAGAAGGAGAAGAAGCTCAGGTTTGGACTAATGATGCTGTGCTTAAACAATATAGAGCAATGGAATATACTACTAAGGTAGTAAAACAAACAGCTTCCAAAAAACTTAAAGGTAGAAATTTATCAGTTGAAGCCGATGATGGAACAATTTTAGAAATTGAAGATAATAAACCAATCTTAGATGTTAATTTATTACCAAGTGGAGGATTACAACAATTTGCTCCTATAATTCAGCAATGGTATAACCAATTAGAAAAAACTACTTCAGCTTATGCGGCTCAAAGAGGTGAAACTCCTCCAAGTGGAACTCCCTTTAGACTTCAAGCAACTATTTTACAACAATCTTCTTCTGTATTTAAAACATTACAACAAGAATTTGGTATATTTATAACAGAATTGTTTGAAGATTGGATAATGCCACATTTATCTAAGAAATTAAATAAAAAACATATTTTATCTTATGAGTTTTCTCCAGAAGAATTAAAAGAAATTGATAGTAAATTTTCTGCTAAAAATGCCAATAGAAGGGCTATTGATATGATTTTAAGTGGAAAGATGGTTACTCAAGAAGAATATGATAAATGGATTCAGGGATATGATGAGTTTATTAAAATTACAAAAGGACAGAGATTTATAGAAATTCCAGAAAACTTCTACAAAAACTTAAAAGCAAAAGTTACTGTAAATATTACAGGAGAACAAAGAAATAAAGCTGCTACACTTGAAACTATTGCTAACTTCTATCAATTATATATGGCTAATCCTGCGGCTGCTACTGACCCAATAGCACAACAATTATTAATGAAAGGATTAGAATTATCAGGTGCTGGTATTTCACCAATAACTATGGTTGGAGCTATTAATGAAAAAACAAAGAAAGACCAAGAGACGATTGAACAACAATCTCAAATACAACCACAAGTTCCACAAAAGCCGAAAACTAGTTTAACTGCTAATCCAAAATGAAATCACTAATTGAGTTCCAAAAAGATACAGATACAAAGAATAATGTTCACGAATACTTAGTGGAGTTTTTAAGAGGTGAAGCAATAAGAAAGGTTTTTGAAAGGGAAGATGTTAGTGCAGTTTCTGAAGCAAAAGAAATAATAGATAAAGCATTTGAAAACCTTGATATTATATTTAATCCCAAAGAGGAAAAAAAGGAGCGAATAAACGAAGCTAGATAAACGAATAAACGACCAGCAAGTCGGTAAACTACTTACAAATAAGCTCTGTAAAAAACTTATACCATAATCGGATGAAGGCAAACATCCTTAATAAATAGTCCTAAAAATTATGGAAAACGAAGAATTGGACAATCTTGAGTCCTCAAATCAAGACCTTGATGAAGGTGCGGACAAGGAATCAAAAGACACCTCAGATGAAGATGACAAGCGTTATCTTAATCAAAAAGTTCGTGCTGAAAAAGCCGAACAGGCTAAGAAATTAGCCGAAGAAAAAGCTAAACTCTTAGAACAAGAGTTAGCTAAGCGTAACGATAATAACCCACAACTTTCAGACGAACTAAAGTTGATTGCTCGTGGATTATCAGATGAAGAGATTGAGAAGGCAAAAGTTATTGCTAGAGGCAATAATATTACCCTCCAAGAAGCTCTTAAGGACGATATGTTTATTTCATATCAGAATAAATTAAGAGAAGATAAAAAGAAGGAGGAGGCTAAACTCGGTGCTTCAAAAGGTTCGGGTGAATCGCAAGAAGAATCTGAAATCAAACCAGATATGACAAGAGAGGAACATCAAAAGATTGTTGAGAAAGTGATGGGTAGTAAATAAACCCACACGAAAGTTCTTTTAGAATATAAGTGTTGGGTATACGAAAATGGCGTTCCCAACGACTAGTATGGATTCAACTTCATTGGCTTCAAATATCCCTTTACTTTGGGGTGAAAAAATCAATGAGTTTTATAAGTTGAAATTAATGATTGCGGACTTCTTTGTAGATAGAAGTTCCGAATTGGCAAGTGGAGGCTCTGCTCTTTATACTCCTAATTTGACAGAAATGTCTGCCAATTCAAAAACCAATGCTACTGCAGTAACTCTTAATGCTCCGACCGACACTAAGATTACTTTGACCGTAGACCAATGGTATGAAGTAAGTTTTGCAATTGAAGATAAAGAAGCGGCTCAAGTAAAGCATTCTTACTATCTTATGGAAAGATATGCTAAAAATGCTGGCTATACTATGGCTAAGAAATTAGAAGTAGCATTAGCTTCCTTGTTTAGTGGATTTGACACCTCAGTTGGTGCTTCAACTACTAATTTAGCCGATAGTGAAATTCGTGCTGCTATTTCTACTTTAGAAGCAACAGGAATTGACACTCAGACCGATTGTGCGTTTTTCCTTTCTCCAGCAGTATTTTGGAGACAAGTGCAGAACTTGGATAAGTTTAGTTTAGCCGTTAACTCACCAGTTAATGACCCTACTTCTAAACTTCCAAGAGCTACCTTGTATGGAATCCCAGTATATGTTTCTAATAACATTCAATATGTTTCTGGAACAACTGGAAGATGGAATGCTTTAGCTCATAAAGATGCCTTGCATTGGGCAACATCTCCTTTGGGCTCAGGTGGTTCATTAGGTTCAAGTATGACAGGTAGATATGGTGTTCGTGTTCAATCTAACTATATTCCTGAATATCTTTCTACTCTTACTACCGCAGATTTACTCTACGGAGTAGTTGAGAATAGAGGTGATGCAGGTGTTGCTATTTTGACAAGTGCGACTGCCGCTTGAAATTAATAATTAAAGATTAATTATCCCTATTGGGTTCACAGTTCAGTCCGTGAAACCCAATAAGGACTGAAGATAATTATGATAAATTACAAAGAAAGACAAAGAAAACAATGGGAAACCAAAAGAAAAAATGGTACAGATATCCCTTGGAATAAAGGCAAAACTAATCTTCCTAAACTTTCAAAAGAAACTAAAGATAAAATAGGAATTGCTGGATTAGGCAATACTAATGGATTTAAAAAGGGACAATCCGCTTGGAATAAAGGCAAGGGAAAGTTTAAAAATAAAGAAGATAGACAGAAGGATAGAAATTTTAGAAAATATGGAATCAATGAAATAAAGTATAATGAGATTTTAGCAAGTCAAAATTATGTTTGTGCGATTTGCTTAAAACCAGAAACGAAAAAACATCAGAATGGAAATATTACAAGATTATCCATAGACCACGAACACGAAACAGGAAGGGTTAGGGGGTTGTTATGTAGCAAATGTAATTTTGCAATAGGACAACTCAATGATAATCCTTATTTATGCGAAAAGGCGATGCAATATTTATTAAATAATTAAAATTATGGGAAATGTAATTATTAGTTCAAATATAAAAAAAGAAAGCGTTAGAATAAATCCAGATGGAGATATTATTAATGCTAAAACAAAACAAGTTATTCAAAAAAATGATGAAACTGAAGTATTGCCTCCACAATCCCATCAGAAGCCACCAGAAGCCCCTGAAACGAATGATTTATCAAAAAGGATAAATAGTATGGTAGAAGCAAAAATATCAGAGAAAATCAATAAAATCGTTGAAGATAGGGTTAATGAAGCACTTAAAAATATATGAAGGTTTTTTTTGTAGGTTCTAATTTGAATGGTTGTTATAATGTTCGTTGTCTTTTCCCTTTACAAGCAAATGGTTGGGATGGAGATAGAACATCTTTTGGTTTAGAAAGAATGACCCCAGAAAACAAAGCAAAAGCAATGGCTGATGCTGATATAGTTGTATTTCATAGACCAGAAAGAAAAGAAAGACTAGAAGCAGCAAGATTACTTAAAAAAGAAGGAAAGAAAATAGTTTTTGATAATGATGATACTTATAAAGATTATGGAGGATTCAAGTTTAATGAGTATATGGATAAACAAATGCTTGATAAGGGATTGTCTAGGATAAATGAAAATATAGATACATTTATTAAGGAAGCAGATTTAGTTACTTGTTCAACAGAATTCCTAAAAGAAGAATATAAAAAAATAAATCCTAATGTTATTGTATTACCTAATTGTATTGACCCATTTTATTTTGACGAACCATTAAGAAATGAAAGTGATATTATAAGAATAGGAATAACAGGTTCGGTGGGCGTAACTTCTGATATAGAGCCATTAAAACCAATTATAGAACACTATCAAAACGACCCAAGAGTAAGAATAGTTTTATTATCAATGCCTCCTCAGACAGAAAATGAAATTTACAAAGAACTTTATAAAGAAGAATATAATTTTTGGAGTAAAGTAAATATGGAGTGGCATACTTATGTTCCAGCAGATGAATATTATGATTACTTAAATAACTTAAAATTAGATATGGTAATCATCCCAAGATATGATAGTTTATTCAATCGTTGTAAATCTAATTTGAAGTTTTTGGAGAATTCAGCATTACAGATTCCTTCTATATGTCAGGCATTTTCTACTGGAGATTCCCCATATCAACAGAATAAATCGGATGAACCTTATTTACTTTTAGCAAACACCTTTGAAGAATGGATAGAAAAAATAGAATTGCTTATAAATGACAAAAAACTTAGAAGGGAATTGGGTGAAAAAGCACAGAAATATGTTTTTGATAATTATAGTATTGAAAAGAACGCTTGGAAATGGAAAGAGGCATATGAAACTTTATTAAAACAATAATTATGCCAAAGGGAATTTATAAAAGAATAAAACCAGTATCTATGGAAACAAAAATAAAAATGTCTTCATCTCAAAAAGGACATCATCGTGGAGGTTGGAAATTTTCTAAGGAGGCAAAAAATAATATAAGTAAAGCACACAAAGGAATTAATACTTGGATGATTGGTGTTAAAAGGTCAGAAGAAACCAAAAAGAAAATGAGTAAATCTCATAAAGGAAGGAAGCATACGGAAGAATGGAATAAAAAAGTAGGAGATTCGCATAGAGGAGAAAAAAGTGTTAATTGGAAAGGTGGGGTCACTCCAGAAAATAAAAAGATAAGAAATAGTATTGATTTTAAATTATGGAGAATAGCAGTCTTTGCTCGAGATAACTGGACTTGTCAGAAAACTGGGATTAAGGGTGGTAAATTACACCCACATCATATACAAAACTTTTCTCAACACCCAGAACTTAGATTTGCAATAGATAATGGTATTACTTTATCTGAAAAATCACATAAAGAGTTTCATAAAATTTATGGAAAGAAAAATAATACTTATGAGCAATTAAACGAGTTTTTAAATAAAACAATATGCCAAAAAAAATAAAATTAGAAAATAATAAATTAAAAAAATTACTTGAAGAAAAGAGTGCCTTAATTACAGAGGGAAGGAGGGTTTCTGAAGATGTAGAAAATCTTGAAAAAGAATTAGAGGAGATTGATAAAAAAATTCAAGAAGAAGAAAAGGCAGTAGATATTGGAGATTTACTTTTATTAGAAAAACAACAGGTTTCTATTGTAGAAGAGTGTATTGAAGAAATGAAAAATATCAAGCAGAAGATTTTTGACAGAATGAAAGAAAAAACATCTCCAGAACTTCGTAATCAATATGAAGAAATAAGAAAGAAAAAAGAGGGTATTGAAAATACAAGAAATAAAATAGCATTAAAGGCTCAGAAATATAATGATAAAATTATCCCACTAGGAAGAAAGTTAATGAGACCATTTATAGAAGATAGATTTGAAGATTATGACACAATAAGGCTTGAAGATGGAGAAATTGTCGCAACCATTTTCAGTCATTTAGACGACTTTAAGAATAATTTTAAGAAAAAATAATATGGTATTTAGTAATTCAAGTACAGGACTTGGAATAGTAGAACAAACAAGAGTTCTAATGAGAGTAGATGCTACTCAGTGGCCGACAGCAAGAATTGTTGCTTCTACAAATAATTATCTTGAAACAGTGACTGGATATGCTATTGGAGCTGATAGGCGTTTTCAATGGGATGATACAAATCATACCAAACTTCCCATTGGAACAACCAACCTTGTAGCAGACCAAAAAGAATATTCTTTTCTTACTGATGAACAAGGAAATACAATTCTTAATTTAACAAGAATTGATATTTTGGATGAATCGGGGCTTTATAGACAATTAATTCCAATAGACCAAAAACAAATCCCAATGGCATTAGATGAGTTTGAAAAAACTGCTGGGCTTCCACAATATTATGACAAAATAGCTGATAATATTATAAGAATTTATCCAAAATCTGCTGTTAATGTAACTGCTGGATTAAAGTTTTATTTCCAAAGAACCCCTAGTTATTTTGCATCAACTGACACAACAAAAGAACCAGGAGTTCCTCCTTTACTTCATAGAGGATTTGTAATCGCTTCCGCTTATGATGGTGCTTTAGCTTTAGGATTAGATAACTTAAAAGCACTTCAATTAGAGATGGAAAGGGAAAGAATTAAAATGGAGAAATATTTTGAAAATAGACTAACAGATGAACAAAGCGTAATAAGGGTTAAAAATAGAAGTTCACGTTAATAATATGTCAGGAATTAAAGGTAAATCAGGTGTTTATAAAAGAACGGAAGCTAATAAAAAGAATATAAGCAATGCAAAGAAAAAAGAATATCAGAACGGTAAGATTTCTCCACTTATAAAGATATGGAAAGAAAACCCTGATTTTTTAAGGGGAGAAAATAATCCAGTATGGATAAAAGATAGAAGTAAGGTAATTGGTGTTCAGGATAGAAATAACCCCGAATATAAACAATGGCGTTATCAGATTTTTAAAAGAGATAGACATATTTGTAAGATAAATAATAAAGATTGTATGGGCAATGTCGTAGCCCATTATATTCTGGGATTTGCTCAATATCCAGAATTAAGATATGAAGTTAATAATGGCATTACTTTATGCCACTTTCATCATCCAAGAAAAAGGATAGATGAAGAAAAACTTATACCAGTACTCAAGGGTTTGGTGGAGGTTATAAGACAATAATTTGGCAAATTTTGTAAAAATAAATAGTTTCGTAGAAAATTTAGCAGAAAAGAAAATTG
>Ga0265297_10010257_pt1 | contig 11828 bp, 17 predicted proteins | sample Munlanlwell13791_FD_192502 | JGI IMG/M metagenome (GOLD analysis project Ga0265297, IMG submission 192502) | Leachate microbial communities from a municipal landfill in Southern Ontario, Canada - Leachate well 137-91 | ecosystem: Engineered > Solid waste > Landfill > Unclassified | place...
TCCGCACTTTTCTCGTGGGCGGAACTCGCATCAGCCCGCTACCCCGAACTGAAGTTTATGTTCGCCATTCCGAACGGAGGGAAGCGCGAGAAGCGGCAGGACAGAAAAGGCCGCTGGTTCTCGCCCACTGCGCAGAAGCTCAAGCGGGAGGGCGTTAAGCCCGGCATTCCGGACATCTTTCTTCCCAGCGCGCGCAACGGTTCCCACGGGCTGTTCATCGAGATGAAGGCTCCGGACGGCACTGTCAAACCGATTCAAAAGAGAGTGCATCAAAAGCTTACGGAGGCGGGCTATGCGGTCATGGTCTGCCATTCCCTCGAAAGCGCGGTCACGCTGATCACCTGGTATCTTGAACAAAAACCTTTCAAGCAAAAGGAGGCGCAGCCCGATGTCAAAGCGCAGCATGTCCCTGTTCTGCCTCGTCTCAATCTTGATCCTGCAGCAAAACGATCTGATATATGCCGGTGAGATCGGTTCCGACGGAGTTGCTGTCATAGAATTTATCGTCCGGCACAATGCACGGGCCCAGCAGAGCCGCGATAGTGCCGGAGCAGGGTATTTTGAGCGGTTGTTTCAGAACGCGAAGATAACGGGAACAATCACGGAAAAGTATTTCAACGGCACTGACAAAAACACAACGGATTACACAACAACGACGGACACCACGCAGGCAGGCACAACAGCCGCAATAACGCTGACCATCCCGCTTCTCGACTTTCAGGATATCCGGCAGCGTGACCGCGAGATGCTCCAGACTATTCAATCGATCAGGGAAGGGGCGCAGAGCGTGTTCAATCAACTCAGGGAAAAGCAGGCTGCGGCGCGAGACCAGGCCGCGAGGATCAGGGAATTCACTGCGTATATCGCATGGTTCCAGCAGCGCGTCGATGCAGGCGTTGATTACAAGAAGGAACTCTACAAGGAAAAACTTGCTCTGATGAAAGAACAGGAAATGCTCGACACAACAATTGCTCAGGTCAATGCTTTGATCGATACGCTTCTCGGCATGGTTGCCGAAGGCTCGCGGCCGCAGCTCCGGGCAATGTTGAGGTCCCAACCATGATCCGCATTGTGATGATAAGTGGCAATCGGTGTCTCGTGGCTGCCGGGAGATCACCCTCATTTTTGAATTCTTCTCCCTCAAGGGCGAAGAGTTTTGGAGAAGACATTATGGCCGAAAGGTGGTGATGAATATGGGAGGAAGAGGAAGCAGATCGCCGAAAGGCGGAGGAGGAAAGTGATGGCAACGAGAAGCAGCAGAAACTGGAAATCGAATATGCCGGGAGGCTGGGACAGCCTGAACACGCAGACGCTCTTCTCAGCATCAAACGTCTACGGGATTCCCATGCTGAAGCACACGACAGCAGCCGAGATCGACGGCCTGGTTCCGTTCAACAGTGCCATGCCGATTGAGAATCACGCCTGCCATTTCTTTCTTGACGACTATCGGTTTGAGCGGGTCTGGAACAGGCCGTCGGTCTATGTTCCGATGCTCTCCCGTTTTCCCGTTGTGCTCACGCCGGATTTTTCTCTCTACATTGACTGGCCGTTCTCAGTCAACCTCTGGAATGTGTATCGGAGCAGGTGGCTTGGCCGCTATTGGCAGGAGCACGGCATTACTGTTGTTCCCACTGTCGGGTGGGCAGGCGCAAGTTCATACACGTATTGCTTTCAAGGCATTCCGCCCGCATCGACAATTGCACTGTCTCCGCCGGATGTTCGCTCAGAAGACGTGCTATATCGGTTTCTCGCCGGGTATCACGAGATGCTGATTCAGGTGCGGCCTCTCACAATATGGAGCTATGGCGCGCTTCCGTATCAGGTGCGCTCTATGGAGGTTCTCGGGCAGAAGCCGAACATTATCGAGTTCCCGAAGAGGTGGCATTAGTGTTTGCAAGGCTCTACCCGAAAGTCGTGTCAACGGCCACTCGCGCGGGCAAACGTGTGTATGTCTACTTCCGGAAGCACCAGAACGGCAAAGACACGTGGCACTATGTTCGAGACGGCGAATGTCTTGTCGTGGAAGGAGGGCCGTCAACGGGAAAAACCTCATTCATCATCCGGCTGTCGGAGCAGCTCAGGCGAGCGGGAGAAAATGTCATCATCATCGACGCGCTGGAGCCTATGGGTACCTGGGTAAAAGCATGGAAGCTTTTTGGCAAGGACATTGACAAGCGGATCGATATTTACATGCGCACTCTGCCCGAGACGTATTATCTGATCGTGGACAACGCAGAAAAGCTTACGGACTCGCGGAAGATGACGGTGCTTGTCGAGCTGATGCAGAAAGCCAGAGGCACGGTCGTCGGCTGCACGCAGTTCTCATGGCTCAATCCGAAGCTCAAGGTGCGGCTTAAGAACGCACGAATGCAGAATCTCGGCGCAGGAGCGGACACGTATGACGTTACGCTGTTTCTGGTCGTCATTCTGATCGCGGTCGTGGCCGTTCTCGGGTTCAGCCAGCTTCTTTTTATCGCCGCTGCAATACGCTATATGTTTCAGGGAATCAGAATGGGAGGCAGAAAAATATGACATGGGTCAGCCATATCGCCGTAGGCGCTGCAACGGCAAAACTCTTCGGTTTCAATTACTATCTCGCTGCGTTCGGGGCGGTGCTGCCGGACCTTGTTGAGCGTTTGCTTCCGGGCAAGATCGCGCATAGAGGTCTTACGCATTCGGTCGCTCTGTGGTCGATAACTCTTTTCCTGTGCTGGAACCATCCGCAGATGAGGGCTTTGGTGCTCGGCGTCTGCATCGGGCACCTGCTGATGGATTCTCTTACGGTTACGGGCGTTCCGATGTTCGACGAGAACTCGAAGAGCCTTACGTTGTTCGGTGGAAAGATCAGGACAGGGAAGCCGGGAGAGTACATTCTCGCAGGTTCAATCGCGTTTATTGCTTTCGTGCTGATGGGTTATTCGCCGTTTGTTTCGGACGGCGAAAAAACTCCAACCTGGCTGGAACTGAGAGAGCAGGGGATCATTGATAAACGGGAATACAAAGAAAATAGATTTACTTTTCATTGAACCGACCGATAAGTTAAATATACCACTACTCTATACAGGAAAAATATAGTAATATGATGCTTTTTTATTTCAGCCAGTAGGAACAAGAATAGGAGATACAAGATGCGTAAGACAGCTATTTTCACAATGATATTATTTTTCATGATAGCAATGGCGTTACCAGGGCAGGGCAAGGTTATCAAGACCAGCGCTGGCGACGACTTGCAAATGCAGGTCTTCTTCAGTCCGCGTGGTGGATGTACCGCAGCTATCATTGATGCAATCCACGCGGCAAAAATGGAGATCCTCGTTCAGGCGTATTCTTTTACATCCGCGCCTATTGCCAAGGCTCTTGTTGACGCGCGCAAGCGCGGTGTCCATGTGGAGATCATTCTTGACAAGTCTCAACGGTCAACGAAGAAGTACGGCTCCGCAGACTTCACGGCACATGCCGGCATACCAACCTACATCGATGCAGCCCATGCAATCGCGCACAACAAGGTCATGGTTATTGACAAGGCCATGGTCATCACTGGCAGCTTCAACTTCACGAAAGCAGCGGAGGAGAAGAATGCGGAGAATCTTCTTATCATCAGGTCAAAGGAGCTTGCAAAGGCATACATCGAAAATTGGGAGAGGCACAAAACGCATTCGGAGAGGTACAAAGGGCGGTAGGTCCGTTAGCACACCTTGGCTTAAAGGTAAATACTGTTACTGAGTATCGTCGCGAGATATTTTTTTGGCTTCATTCCATGTTGCGATTATCTGGTCAGCGCGTTTTTTACTAAACCCTTGTCTTACCGCATTTTCAAGATGAGTCATAACCAAATTATCATTCGGTCTAAAATCGGGGGCTGATGACCGACTCATATAGCTCGCTATGCCAATGGTTATCAAATCCTCTGAAAGCAGTGCCGCCACATGTTCGTCTTCAGGGATTGGTGAATTGTCTTTATTAATCTGGGCAAGATAAGGACATCTATTACTCGATTTCAAAAGCATTTCTTTTAATAATGAATGCAATTGTGGCAAAGTTTCATCTGTAGCATCTGGTGATGTCTCGTCGGTCATTTGTTGAATTATGTCATCCAATGATTGCTGCAGTGTTTTTTCTATGTCCTCGAGTCTCAGATAATATTGCCCAACATTATTTCCTATCGCCGCCGCCGCTTCTAAGAGTGCTCGAATTTTCTTCAACATAGTTGCTAATTGCACAGGGGTTGCGCTCTGCCCACTTCTTTGAACTGTCGTTATAAACGTGTCAGCTTGTTCCTCAAACCGTTTTTGCTCAATTAAATCCTTTTTTCGTGCTTCTTCTATTTCTTTTCTGGTTACAACTCTGCGCTCGGGTGAGAAAAGGAAACTTCCATCCCTCCGCTGAAGATGCCGTTCAAAACATCCTGGGCTCCTGCTCCACATTTGTTCATTTCCTTCCAGCTCCATCGACATTCGATGCGCTGTGTTGACAGGGATGGTTGGTCCATATTGTTCTAGTAACTTTTGTCGAAGATCCTCTATGCCTTGTTTTTCAGCATCTGACATGCTTGCAGTTATTTTACAAACGCTCTTTACCGAGACGGTTTTTCCCTGAAGCGCTTCTTTGTCAACTGTATCATGCATTTTCTGAGAGAGGTTCTCTATTTCTTTGTTAAGCAGCTTATCCACAATTTCTGCTTGTTCGCCGGTGAGAGTTACGGGTTCATTTTTTGACACCTCTTCAGGTTTAATTGCTGAAGCTTCATGCCACGCAGCCATGATTTCTTTTGCATTTTTTTTACTAAATCCTCGGCTGATTGCATAATCAAGGTGATTCGTTATATCGGCCTCATTCGGCCTAAAATCGGGGGCAAACGATCTACTCAAAAACCCCATAAATGCTATAGTTGGCATATCTTCACAAAACAAAGCAGGTACCTGCTCATTTGCTAAAATAGGAGTATCTTTTCTTGCTACTTGCACTACATAAGGTATTCTCTTCTGTGTGGATTGTGACAAAATTAGTTTAAAATTCTCTGCAACTGAGGGGACTGCCGTGGTGATTTGTTTTACCATAGTGGCCTCTACCTCTTCCAACTCAGGAATCATGCTAAATGCTTTTCCGCCTATTTGCGCTGCCTCTTTCATTAAAGATTGGAGCCTTTTGAAATGAAATTCAGCGAGCTTATCAATTGATACTTCCCCGTCTTTTCCACCGGCGTCTTTCAATTGGCTTGTCATTTCCTCAAATTTTACAAAGAATTCATTTTGCTCTTTTTCGTCTTTTTTACGAGCTTCCTCTATTTCCTTTCTTGATACACATCGTCTCTCTGGGGGAAACAATATGTTTTTATATCTTCGCTGAAGATGCCTCTCAAAACAGCCAGGATATTCGTTCCATATTACCATTTCCCCATTTTCGATAAATGCTTCCTCAGGCAATATATACGAGCCGTATTTTTTCAAAATTTCTTCTTTGAGTTTTTCTATTAACATTACCATATTATAGCTTTGATCTCCGAGATGCTTTGCCTTCGATTCTTCAAGGCCTGTCAAAAAGGCAGGAATAGATAATCTCTCCCCTTGAGACAGACCGGCAATCTTTTCATCTATTTCCTTCATTTGTTTTGTAATGATCTTATTCATCTCTGTAGTGTCTAATCGAGAAACACCTTTCTTGCGGCTATAGATGACATAGCCAAAAATGATAAACACCAAAACGAATATCACCCAAGACATAATTAATCACCTCTTCTTCATATAATAACCCGTCTAATAAAACACCAATGCTTTGCGAAAACAAACATCGATTCTCAATCTAATACAATGCCTGGGAGAGGCTTATGCTTAACTATTCGACTTTCAAGGTCTTGTGAAGAATTGCGACTTTCAGAGAGTTTATTCTATTCCAAGTTCATTGTCAATGAGGTCAAATATGGATTAAAATATGAAAGAAACCGTCTATAGCGCACTGCGCCACACATCGGTGCAGACCGCGACGCTTCGCACAAGGTAGCTCGGCTTCGTCACCACGGCTTCTCCACTTCGCTCCGCACGACTCCGCGCACTTCGCAAAAACCTACTCCGTGCCGCTCCGCGGGCTCCGCTTCGTTCCGTTCGCCGCTCTGTCTTCGCCTCGCTTTGTTAGTGATAAAGACAGCTTCGCGTAAGCGCGGACTTCGCCAAGGTACGACGAAGACCGCACGCTGCGCAAATGGTGGCCGGACATCCGCAGCAAGAAGGGGATACCTTCCTGCGGCTGATCGGCATTTGTGAAGCGTGATAGAATCAACTGCTTTATATCATAGCGCTCCGCTTCGCTCTGCTTTCTTGCCGGCAGGCGCGGCGTAGCGGCCGCGCGGCGGTAAGTACTCCACAATCCGTATCTATTAAGTCTAAAACCATAACATCTACTTCAACACCAACATCAACGGCCACACCTTGCTACGCTCACGCCCGGTGGGTTCCGTTGTGCCCGCAATGCGCAAGCGGTACTCTCTGCGCTCGGCTATGCACGGCTTCCGCATAACGCCGCAAACGCGCGGCGCGGAAAAGGACGCTCCTCGTCGCATGCGCGGCTTGTTCGGCTTCTCTTTTGCTGCTCAGCTTTCGCGCTGAGCGGGCACTTCCTCCACCCACACGGTCGTTCGCTCCGCTCTTCCCCCGCCATCCCTGCTGCGGAACGGGATCCACGTCGGCAGCCCTCCCCCCGCCGAGCCCTCCCCTCTGGACTCCCCACCCTGGCACCCCCCTCCATCATCTGTACTCCCAAAGGGGTGGGCTCTCTTGGCGCAAAATATTTAGAGCGCCTTAGGGGGGAGGATGCTGTACATGGCCGCCCCGCCATGTACCCTTCGGGCCGAATGGCTCCCACATCCTCGCTTCCCGTCTGCCCCCAAGGGCTCCCCTCAATACCTCCTCCCGTGAATCAAAAACAACTCTCCACTTGTGGTAGAGGGCATCGTGCTTCCGCTTCGCTCCGGCACCATGCCCATGCTTCGTGATCTCCCGCCCGCACCACGCACGTCCAAGACTGCCTCACACGATCGGTCACTCGTTTTGCGAAACGCAGCAACCTCGCGCCCTCCTTTGTTTCGGCAGACTTAGCCGCGCTCCCTTCCGCCCTCGCCGGGCTCCCGAAGGCGAAACCGGAACGCGCAGCGCGTAGCGCAAGCTGCTCGAAAGGCAGAGGCCTCGCCTGTGACTTGTCATCCTGCAAGAAGAGCAGTCGTCATGCCAGAGGATGGCTTTCTGTCATGTCGACCGCATATTCACTGGAGTGTGCGGATGAAAAGTCCACACGTATCACAGCCGGAGGATCTAACCCAACCCCTGCGACCTCTCTGCTTGTGAAGGCCGCAGGGGTTGGGTTCTTCTCTTTTGGAAAGGAGCTGGTTTTTGTGGATAAAGTCGTTTCATCGCTTACAAAAGTTGTTGGTCCTGTCGGGTGGTGCGAGGTGAGCCCGGCGTGTGCGGCATGCGGGAGGTGTTCTATGGCTTCGCTTTTCCAGGTTGTTCCTCAGTTGTCTTTTAGGCTGCGATCATCCAGGCGTCGCAGGTCAAAAAAATCACATTCAAAAAGGAGGAAGTAAAATGAACAAACAGAATACAGAAGAGTTGGGCGTGATTCACATTTACTCGCGCGAAGAAGCTATTGCTGATGGTCAACTGATCGACGTAAGCGATACGCCCGAGGCGAAAGAAGCGGGCTTCCGGGTTCCGGTGTGTCTTACCCTTGGCGTACATGCGCTCGTGCAGGTGCCGGAAACACTCTACGGGTGGCAGGATTACAGCGGCCGGTTGTGGGATACGTTATTCCTGGCTGCAGCGGCTTTCAAAAGGGCAGGGGACAAAACTCTTGTCCCTTATGAAGTGATCTATCAGACTGACCCGCGCCGATCCGCGACTGTCACGCTCTGGCTCTGCTTCTCGGAGTTTGAGGGATTCACAATCTTGCTGCCGGAAGAGTATTAAAATACTATTTGACGCTATCTTGGAGATATGTTAAAAAAGCCTGAGGTAGACAAGCGCTCTGTGATGGAAGCGAGGCTGAAAAAACGTCTGTTTAATCTTAAAGAGGCTACTGTTTACCTCGGGCGCACTGTTTGGGCAGTACCTATTCCTCATCTGGCTAATTAGCGTACTTTAACCTCCACTGTATTAGGATTGGAGATTCATGATGCAGACGGATAGAATAAAACGCAAAGCTGTCACGGCATTTTTTGCGCTAATTATTTCTACTCTAGCCCTTCTTGTCTCCTTTGCCTCTTTTTACTTTCAAAACATCCGCAAATATCAAAACGTAAAAGTAACAATTGTAAGAGCATTACCTGCTGAAAGTCTCCTTACGGCTGACATTGTTTTTACAAATAATGGTAATCAAAAATGCTCCATTATATCTGTTGATCTTGAACGAGAAAACCTTGCCGGAGAACGCATTCCGATTATGATATCTCCATGTTCGAATTTTGAGGCATTTACTATTAAAGAAAACGATGTTATTACAAAGCAACTTGCGTGTGAAAACCATTTTAGTAAAATTTTAAACACAGAAGCAAAACAAGGAGATCGTTTCGAATGGCGTTTAGTATTTGACGCTGTAGATTCTGAAGGTCAATTACATGAAGTAAAAATGCCAATTGTCTCAAAAACATTAGGGTTTGGTAAAATAGAGCTTTCTCAGTTGCCAAAGGTAATTAATCTCTTGCCATCTCCTGTTTTAAAACAAGCATTATCCTTTCCCATCTCCACTAGATTGCATGACGATAAAAACCAGAGACATAGGTCTCAACCGTTGGAAGTGTTAATAAAATAACGGGGTATTGAATACAAGCAGGCATTTGGTTGCTGAGGGATAAAATGACAGAGCAATTGCAATCGGCAAAAGTAAAGGAGCAGGTATCCACCTATCTTTACTTCAGCGATACTATGTATCCACCTCACGAGAAGCTTGACATGCTCCCTGTTTTGTTGTAAGCTATTGCTTACAACATTATGGAGGAGCATCTTTGGAAGTAAAAATTCTGATACGGAATGAAAAGGGTGAGCCTCTCGCTGCTACATGCAGAGTTTGTGGGAAGTTCACCCTTGACACGCGAGACTTCCTCTGCGCATCCTGCTCTTTTTGGCAGGCCATGCGCTCTTTTTTTGCCCACACCGTAAGCAATAGCGAACACTCTGACAAGGAGGATAAACATGTTTCAAAAAGCTGAACGGAAGAAAGCGCGTCTGCGGTTGGCGCTCTGCGGCCCGGCAGGTAGCGGCAAGACCTACAGCGCACTCCAGATCGCCCAGGGCCTCGGCGGTCGGGTCGCGCTGATTGACACCGAACACGAAAGTGGTTCTCTCTATGCAGACCTGTGTGAATTCGATACTGCTCCAATCACCCCACCGTACACCCCCGACAAATACCGCGCTGCTATCACCGCCGCTGAGACAGCGGGCTACTCAGTTCTTATCATCGACAGCTTTTCTCACGCGTGGGCTGGAGAAGGCGGACTCCTGGATATGCACGACAAGGCCACCGCTGCTACGCGGAGCGGCAACAGCTACACCGCTTGGCGCGAGATCACGCCGCAGCACAACGCCCTGGTCGAGTCAGTTCTCGGCGCACGGCTCCATGTGATCGCCACGCTCAGAACAAAAACAGCCTACGACCTGATTGACGACGGAAATGGAAAAAAGAAGCCGGTCAAGATCGGGCTTGCGCCGATCCAGCGCGAGGGCGTGGACTACGAGTTCACCACGGTCTTAGACCTCAGCATTGACGGCCACGTTGCCACGGCAACGAAAGATCGTACCCGCCTCTTTGATGGCAAGCATTTCGTGCCGGGCATTGAGACAGGACAGGCGCTCATGTCCTGGCTGGAGAGCGGCGTTGACGGCGAGGCAATCGAACGTGCTGCCGTGGACGCAATGACGAATCGGATTGAAGAAGTCACCAGCATCTTCGAACTCAGAAACTGGTGGAAGAAGCACCAGACGGATATTGAGTCCCTGACCTCCGCGTCCCAACAAATGGTCGTTTCAGCAAAGGAACGGAAAAAAGCCGCGCTGGAGAAAGGAGAAGTCAAAGATGGCGCACTTGTATGAACTCAGCACAGAGCTTGCCACCATCAACGACGAGATCGTCAGTGCTGACGGCGAATTAAGCCAGGACCTTGAGGCGCGGCTTGACAGCGTATCTCTCGACTTCCGCGCAAAATCCCAGGGGATAGCAAAGTGGACGCTGGACATCGCAGGCGTTGAATCCATGATCGAGACGGAGATTGCCCGGCTCCAGCGCAAGAAAAAAATCGCGGAGAACCTCCGCGCCCGGCTCACTGCCTACATCAAGGGTTGCATGGAGCAGGCGGACGTGCTGAAGATAGAATCCCCGACCATCACGCTCCGCATACAGAAGAACCCGCCCAGCGTGGAGATTCTCGCGGAGGACCAACTCCCAGCAAAATTCATCCGCATCAAGCAAATTACGGAACTCGACAAAACCGGCATTCTCACGGCGCTCAAAAACAACGAGGACGTGCCGGGCGCGAGACTCATTACGGAGAGGACCCATCTCCGCATCAGATAGGAGGCATAGCATGGAGAAGCAACCGCTCTGGATCATCTATATAAATCCCGATTATCCGAAAAGCGGCGATATGTTCACGGCTGTAAAAACGACGCCAGGTCATTTGGAAAAAGACATCGCTTTTGTGAAATCGCAGCACTCATGCGAAGTCTTCATTGCGCAGGGAGTTGTGCGGCGATGATTGTGAACCGTGCGTTCGATCTGGATTTTCACTGTCCTGCCTGTAACATGGTCTGGCTTGTTTCGTGCCGCGTTGACGACGGGGACCGGTATCCTTCGCCGTGCTATGCACCTGAGACCAAATGTCCTCTGTGCGGCGAGGCCGGAGAAATGGGAAGAAGGAGGATCAAGAAAGAGTGAGAATATACGACCTGCTTTGGAAAAGAATGGAAGACAAAAACGGAAAGGCAAGATGGGAGAGGGTCGGCGTTCTGATGGAGAAGGACGATGGAAAAAAATCGGTCAAGATCGACCTCGTGCCGGCAGGCGCTTGGGACGGCTGGCTGGTCGTGGCGGAGCGCAGGCCGAAGGACACCAATAGTGAGCAGCACTCAGCTCCCCTCGACGAGGGCGAGATTCCATTTTAAAGGAGCGATACGAATGCAAAATTGCGATTACGTGGCACAGAGAAACGCACTCATTCCGAGCGCCGTAGCGTTCGCAAACAAGGCGGCGGGAGCCAATCCTGTAACGAACCCGGAACGGGACGCCTGGAACCGGGCGTACCATGCAAAGATGAACGAGCTTGCGAAAACAATCGTGAATGGCACAGCCGCAAATAATTAACGCTGATAAAGGAGTCGTGATATGGCAACCGGGCAAGACACTGCAATAAACGCTCTCCCGGAGAGCGGACTTGTGAGGCTTTCGCAGATTCTTGGTGACAGGAGGAAGGGGATACCGCCGATTATTCCGATAAGCAAAAGCTCATGGTGGGCTGGCATCAAGACGGGCCGTTATCCGCAGCCTGTTAAGTTGTCGGATCGCTGCACCTGCTGGCATGTCGAGGATATTCGGTCGTTGATAACGCGGCCAACGCAATCATGATGAGACCCGCGAGCAAGCGCAAATCTTTGCCTTGCATCCTCGGAATAGATGCTGTATTATTTCTTCATCACACCACTCGGACAGCGGCCGTTGCCCCCGGTTCAAAGGAAAAAGGGGGGCGAAGTAGTGGGTGTAGTTTTGGGTATACGAAGAAAAATCGAACAGGAATAGTATCGGTAATTCATTCGGTTATACGATCAGTTCGATTGCCTTCTCGCCACCAGTCT
>Ga0265297_10010258_pt1 | contig 11828 bp, 9 predicted proteins | sample Munlanlwell13791_FD_192502 | JGI IMG/M metagenome (GOLD analysis project Ga0265297, IMG submission 192502) | Leachate microbial communities from a municipal landfill in Southern Ontario, Canada - Leachate well 137-91 | ecosystem: Engineered > Solid waste > Landfill > Unclassified | place...
CTCTCCATTCCTACCATCTACTTGGTTCCAGAACGTTGGTGTGATTCTTTTTGATAATTATCTCGAAATTAGAGGTATTATCAAATGGAAAATCAAAAACTATGTGAATATGGATGTGGTAGAAAAGCTAAATTCCAAATGAAGAATGGAAAATGGTGTTGTGAAGATTTCTATACCAAATGTCCAGAGAATAGAAGAAAAAATTCTTCTGCCATTAAAGGCCTACCAAAGGTAGGACATAATAATTTAGGTAAGTTTTGTGAAAAAGGTCATCTTTCTTGGAATAAAGGTCAAACAAAAGAAACCAATGAAACAATTTCTAGGATGTCTAAAAGAATAAAACAAGATTTCCTTATAGGTATAAGGAAAAATGTTGGTCATCCACACACTGAAGAAACAAAAAAGATGTTATCTAAATATGGTGGTATTAAACATGGTTCTGGACGCGGTAAACATGGATGGTACAAAGGATATTGGTGTGACAGCTCTTGGGAATTGGCTTGGGTTATTTACAACCTCGATCATGGAATCAAATTCGAAAGGAACCATCAAGGATTCGAATACGAATTTGAAGGGGAGAAACATAAATACTATCCCGACTTCATTCTTGATGATGGAACTTATGTCGAAATTAAATCTGTTATGGATGAAAAGAACAAAGCTAAAATTGCTTCGTTCCCAACTTCAATTTCCTCTAGTTATAATCGACAAGAAAAAGATAAGATCGTTTTTGGAATATGTTAGGGAAAAGTATGGAACTAACTTTATTGCTGTATATGAAAATTACAATTCCAAAATTCCATCAAATTCGTTTTCAAATTCTAAAAAGATTGTGACTTGTGTTTCTTGTCAAAAGCAATTTGAAACATATTCTTCAGAAATGTGTCCTGAATGTAAATGTCTTGAAATAAGAAAAAACTGGCCAACTAAAGCTCAGCTAGAGATAGACATTCAAAATCTTAATTGGGAAGAAATTGGGAAAAAATATGGGGTATCAAGATCATCATCAAAAAATTGGGCAAAAAAATATGGTATTCTCTTTTCTAATGAAAGAGCTAAAAAAGAATTATTTTTTTGTACTTGCGGTAAAGATGTTAAAAGGAAAGGGTCATTATGTAAAGAATGTTATCTTAAATCTTTAAGAAGTAAAAATCTTTTATTGAAAACGAAAATTTTGAAGATGAAAGAAACAATGTCTTGGAAAGAAATAGCGAATGAATTAGGCGTAACGGAATCTAAAGCCAGAGCATTTTCAAGGAGAGAATCGTAAAAAAATCATACGGTGATGGTTTCGAGCACCTCTGGCCCCACCAATTTTTGAGGAAGTGGCGCAATGGCAAACGCGGGAAGTTTCCTAAACGGAGCATCCTGTTATCTGAATCCAAATCAAGATGCCTTGTAGGTTCGAATCCTTCCTTCCTCATCATTATTTTCAAACTGTTCTGGTTGCTGGTACCGAGGGCTTAGGCTCCAAACCAGTCTTAATAGTTTGGGAAGAAAACATTGAACAACCGAAGGCATTTGTTCAATCTCTATCGGTGAGTTTACCTAATGCGGTAAAAGTCCGTGGCCTTCGCCATTTTATTCCAGAGTAGAGCGTAGTTGGTTGCGTGTTCGGCTGTTACCCGAAAGGATATTCCCCCGCAGGTTCGAACCCTGCCTCTGGAGCCATTTATGAGGGAGAAGTAAAACGGAACGATTGATCCTTAAAGCGTCTTAGATCAGCCAACATTCCAACAGGAATGTTTTCTAAGACAAAGTTTCAGTCATAACGCCGCTAGGCTAAAGCGGAAATAGTAGGTTGGACTCCTAAATCCCTCACCATGCAGGGAGAGTTAAACGAAAAGATCGATGAAAGAGTTCATCTTGTAGGGTCTTTGTGCATGAAGTCTTATAAGAACCGTAATCGATTATAACGCCGTACTGATAAAACGGTAATAGTGGGTTCGACTCCCACTCTCTGTTCCACTTGTCGTAGTTCAAACCTTACCGACCTAAAACAGTCCCCATTGTCGTGGGATATGCTAGGCCTAAAATTCGGGATAGACCTTGAATGACTATCTGAATAGATGTGGCCACGTCTGTTTAGAAAATTGTTCGTAAAAGGGAACCTGTTTGAAATCCCCGAAGGTGAAAGAACGCCGGTCGTAGGGGGCCGAAGGTTGATATCAATAAGAGATAGACGGTTTGCATTTGACATACTGGTGTAATCTGGTTAGCACGTCCCTCACAAAGGGTAGGTAAGGGTTCAAATCCCGAATGTCGCATAGATGCGGGCTGGAACATGATTGAAATCCTCTGAAGGTAATTATCCGACAAGACCATTTTTGTATGTTGTGCTATGCACATGAATTGAAATGTGGAAGGTAAATGATGACGTGCCTGAGTCGGAGAAAGGCTTGGATTTCTAATCCAATGTTTGAGAGTTCGAATCTCTCCGTCATCGCCAATTTTGAAAACGTCTTTGGATGCTGGGTTGTTAGACCCGAAAGGGTGCGGCAATTAGGTGCCAAAGGGGTTCAGGAGCGGTGGTAAAAAATCCGAGACAATCTGAAACGATCTTGGGTGATACTGAAGATTTGTCTTCAGTGTAGCGTCCTGTTGTGAAGAGACAATAACCCGGAAAATCCTTCACTTCAAAAAACTAGTTAGAAATGACGGTAAATATGGTTTGTCTGGAAAACGGATTGCCATAACGCATCTAACGAATTGTCACGTAACCTAAAGCGTTTGGAGGGTGGGGACTAATAATTCCGAAGGACAGATATAACGTTTGTCTAGTCCGTCTACGTGATAAAGGTTTTTGGAGATTCTCAAACATTACCTTTGTTGCTATTAAAACAGCATGAATTGAAAATCTGACAAGTTCTTGTAGATCATCGGGAAGATCGGAAAGTTCCGACACGGGGATGAAAAGCCCCGGATATGGGGCATTAGCTAAGCTGGCTACAGCACTTCCCTCTTAAGGAAGATATCATCGGTTCGAATCCGGTATGCCCTACCATGATTGGGGGTTGTTCTTTACGGTGGTCTGTAAAACCATTGTCGTTATAATGTAAAGCGGTTCGGCAGATAGTTCGACTCTATCAGCCCCCACCAATTTTTATTACTGTTTACAAAACAATTTCTTTGCCCCTGTAGCTCAATTGGCCAGAGCCGCTGACCCGTAATCAGCAGGTTGTCAACTCGGATTTGACCGGGGGCTCCATTTCGTTTTGGAATCTGTACAGGGTTGAAAAATCCTACCGTATGCGAAACAGAATCGTGAGTCGGGAAAGTATTGGGGAGCCTGTGGAATCTCCCCCACGTAGGAATAGCGACTATAAACCGTGTCGCTGAAACGGCACGGATGTCAAAAGCTTGGAAGGAAACCCAGCCTTTACTGGGCATGAATGCGGTAAGAACCCGTGTCCACAACCATTTCAGGATTAACATTGCGGATTAGTGAAAACAGTTAAAACTCGTTGAAGTCTGGTTTGATTCCTATCGGTGCGCAACGAGAAGATGATGTTGACAGACAGAGGCTTAAATCACGCCGGACACATGTTCCGGAGTTATCGGTATCCAATCCGTTTTTCCGCAAACACTTTTAGAATGGGGAAATATCTCAATGGCTAGAGATTGTGGTCTACTTTTTTAGATAAATGAACCTTTAGTGTTACTTGTAATAATGGAATACGGAGGTTCGGAATGAAAGTTAATGAGAAAGTTGAGGCTAGAAGGCTTAGATTAGAGTATGGTTTATCTTTGAAAGAAATTTCAAAGCAACTTGGTGTAGCAAAGAGTTCTGTGAGTCTCTGGGTTAGAGATATAACATTAACACCAAATCAAAAGATGGAGTTGATCAAGCAAGAAAAAATAACTCACGGGCAGATTGAAGCGGCAAGAATTAATAAGTTGTTGGCGAAGACTAGATATAAAGCGTTTCAAGAAGCTGGTTTTCAGAGGTCGAAACACGATTATGATTTCCGAGTAATTTGTTCCTTATATTGGGGAGAGGGGACAAAAGATAAAAATTCATTTTCCATTTCAAATTGTGATTCTGACATGTTGAAATTAATAGGGAAATGGCTTGTTGGTGAAGGTTACTCGGATATAATCACATTTCGCATTCAGTATTATGATGAAAACGGTTTATCAGAAAGAGAAGTTCGTAATTATTGGATGAATGAATTGCCATTTTTAACAGAAAATAATTTTCGAAAATCAACAATCTGTAAAATTAATCGAGCAAGTCAGCGTAAAAAGATAGGGACAAGGCCTTATGGAACAGCGACAATAACGGTTCACCGAACAGAACTTGTCCAAAGCATTTATGGTGGAATAGCGTTTTTGAAAAATGGGTGTGTAGTTTAATGGTAAAACATCATCTTTACATGGTGATTTTAGCGGTTCAATTCCGTTCACGCCTACCATAATACGTGGCTATTAGAGTTCGATTCTCTATTTCCCTACCATGTTTAAGAATGTTTTAGAATGGGATGATGGTTATGGGTTTGATTCCCATAGGTTCCATCAATGGGACCGTCTGATGACATAAATACCTACGGAAACGGGGTTCGCTTCCCCGTCGGGTTCGACTCCCGACATCTCAACCAATTTCGGTTTCATACGATTTAGAAAGTTCTTAGTATAAAGAATTCTTTATACGATGTCTCCGACCATTTTGACAGACAAGAGATGTTGAAAAACACGCCTATGGAATAGACCTACTACGAGAACGGCTATTATGTAGGAAGGACGGAACCCCGTGACGCAACATGGGGATAGTGCCTGATGGTTTAACCGCCATCCCCGTAAAGGGCATAACGTAGATAAATGGCACCGCTATTTTGTCTGTCAGATTTTATGGGGTCCTTGTCTGCCAAACCAACTGGCACTGACGAAACACTAATTGTCAGAAGACGGCTTGCGGATGGTAACGCAGGTGTTCTCCGGAACTAGAGAATTGTGAAAATCCGTTCGGTCCCCGCCATTTTTAAAAATACCCCTATCTTCTAACCGGTTAGGAATTTATATTCTCAATCTAAAATGTGGATTTGATTTCCACTATGGGTGCCAGATGGAGAAGAAATTTCGGTTAGAATCCGATACGCTGATAAGCGTCATATAGCATAATTTGTCATACTAGTTAAAGGGAATGCGGTTCCCCGCAATTTTTTGAAGATGAATGCGCGTTTGGATGAATTGGTTTAGTCAACGGTTTGCAAAAAGGAAACAATGACGCGCTATACACTTAAGCCCGTAAGCCTAAGATGCGATAAGTTCGACCAAACGGTGAGTTAATTCTTAAAGCGCAGGCGATAATAAGAAACGCTGACGCCCGGTAGTTTCCCCATTTTTTCGAGACACGGCGACGAGTCCTGTAGTCGGTGATGGACACGTGAGGATAAATCCTTGATTTGGAAACAACCTGATAGGTTGGAAACAACCTGATAGGGCCGAATTAAGATGACAAACGCAACGGTATCACAAGTCTCGAAAAACTTTTTAGAAAAACTTTTTTGGATAATCTATTGATGGGTACTTGACATCCTAACACGGTTTTGATACATTGCTGGTGTTTAAGAGATTTATCTCTGTTAAGAGAATTTGTTTCTGTTAGAAACTCGTTACTGTAAATAAGAGTTTGATTCTTTGAAAACTGAATACGATTTAAATAGTGGAATGGCCGGAAACTCTTTTTCGGGGCTCCGTATGTGAGGGGCTTAATGTTGGGGAAGATCCAATATCCACCACCAATTTTGTTGAATTTTATTTTGCTAGAGACTTGTTGCTATTTTTAATAGCATGAATTGAAATGCAACCGATGATGTCCACGTACGGCAAGGCTAGAAGGTTCAGTCCCTAAACAGTTCTGAATAGTGGACTAAAGATTTCTATGATTCAAAATCTTGTCATAGCTTAAATGTAAAGCCCCAGCATTGTAGTTGGGAGATGAAGCCTAACGAACTTCTGACTTGGCCAATTTGTCCTATGTTCTGAACAAAGAAATGACGGTTGCTCTCTATAAAGTAGAGCATGAATTGAAAGTGCTGGCAAAGCCGATAAAGATCCACCCCGGATGTGCAGAAAGTAAGGGACAAACGTTTTTGATACGTGCCGTATCCCAACTGGCTGGAGGAGCGGGACTCAAAATCCCGTGGACGGAAGTCCCACTGTGGGTTCAAATCCCACCGGCACGAGGAAGATTAGTTAAAGTACCTTTACGTGGTTTCATCTATAGGGTTGCGTGCAACTCTCGAAAGCTTTAACAAGATGATGTTTTGAATGATTTCAAGAAAGGGTCTACTGGTAGTTTCTTTGAAATACTTCTGTTTAGAAGTGTCGATTATACAAAGTTCTATTCCTTGTTCCAGACAAGCCGCAAACTTGCGGTTGTCATTATTCTGAATCTGATCTAGTTTTTCAGGACCGTAAATGGGTTCATAGTGGAATATCCCGTTTAATTCAAAAGCAAGTTTAAAAGAAGGAATATAGATGTCGAGTTCTGAATTTATAGCATCTTTTCTATTAAAATGAAATTCAAGATTTGGATAGAGACTAGACAACTTCGTAGCCAACCATTTTTCAAGCTTAGAGATCCTTGTTCCTTTCATCTTGTGAGTATTAGAATAAGTACAAGAACAAGACTTGCAACAAAAGTTGTGTTTTGATTTTTTGATTTGTGAAGGTTTTTTAGAAAAACTTTTATCGCATGTTTCGCAGTTTACATAAACGGGAGGAAATTCAAAAGCTCGCCGACAAATCTGTGAACAAAAATCTCCAAGGTATGTTTTATCATTTCCTTTGATTATCACTTGGATTTTATTTTTAGGGCGAAAGAAAGTTTTGCCGCAGTGCCTGCACTTCAAAGTAAGCCGTTGGCGACTTTTGGCTTTATCAAATTCTTCTTGTGTGTAGAGTGGTATCATTTGGTTGATCCTCCTGTATATAACAAGATTATTGAATTTAATTTTTCAAATCCCACCGGCACGACCATTTTATCTCCCGTTAGCGCAGTCTGGCTAGCGCGTCTGGCCTGGGACCAGAAGGTCGCTGGTTCGAATCCAGCACGGGAGACGGGAAGTAAAGTTAAGGTGCCTGTACGTGGCACTTCCTACACTGATTCATCAGAATCAGACCGAATCCTTAATAAAATGATATCTTGTATAATCTTGAGAAACTTCATTGCCGTTTTTTCTTTGAAGTAGGTTTGCTTTGATGTATCAATGATGCAGAGTTCGATTCCTTGTTCCAGACAAGCCGCAAATTTGCGGCTGTCGTTATTTTGAATATTGTCTAACTTATCTCCTCCGAAAATAGGTGCATAGTGAAAAATTCCATTCAGTTCAAAAGCAAGTCGGAGACTTGGAATGTAAATGTCTAGTTCTGAATTAATAGCATCTTTTCTGTCAAAATGGAATTCAAGGTTTGGGTGAAGTTCTGGAAGCTTCTTTTGAAGCCAAATTTCAAGTTTAGAAACACGGCTTCCTTTTGTCTTGTGAGTGTTGGAATAAGTACATGCACATGAATGACAACAAAAGTTGTGTTTCGTTTTTGAAATATTTGCTTTTATTTTTTTGAATTCTTTGCCACATTGTTCACATTTAACAAAAATTGGTGGATTATAATAAAGATTTCCACAAGTTGAAGAACAAAAATCACCAGTATTGTGACAAGTCCCTTTCATTATTGCTAATATCCGATTTTTACCTTGATAGAATGTTTTCCCACAGTGTTTACATTGTAACGGAAGTTTTTGGCGAGATTTGGCTTTTGGGAATTCTTCTGATGTATAAAGTTGTATCATAATCTATTCCTCCTGTGTATAATAAGAATATCGAAAATTGTTTTTCAAATCCAGCACGGGAGACCACTTTGTCGGCTATGGATAGGCTTCCTTCTACTTAATTTTGGAAAAACTAGCCTTCCGCTTTCCGACAGTTTCGAGGTATATTTCAATCGGTTAGAAAAAGCGGCCCATACCCGTTAAATCAAAGTTCGAGTCTTTGTACCTCGACCATCTTTATGTTCTTTATGTTCTTTATGTTCTTTATGCTCCTGTGGCGCAATTGGCAGTCGCGTTTGGCTAAGGACCAGATTGTTGAGAGTTCGAATCTCTCCAGGAGTACCATTTTAAATGGGGTCTTAGTCTAATTGGTTAGGCAACAGCTTTGCAAGCTGTGACTGAAAAGTCTATGCGAGTTCGAGTCTCGTAGGCTCCACAGTTTGATTAACCATTTAGTGGCGCATGAAATAGCAATGCCGCGTTAGCTCAGTTGCCTAGAGCTCTTCACTCGTAATGAAGATGTCGGGGGTTGGAATCCCTCACGCGGCTCCATTACTCGGTTACAACACACGTATGCACTAATATCCCTGTAGCTCATTTGGAAGAGCGTCACGCTACGGACGTGAAGGTGGTAGGTTCGAGCCCTATCAGGGATACCAAATTTATTTTGCGGGGTGGAGAAGTTGGAATCTCGTTAGGCTCATAACCTGAAGATCGCCCTTTCGATACGGGCCTCCGCATCCATATATGGAAGATGAATCAGTAAGGTTATTGACACTGTTTGCTAAACAGATGGCTCCCTAAAAAGAGTGGGAATCGTGTTCTCCGTCTTCCGCCATTTTTGTGTATTAGGTTAAATTAAAAACAAACCAAATAATCACTGTTGTTCCCATATAAGTGAACATGAATTGAAACCATAGAAATTTTTAAGAATCGTACCTTGTTTCTGGTGACAGACTGGACATCTTTGTTTCTTTAACCGGCGTGTCCATTACGGAACGCTTAAAGAAGGAGAAAAAGAGATATGACTAGTATGTTTCCAAATCTGTTTACAGAGAAGGCGTTTAGTGATATGATGGAAGTGCTGGATAGAAGTCCTTCACTTTACCATCAAGATGTTTCTGGATATCCAGTGGATATCGTAGAAGTTCTTTCAGAAGAAGGAACTGTATCTGCGTATGAAATTATTGTTGCTCTTGCGGGTATCAAGAAAGAAAACATTGATATCAGCATGGACGGCGATTATCTTACGCTGGTTGTAAAGAAGGTTTCCGAATCAGAAGATAAGACAAGGAAACTTATTCAGAAGGGGATCAGTAGCCGTGCTATGGAACTTAAGTATAAGCTCTTTGGCATCGATAACGCCGGGATCAAATCCAGCTTTAAAGATGGCTTGCTGACAATTGAACTTCCGCTGCGTGAAGAAGCGAAGGTTCAGAAGATCGTTATTGAAGACTAAACAATTCGGGATAAAGATGTGCCGTTAAGGTTTGTCTCCGGACACAGGGTATGATTTTGACGGTGTGGCGCAATTGGCAGTCGCGGAACACTCAAAATGTTCTTGTTGAGAGTTCGAATCTTTCCACCGTCACCACTTTTTCGTAAAACAAATCGTATTCAGGAAAGGCAAGAAAATGACGTATTCAGATGCTGTTTTTAAACACAAACGTGGAACACCTGTTATGTGCAAGTGTGGATGGAGGGGAACTATAGCATAGCTTTGGGTGAATTTTAACCCCAAAACTATGGATAATATTTGTAGTTGTCCTAAGTGTAGGAATCCGGATTTGGAGACAGATATCGTTAACGTCTTGCCGGAAGAATTAGATTTCTGCGGATTTTCTTAATGCTACCTTGACATCTTAGAAGGATAATGGTAACTTATCTTCTTTGAAGCAAAGAAAGGTTTGAAAAGATGATTGAAATAGTTACGGGTTCGTCGCTTAAATGTTGGCCGTGGCCTAAGAGGAAGGGCGCAAGTCTGTGAAACTTGAATAGTGCGATTTCGAGCATCGTCGGTCAACCCGGAATATACGTCGTTACACCTGTTAGACGTTAAAAAACAGAGCAAGCATAAAAACAGAAGTCCCGTGTGTCTTCGGCTTAACGAATGTTGATAGGTCTTAATCAACACTTCTGAACCATTCAAAGAAATGAGGATACAAAATTATGGTAAAGTTTATTGATGAAAACGGTAAGGAATTCTTTTCCTGTTCCAGCGCAGAAGCAAGGTTCGCGATTCAGTCTGTTAAAGAAAAAAGGGAAAAGATAGATCCTGCCGAAAGGGAATCACAAAGACGGATAAAGGAAAGAGACTTCATTCTTTCCAAGTATACAGAAACCCAGGTAGAAACTATTGCTTGTGAAAAGCCATATATGGATGTAAATTTCATAATCGACTGCAAGGCGGAAATCGAGAAGCTGGACAAGAGGATTACGCATCTTTTCATGCATCCTAATCAGTATAATACTCTTATGAAGTGGGAAAGGGACATGTTAGAACCTGATTATAATAAGAGTTTATTGAAAACTGGCAGGGTGGCGGCACTTTGGGGAATGGAAGTATATGTTTCTAAAGAAATTCCAGAAAATGAATTGTATGAAGTTTCTCTGGAGACAGAAGAAGAATTCTTTGCGAAAAGATTTCAAATGGACCGGACGGAAGAAGTTGAAACCCTTTCTTCGATTGAAGACTATCTTGGGAAGATAATCGGAGAATTAGAAGACAAGAGAAATGAAATTATGTCTTCTAAATTAAATCGCTAAATATTACAAGAGTGGGGATTCCTTAACCGGGAGGGGTCTCCTCTTTTTATTTTCAAGCACTATTGACAAAACCGAAGTTTTGTGACATCCTGTCTTTGTCAAATGGGAAAGGAATGTGTTATGTACGAAGACTATTCTGAAGTTGAACGTCACGGTGGAACAATGCACGGCGGTCTTTTCATTTCGGCAGACGAAATAGAGTGGATGGAAGAATTTGACAAACAGGAACGAGAAGATGATTTGAAACGACGGGCTATCGATAGCGCTAGGCGTGACATGCTTGCGCCGACTGCGTATGCATTGAACGGAAAGAAGATTTTCCGCAACATCTATACCGGAGATCTGTGTTTCGCGGATGGTTCGGAAGTAAAGTAAAAAGAAAGTAGGTAAGAAATGTTCAATTTTGTTCGTGGGTTTATTATGTTTGTGTTTACTCTGATGATTCTGTCTTTTCTAGCGTATGGAATTATCTTCTGCGGAATCATTCGGGTGGCGGCTCCCGTGGTCAATGATGTTCGGCAGAACGGCCTTAAAGGTGTCGCGGATAAGGTTTGGTACGGAGAAGCCGGGAATACCAATCGGTAATTTCGACGGCATGATTTGATGGCATGAGGTGTAACGGTTGCATTGCAGGTCAGCGGGGAAACCCGTACCGGAGAGACAATGCGGGTTATTGGTAAAGTCAAGAAAGAATATGGTGGGTTGGACATCATTACAAAGGAATAAACATGAAAATCTATGAAATCAAGAAAGAAATCGACAGGTTAAGTGATGTTTATACAATAGCAAAGTCACATCCAGAAATCAGCGCACAAATCCGCGTTTTTATTGCCGCGAATAAACCGAGAACCGACGAATTGCGGGAATTGCTTCATAAAAAACAGACGGAAAAGAAAACTGTTAAACGCTGGCCTGATGATATTCCAGAAGACTTGCTATGTTCTTGTCGTGATTTTTGGGCAGGGACAGAAGAATTCTTTAAGTTCAAAGTTAATTGTTGGAAAAACAACTTGGTTTGGATGACGATTCCTAGCGGTGGATACAGTAACAATATGGGGTGGAATAAAACACGAAGTAAGAACAGACTATATCGGATTCAAAAGGGTTCCTATTACGGTAATTGTTTTCCGTTAGTTGAATACCGTGGAGGCGTCAGTAGGAAACAAATGCTTGCAGACTTGGAAACATTTTCAAAAGAACAGAAGTGAAAAGGTTTTTCGGATATAAGTCTAAAATTTTATCTGATAGAAACAACAACTATCAGATATGCGCAAGAACTTCATCAAGTGCG
>Ga0265297_10010259_pt1 | contig 11825 bp, 9 predicted proteins | sample Munlanlwell13791_FD_192502 | JGI IMG/M metagenome (GOLD analysis project Ga0265297, IMG submission 192502) | Leachate microbial communities from a municipal landfill in Southern Ontario, Canada - Leachate well 137-91 | ecosystem: Engineered > Solid waste > Landfill > Unclassified | place...
GCAGCAGGCTTTTAGAGAAAATACAAAAACTTTAGGCAAAAATAATCCGTATTTCTATCAAATAGGCAATGGAACTCCGGATCAGTCGGGTTGTTTGCGTATCTGCGATGACTTGAGCAGAAACGTAATTATGCACAGGAAGATCACTTTGTTCCCTACGGGCAGGTTAATAATTATGATTGTCGGGCTGCAGAATAAAATGCAAGGCTTTAATAAACGAATAGCCAATTTTTCGAGGATAAGCTATCTTGTTTTTGTTGTATTGACTTATACCCTGCTGCTTAAGATTTGCCGTTCGGTAAAGAAAATATCCATATTCCCCGGAGAATAAGCAATGAAAATATTAATGGTGCATCCTCACGAGGTATACTCTACCCTTGAGCCTTGGACCACAAGAATTATAAACTTGGCAAAAGAATTGGTAAAAAAGGGCAACAAAGTAAAAATAGCCTTTTTCCCTTTAACCTGGCCGCCCAAACAAGTCCATTTCCGTAAGGATGAGATTGATTTTTATCCATTTTGCAGGAAGGCAGGAATTTACAATATATTTAAGAATACAAAGGAATTCTTATCTTTGGCTGATTGGGCTGATATAGTGCATTTTCAAAAGTGTTTTCATTATTCTTCTTTGCCGGCTATAATTAGCGGTTTCTTTAAGAATAAGCCCATACATTATGATTGGGATGATTGGGAGGAGATGATTTATTATGAGTCAGCTGATCCTCCGATAAAAGCAGTCGGGATATTTTTGAAGGCGCTTGAAAAAAATATCCCTATGATTGTCGATAGTATTTCTGTATCAAGCAAAGAGCTCGGCAAACTGTGTTTGAAGCTGGGGGTTGCTGAAGATAGGATTTTCCATGTGCCGGTAGGGGCTGATTTAAAAATATTTAATCCGGGAATTTCCGGTGAAAGAGTAAGGAAACTATATGGGATAAAATCCCCTTTAGTTTTGTATCTAGGACAATTGCATGGCGGTCAGTATGTTAAGCTTTTTATCAAGGCAGCCAAAATAATTCTAAACAAGGGGATCGCGGCTAATTTTATGATTGTAGGTGATGGCACGAGGATGCAAGAATTAAAACAGTATGTCAAATCAATAAATTTGGATAACAAGGTTATTTTTACGGGAGCGGTAGAGAGTAAGGATGTTCCAGAATACATACGGGCCTGTGATGTGGCGGTGGCTTGTTTTGAGGATAACCTGGTTACTCGTTGTAAAAGCCCGCTTAAGATAGCTGAATATCTGGCATGCGGCAAGCCGGTAGTCGCAAGTAATGTTGGTGAGGTTCAGAATATGCTTGGTGATGCAGGCATGCTTGTTGAGCCCGGAAAATCCGGACCATTGGCAGAAAAGATCGAATTTCTACTTTCTGACCGGATTTTAAGAGAACGTTTAGGAAAAGAGGCAAGGAAACAGGCCGAGGATATATATAATTGGAAGAAATCTTCAGAATCACTCTTGCGGGCCTATGAAATAGCGCTCAATAATCCATGAAAGTAGTTTTTATTACTCGAGAAGGATATAATTTACCCGGAGCAAGGATACGCTGTTATAATTTTTCCAAAGAACTCATAAGGCGCGGCATTGATGCTGAAGTCTTGTCTTTTTCAGATACCTTGGGAGCAAAAGACGGGATGAACGAATCGAAGATGCGGGTATCCGATAAAATAAAATGTAATTATTTAGCATTTAGAGAACTTATTGGTAACAAGAAAACTATTTTTTACCTCCAAAGGTTTAATTACCATTCTTTTGCGCCTTTTTTAGCAAGCTTCTTTAATAAAAATAGAATTGTGCTGGATCTGGATGATTGGGAAATGAGGGAAAACCCCAAATATTACCTGAGATTTTATCCTTCGTCAAAGGCGCATTATTTCACGCGTGAGATTGCAAGGCGTAGTTTATTTTGCGTAAGCGCAAGCAGGTATCTTCAGGAATTCCTCCGGGAATTTAATAAAAATATTTATTATATTCCTTCAGGGGTGGATACTCAGGTATTTAAACCACTCTCAAAAGGCTTAAATAATGATAAAATTGTGATTTCTTGGATTGGGACATTTCATCGGAAAGAATACATTGAAAATATCGAATACGCCATAGTCTGTTTTTCTGCGTTAAGAAAGAAGTATCCGCATATATATTTCGAGATAACAGGAGACGGAATTTATAAGGATGATTTATCGGCATTGGTTAACAGGAATAATGACAGCCACATTATACTTAAAAATTGGATTCTTCCCGATAAGGTCCCTGAATACCTCAATACTATTAATATAGGAATTTTACCGGTGGCTAACGATACAAAGTTTAACAGGGCAAAGAGCCCAACTAAACTTTTTGAATATATGGCAACAGGTATTCCAACGGTTTCAACTGGCGTAGGAGAAGCGCTCAATATTATTAAAGAGGGAGAAAATGGATTCCTTGCCGGGACAAAAGAAGAGTTTATTAAAAAGATGCAACTGTTAATTGATAGCGATGATTTGCGGTTTCGGATAGGAAAGCAGGCGCGGGCCAGCGTAGAAAGCGATTACTCACTAATGATTTTAGGTCAGAGATTGTATGAGGCAATGAAACAAGCCCAATTCCCTTGATATTCGTTACTTATGTTGTATAATAAACTGCTTTATAAATTTATGCGCGGGTGGTGGAATGGCAGACACGCAAGCATGAGGGGCTTGTGCCGAAAGGCTTGGGGGTTCAACTCCCCCCTCGCGCACCATGTTTATCCTACGTTAAACAAAGCTGCACGGTTATTCTAGAAATGAATCTAGATCTTCTTTGTATCGATTCATTAGGTACTCTTTGATTAAACCAGCGATAATCTTGTTGCCGTTTGAGTTATAATGTAAGTCAATAGAAAATCGTATTGTTTTGGAGACTTCGCTTAACCGGGGAGAAAGGTCAAGATATTTAATCCCATTTTCTCTAAGGAAAATGTTTAGCCATGGAATCGGCTCCGTAAAAATGTTGACGACTAGTAGCTTTATATGTGCGCGGTCACATGTATTTTTAAGGCCTAAAAATACCCTGCCTGATTCTCTTTTTACTATTTCTTTTTTTTCTTCGTTCGCTATTTTATGAAGCCGGCCATAATTTTCTCTGATTTTATCCCATACCTTTTCATCCCTTTCTTTTAAAACAAAGAGCATCCGCACGATTTGAATATTTACTTTAAAGACGGAGTAAAAGTAACTTTTAGACAGTATTTGGTCGGCCATTTTATTAAAACGGTCGATAAGGTAAGTACCTCTATTCTCAGGATATTTCTTTTCCCGTTTCGGCAAGAATAAATGGGGTGAGTTTTCTACATCTTTATCCATCGACCAGAATAAGCAGGGCGTAATTATTGAACAGACTACGAGGTCCGGTTTTAGATTGACCCCGTAACGCTCTAACCAAGAATGCATTTGATGTATTCCATATCCGGGAACTCCTGCATTAATCGAGTACACGTTTTTAATTTCCTTCTCTATGAGGTCAGAGAATCTGCTCCCATATGGTATGCCTTCTCCGAATGTCAGCGAATCTCCGAGGAAAAGTATCTTGAACTTTGTCGAATTTTCAAGCTCCTTTTCGCGCAATCCCATACTATTTGTTTTGTAGGTGACTGTAAAATCTGATGTAAAGGCGTTGCGAGAAACGTTTGGCAGCAATCTGTATCCTAATACAGGATCGCTCATATAAATTTTCGGCTCTCTGTTAAAAGAAAAGTTTCTGTAACTGTCTATTTTCCTGTTCGTGATTACAAAAAATATCCTGGTAGCTGCTTCAATAAATAATGCTATAACCAGCAGCAATATAAATATCCTAAGAATACTATTGATGCGTTTCATAGTTTTATACTCCGTTGCCCTTAATTTTATATTTGATGCTTATGCGACCTAAAAAAGGACATCATTAGGGCGGGGATAAATTGTCGTCCCTCAAGTTCTGTTTTAGAAACCACGAATTTTAACCTGAAGAACTTTATATGTTAATTTTATCAAAAATGTAGATAAAAGCAAATTATTCGTAGCAATAGGCTTAGGTTATAAAACAAACTAGCCGAAAAGGGGAATTTGGGATTGACAATCAAATATAACAGCCATAGAATGATAGCCATGAATGATCTGTTTCTATTGAAGATAATAAAATTTATTTTCGCAGTGCCGTTATGTTTCGTAGCATTGTTATTACCCTATGGGCTCAGGATGCATTTCACAAAGATTTTAGCATTTCTTATACATTTGCCTTATCTAGTCTTCGGCAAGATTACGCATTATTTATTTAAAAAACTCAAGATTAATCCAGAAGATGTCATTTGGCGTTAAAAAAGATGGTTGTGTAATACTTTATTCCGGTGGGACGGATTCGACGTGCGCGGCGGCATTGATGGCTAAAGAATTCTCCTGTATCCACCTTTTGACTTTTTACCAGGGCTGCAAGAAGAACGTTTCCGGTATTAGCGGTAATATCAATGCGCTTAAAAATAAATTTGCGCACAATGTATTCATCCATGAAACTTTGCAAACAACCCGGCTTGTAAAGTTTATAAGCTATAACAATTACCTCTGGTATCTTTTTAAATTTAAACTGCTTGTTCTTTCAACGTGCGGATTCACTACTTTAAGCTGGCATATGCGCGCAATTGTGTATTGTCTCAAGAACAATATTACGGTTGTGGCTGACGGCCTAACCAGGGAATTGTTGCATTTCCCCGGACACATGGATAAAGTTATTGAAGTTTTTAAAACACTTTATGGCGGATTTGGAATTCAATACTTAAACCCCGTCAGAAATTGGGCTGTTCCTCCTGACAAACAGTTTATTGACCGGTTGATAATAGACCAACACGGATACTTGTTCCCGGGCGAAGAATCAATGTCTTTTAAGGATAGAACTACGGGACGGTATCTTTATGAACTTGGTATTATGCCTAATCCGAATGTCAAGGGTTCTTCGATGGATCACAAAATGCAGTATGACTGCTATCCCTTTGTTTTGTATAATATTATGGCTTTCTGGATTTATCTAAACTTTTGTTCTTACGAAAGTTTCTGTCTGGAAATGAAATATTTATTCCAAGATAAGTCAGCCGACGCCCGGGTTCTTATTGAAGAGTATATCGCTAATGAACAAGGAAGCCGATTAAAGAAACTGCTGGAAGATAAATAAAATATTGAAAAAGCCGCTTTTTATTTTAACCGTTATAATTCTTTCTTTCGCCGCATGGGTTACGGTGTTGGAATTAATATCTTCCCGTTGGATAGAAAAATACGGTGATCCGCTTGACAAAACAAGGCACATCCTTGTTGCCGATAGGCTGTTAGGCTGGCGTCAGAAAAAGAATTTTAACGGGTATTTCTTAGGCGTTATTTTGAAAACTAACGAATACGGATTACGTAGCGATTCGTTTTTAAAAATCCATCCGGCGGCAAAAAATATTTTGATACTTGGTCCGTCATCAACTTTTGGGTGGGCAGTTGGGGATAACCAGACGTATTCTTACGTGCTTCAAGAATTACTGGCAAAGAAATACCCGGATATCCAGATAAACGTCATCAACGCCGGTCAAATAGGATTTTCTTCATGGCAAGGAGTCCAGTTTTACAAAGAAGCGGTGTTCAGGGGACTTAAAATAGACGTATTGATTTTGGCTTATGGTGTAAATGACCTGGACAAATTCCGTTTTTTTTATACCAGTTCTAAATCTGACAAAGATGAATTCGCCATTCCTAAAGACGCACACAAAATATATTTACAGAATTTTCTAATGAAGTTTAATTTTGTTAACCTTTTATCCCGTAAAGTGTTTGGCTTGTTTGATAAATTCAGCGGTTTTCGTTATGATCCGCCAGTAAGGCGAGTTGATGATTCTGATTTTGCGGATAATATTTTGACTTTAATCAATATGGGTAAAGAAAAGAAATCGGAAATCGTGCTGTTGACCTCTGTTTATAAAGGACTTTCTTCAAAGGGCGCCGATTCTGGGACAGAAGAAACTTATCGTAAATATTACGGCATGGGCAAGAAAGAATTCAATAATAAACGTTTTTTAGAAGCAACGGATTATTTTAAAAAAGCCATCGAAGTAGAACCGGAACGAAATGATTCCTACTATTATTTGAGTTGCTGTTATTATTATCTTAAAGACCGGCAAAGCAGGGAGGAGATGTTTGGAAAGGGCCTCGAATTAGAATCGAAACGCATAGTTGCGGATATAAATAAGATTAACGGTATCTTAGTAAATTTAGCTAAAGAAAATAACTTGATACTGCTAGATTTGGAGAAAGGTATTATGTTTTCAAAAGACAGCGCCATGGCCATAGATCCCGTTCACATGTCGGTGAAGGGGCATGAGAAAATCGCGGAGGTTTTATCTTCCATGATTTATGAGCACAATCTTTTAAAGATTAACCAATAAGCTAATTTTAATGTCTAAAGATAGCGAAATAACGGAGAAAAAGGTATCACGCCGCACAATTTTGGGCTTGGTAATTTTTTTATTTAAGGAACTGTCGCGCCAGAAGAAATGGTTTTTACTGCCGTTATGGGTATTATTAGCGGCAATCGCCTTGTTATTATTTATTTCCAGCAGTTCTTTTATCCTCCCCGCTATTTACATTATCGGGTTTTAAGAATATCTAGCTTTTTTACGCTCCGCTACTGATAGTTTCTTTGTTTGTAAATTATTGTGTTGGATTCGTATTCTTCTTGGTTATTATGCTCCCGGGGAACTTTCCGGAGGCCGAAAAATTAAAAAAATGGCAGAATAGGGCTTTAATTATTGACAAATATTTAAGCGCATGGTAACTTGATAAAAAAGTATTATTAGAAGTATATAAAAGTTTTGTTGCTTTAAAACGTTAAAATAGGTTGTCTTTATGTTGGGTTCAAAAAAAGACGTTATCCGGAATACTGCGCGTTTTGAAAAGATATTTTATGTTGTCATTTTTCCGCTTTTGGCGGTTTTTTGCCTGGAAATTATCCTGCGGGTAAAACACGTCCCAGCTTACCTTATCCCTCTTCCCTCTCAGGTGTTGCAAGAGCTATCGCTTTCCAGGGGTATTTTATTTTCCAACGGTTTAATTACGGCTGAGGAAATTATCTTGGGTTTCTTTATGGGGACGTCAATAGGCATTGTGTTGGCCATGGCGATCTTTTACGTCCCGTTGGTCAAGAAAATACTTATGCCGTTTATTTTCTTAAGCCAGATATTCCCTAAAATCGCCTTTGCGCCCATCCTGTTGATTTGGCTGGGATTCGGTATCTTGTTAAAAGTTAGTATTAGCGCCTTGACATCATTCTTCCCGGTAATGATTAACTTATTGGCTGGTTTAAACAATGTATCCAAAGAGAGGCATGATATTTTTAAGTCGCTATGCGCGAAACCTCATCAGATATTCTTCAAGTTAAGTTTGCCTTCTTCCGCGCCGTATCTTTTCGCGGGGTTAAAATCAGGGCTGGTATATGCTTCTTATGGCGTCATTATCGGTGAATTTACCAGTTCGCACGCCGGCTTGGGGTATTTAATCCAGGCAGGTTCGCATCAAATGAATACTACTATTTGTTTCGCCTCGCTTATAGTCTTGGGCGTAATTGTTTCTTCGTTATATTTTCTTTTGGAGTTAGTCGAGCGCAAGGTGTTGTATTGGAAAGAAATGGATTAACAAAACCAGAAAAGGAGGTTTGTATGGGGAATATTAACGGAAACATTGGGAAATATTTAACAGTATTTGTTTTAAGTATTTTTACATTCTTTATGATTAATTCGAGGAATGTCCTTTCCGCGGCGGAAAACCTGAAGAAAGTCACCTTTCTTTGCATAACTAACCGTGCACCTATATTAGATGCGGGAACTTTTGTTGCGCAAGGCAAAGGTTTTTATAAAGAAGAAGGGTTAGATGTTTCTTTTGGCGGCGGCATGAGCGCTAATGATAACGTGGCACTGTTAGGTCAAAACAAGGGATTTGCCGCTTCTTCGGGCGTATTTTCAACAATGCAAGCTCGTCTAAAAGGAGTACCGATAGTTTCGGTAGGGGTAGTTACTCAATCGCTTTCTTCGTGCATAGTGAGTTTGGAAGATAACCCGGTTAGAAATCCTGCCGACCTTAAAGGTAAGAAAATAGCTATTCCTCCGGCATCAGTTAACGAAACTACATATAAGGCGTTTATGAAAAGGCAAAATATAGATAGGAAAGAAGTGGTGGAATTGATGACAACGGCAACTGCTCCATTGTTGATAGCGAAAAAAGTGGATTGCTGTACTTCGGCCGTGTATCATACGCCGGTACTTGTGGAGGTGGCAGGTCTTACGCCGGTTGTCATGAATTTTGATGATTACGGTATGGATACATATGGAGTTAATATTGTGGTCAATGATGATTCCATAAAAAATAACCCCGGATTGGTCAGGGCTTTTATGAGGGCCACTATAAAAGGGTGGGAATATGCCAGCCAGCATCAAAAAGAAGCGGAGGATATAATATTAAAATATAACCCGACGGCTGACCCCAAGTATATTTCAAAAGGGCTTCCCGGGATATTGGCTAAGATTGCCAATAAAGATACAGATGAATTCGGGTTATTTCATCAGACTGAGGAAAAATGGATCCTGGCGCAGGATATATTAATTGATTCGGGAGAGGCTGATAAGAAGATAGATGTTAAAACCTATTACACTAATGATTTTATTCCTAAGAAATGAAAAAAGATATAATCGTTCGGGGTTTGAAAAAAACCTATTTAAATAACGGGGAAGCGCTTTGTGCGCTGGATGATGTTTCTTTGGATATAAAAGAGAATCAATTTGTTTCTGTCGTAGGTTTAACCGGGTGCGGGAAAACAACTCTTTTAAAAATCATGGGCGGATTATTGAATCCCAGTTTTGGTGAAGTTAAAATCGGAGGAGTCCATCCTCATTTGGCATTAAAACATCATAGGCTGGGATTCATTTTTCAGGAGTCATCGCTTCTGCCGTGGCGCTCTGCATACGGGAATGTCAGGTTGCCCAGGGAGATCTGCGAGCCCCAAGATAACAATGGCGAGAAGATAATATCCGGGCTTATCGAATCGGTTGGTTTGTCTAATTTCAGGGATTTTTTCCCTTCAGAATTATCCGGCGGTATGCGTGCCTGTGTATCTATCGCCAGGACTTTCAGTATAATGCCCAGGGTTTTGCTTATGGACGAGCCGTTCAGCCACCTTGATGAAGTGACGCGTCAGAAGATGAATGAACTGTTACTTACGCTCTGGGCGCAAAACAAAGCTACAACCGTACTTGTAACGCATAATATTTCAGATGCCGTCTTTTTATCAGACAGAGTAGTGGTGCTGACTAAACGCCCGGCGAAAATCAAGAAAATTATCGATATAGATTTTCCCCGTCCGCGGACAAGAGTTTTACGTTTTGACGCCAAATTTCTGGTTAAAACAAGAGAGCTTTATGATTTGCTGCTGGATTAAAGATGGCCGGGGAAGGCACCTGATACTTTAAGGCATCACTCTATATTAAAAAACATATCCGCCGCGCCCTTCAAGCACCTTTTTTATAATTAAAATGAAATTTAACTTATTGTTACCGGATCCGCAGGGTATTTCTGGGTATACTCTCGTTCAAAGCCTGAAAGATGTTTGTGAGAAAATCTATATGTGTGTTCCTCCGGGTAATATTTTTTCCAAGATTTCCTGTCCAGCATCTTATTCGCGTTATGTGAATCAAACCTTTTTTGTGGAAAATTATTTCAGCGACTGGGGCCGCAGTTTTTATCATAAAGAGAATACGGAAAAGGAAGAGAGGTATTTAGCCCAAGTCCTGGATATATGCAAGCGTAATGCCGTAAACCTGATTTATCCGATATCCGATCCAGCGGTATACCTATTTTCAAAGAATATCCAAAGATTTAACGCTTCGGGCATCGAAGTGCCGGTACCTGACTATTCAAAATTCATATTTATCATGGATAAGTTCGCGATTACTTCTCTGGCCGAGAAATCCGGAATAACCTGTCCCAAGACTTATTTGCTTAAAGATGATATTTTCGGTAAAGCCGCCTCAGGCCTGGAGTTTCCGGTTATTATTAAGCCCCGCTTCGGCATGGGGACTATGGGGGTCAATAAATGCGCCAATGAGAAAGAGTTATTTGTCAAGCATAAAAGTTATGCCGCGAAATTCAACGAAATGCTACTTCAAGAATACATTCCCAGTACGGGCATGATTATGATAAATGTGTATATGGATAAGGAAAGTAACCCCGCGGCCGTTTTTTATTATAAATTGCAAAGGCCGGATAGAAGAATATTTTTTGTGCGCATGGGTGCCCATGAATTAACGGATCCAGATAGTGCTTTGTGCCGGACAACCATAGGATTTCTTAAAAGTTTAAAGTTTCAGGGTTTTACAAATGTGCAATTCAGGGTGGATTCGCGAAACAACGTTCCTAAATTACTTGAAATGAATATTAAAATTAGCGGCAGCGCGTGGATGGACATGCGCTTAGGGATGCACAGACCGCTGTTTAATTATGATATTTATACCGGCAAGGACCATGCGCCGAATAGCTATAAGTACCAAAAGGAGCTATTTTTTCTTTCTCCGGTAGAAGATGCTATGATTTTCCTGGTTTATTTATTCTGCTGGGTTTTAAAATACATATTAAGGTATTGTTTTCTCTATAAGAATAACCCTTTTGCCAATCTTCCTGCAATGAAAGAGATGATTGGCGATTATAAGTCTAAATACTTTAGAAAAAACATCGAATTCAATCTATATTGCACCAATTTTTTTAAAGATCCTCTTGTTTCCATCGCCGCATGGATATTTTACTTCTATAAATTAATAAAAGACGATTTTCCGGATAGTTTTGTGCAGTAGTTTATTATCTTGTTTTGAGGGTGGAGTGTATAAGTATATGAAAAAAGAAAGTATTACTCTTGCCGTTGAAAAAGCAAAATTTTATCTGCGCGACTGGCAGGTATTGTGTAGGGAATGTGCTTACGATAAAGAGAAGCCGGCGCGTTGTTACCGCAGTTTTTACAGTATGACGATTACGCCCGCAGGTGCTGGCTATGCGTTGGCCACTACTTGTTGGAATAATATGTTTTATCCGGAAAATAAGGTGATTGTCAGGGAAGGTATCAAAAGCGCCTGGAACTCTCCCCAGTTTAAATTCCAGAGAAGGCTGATATTGAAAGGGGATTGGAGTTTCTGTAAAGGGGCATGTTGTATAATTGAACCGTTTTTTCATTATGAAAATAAATTATTGGAAAACCCCCATGTAAAAAGCGCGATCGCGGATAAGAAGGAAGTCCTTCCTTATGGCCCAAAAGTAATCGTGGTTAGCCCTTCCCACGCCTGTAATAATGAATGTTATTGCTGTTATTATGTTTTTATGAAGAACAGGAGGGAGCAATACCGCTTGAAAGACAGCTTGATTAAGGAGATAGAGGAAACCCTCATTCCTTCGGCCGAGAATGTGATTATCTCGGGGGGCGAGCCGTTTTTCGCGAAAGAATCGATAGGCCTCATTAATAGAATTGTCTCTAACCATCCGGATAAAAAAGTGGCGGTTAACACCAACGGCACCTTGCTCCACGAATACGGCCTGGATAAAATCATAGGAAACAATATTTTTCTTACCATCACTGTTTACGGTATGGAAGCTAAGACTTATGAAGCGGTGACCAAGAGGAATAGCCGGGATATCGTATTCCGCAATATCCAGGGGTTAATCGAGCGCGGCTATGAAAAGATGCAGGTGATTTTCCTGTTAAGCGAAAGATCGGTCAAAGACAGCGATAAATTCTGCGAATTTATCGCCAGGAATGATTCCTTAAAAGG